>MDSV01128153.1_pt1 | contig 11761 bp, 6 predicted proteins | sample 810851 | NCBI WGS metagenome assembly MDSV01 (sample SAMN05326640, study PRJNA326480) | marine metagenome | isolation source: seawater | place: Atlantic Ocean: North East | collected 2012 | reverse complement strand
TTGACAATAAGTGACTAACCGATTCTATACTCCATTTTTTTTGCACAGCCTCTTTTTCATATGATTCAGGGGGGGAAAATAAATAAGTAGATTCATTCAAGAAATCTTTATAAAAAACACAACGCTCCTTAACCAAATCAACAACTTTTAATAAAAAATCCTCCTTTTTATTTTTAGGGAATTTAATCATTTTTAAAATCTGTTTTGCGCTTTTTAACCTTATGTGTTGCTGATTAAACCATTTTGTTTTTTCAAAATTATACCTGGAGCCAGATTTACCTACTCTTTCTAAACTAAATTCATCAACTAATTCCTCCAAACTATAAATTTCTTTAGTATTTCCAGGGTTCCAACCTAAAAACACAAGCATATTTACAAATGCCTCTTTTAAAAAACCTTTCTCTTTGTAACCTTCGGTGGAAGTGTGGTTTTCTGTGTTATTCCAAATAATAGGGAAAATTGGAAAACCTAGACGGTCACCGTCTCTTTTACTCAATTTTCCATCACCTTCAGGGTTCAAAATTAATGGTAAGTGAGCAAACTCTGGCGCGTCTTTTTCCCATCCGAAACATTGATATAAGAAAATATGAAGCGGGGCTGATGGCAACCATTCTTCACCTCTTATTACATGGCTAATTTTCATTAAATGATCATCTATAACGTTTGCTAAATGATAAGTTGGCATCCCATCAGATTTAAACAGGACCTTATCATCTAAATTATTAGTATTAAAAGAAACCCAACCTCTTATTTTATCTTTAAATTTTATTATTTGATTTCTTGGCATATTTATCCTTACAACATGCGCTTCTTTATTCATCAACCTGTTTTTTACTTCTTCATCATTTAACGTTAAAGAATTTTTCATATTTTGCCTTGTAATCTGATTGTATTGCGGGGATTGAACCCCAGCTTTTTTTAAATCAGTACGCATTTGATCTAATTCTTTCTCAGTGTCAAATGCATAATAAGCGTATCCACTTTCAATTAATTTAGCAATATGTAATTTATATATTTCTTTTCTTTCCGATTGTCTATATGGACCGAACTTCCCATTTAAATGAGGGCCTTCATTAAATTTTAGTCCACACCAGTCTAAGCTATTTAAAATATATTCTTCAGCACCTTGAACATATCTAGATTGATCCGTGTCTTCAATCCTAAGTATAAATTCTCCGCCATTTTTCATAGCGAATAAATAATTATACAAAGCTGTTCTTACCCCTCCCATGTGTAATGGGCCCGTGGGACTTGGGGCAAAACGAACTCTTACTTGATTTGACATATACATTATTAATATAAACCAAATATAAGTTTTATTGCATTGATGAAAGAAATTAATAAAAAATTTATGTTATTAAAATTAAAGAAAATACTTAAAAACTAATATTTACAATTATGTGTTTCTATTGAATTTTATAATTAGTAATTTTGTACTATGGGGAAATCTTATAATGACATAATTGAAAGATTAGAAAAATTTTCTGTTGCTTATTATAAAAATATAATTTTTAGAGGCCTAATCTCATTTACATCAATACTTATAATACTTTTTGTAGTTATTTGTTTTATTGAGTATTTTTCATTTTTAAATCCTGTTTATAGAAAAATTTTATTTTGGACTTACTCACTATTTATATCTTCTCTATTTATTACACTTGTTTTTATTCCAATATTAAATTTCATTAAAAAAATTAATTCTAACGAAGAAAAAAAACGCGTTGCAAAGCTTATTGGCCAACACTTTCCTGAAATTGAAGATAAATTAAATAATATCCTAGAGCTTAACAACATGGATAGTCAATCAAAAAATTTGATTGAAGCAAGTATCGAAAAAAAGTACTTAAGTATTAAAAAATTCTCATTTCAAAATGCTATTGACTGGAAAAAAACAATTAAATACTTGAAAATTTCATCCTTTCCATTATTTCTTTTACTAATTATTTTTTTTTCAGGAAATACTAAAGTTATTTCTCAGGCTTCAAGCAGAATTATTAATTATAACACAACATTTACGCCACCCCCACCTTTCATATTTGAGGTTCAAAATGAAAAACTTGAAGTACTTGAAAAATCTGATTTTGAATTATCTGTAAAATTATCTGGAAATAAAAAACCAGATAAATTATTCATAAATATAAATAATACTATTTTTTCCATGGATGCCAAGGGGAATGATTTATATAGTCATGTGTTTAAAAACGTAACAAATAATATTCTATTTGAACTTTTTTATGATAAAACTAAATCAAAAACATTAGAATTAGTATTACTACCAGCGCCAACCTTAAATGAAATGAAAGTCATAGTAAAAGCTCCTAAATATACAGGTGTAAAAAAACAAGAATTTAAAAACTCTGGTATAATAAAAGCACCTGAAGGAAGCTTAATTCGTTGGGAACTTAAAAGTGAAGATACGGATTCAGTATTATTTAACATTAATAATTTAAACTTCATACTTGAGCCTGATAAAAATGGTTATTGTTTTTTAGAAAGAAAAATTAATAAATCAACAATTTATAGCATTAGCTCAAGTAATAAATTCTCATCTTTTAAAGATACCTTGCAATACAATATTGATATAATAAAAGATGGATTTCCTTTAATATCTGTCGAAGAATTTTCTGACTCAATCAACCTAGACAACAAACTGATAAGTGGTGTTATTCAAGATGACTATGGTTTTTCAAAACTTTTTTTGACCGCTAACATTAATAACCCTGATTTAGATACAATTATTAACGAAAAGATAAAAATAAACCTTAAGTCTAAAAATCAAACGTTTTTTAAAATATTAAATTTAAAAGATTACCCTCTTGAACCCGGGGGTAAAATAGAGTACTTTTTTACTGTTTATGATAATGATAAAATAAATAACTATAAAAAAACTAGAAGTAAAAATTTTGTTTTTAAAAAACCTACAAAAAACGAAGTCATTAAAAAACTTGATAACGAAAATGAAAAGATAGAAGAAGAACTTGAAGCTCAATTAAATGCTATGAATGATTTAAAAAAAGAAATCGAAGAAATCGAAAAAAATTTAATTGAAAAAAAAGATTTAGAGTGGAGTGAAAAAGAGAAAGTTAAAAACCTATTAAAAAAATATCAAAAGCTTGAAAAAACATTAAATGAATTAAATAAAAATATTAACAATAATCAAAAAGAAAGAAACCAAATTCAAGAAATAAGTGAAAGACTACTCAAAAAACAACAAAAACTTGAGGAATTATTCAAGAAAATTATGCCAGAAGAAATGAAAGAATTGTTCAAAGAGCTTACAAACTCTATTGAGGATTTTGATAAAAAAGAGTTACAAGAAAAGATTGAAAAATTGAAAATTTCAAACGATGACATCGAAAAAGAAATTGACAGGAACCTAGAGCTACTTAAACAATTTGAATTTGAACAAAAACTAGAAGAAGCTATAGATGATCTGAAAAAACTAAAAGAAAGAGAAGAAAAATTATCAGATCTTTCTTCAAAAAAAGAAAGTGCATTAAATAAACTAGAAGAAAAACAAAAGTCTAACCTTGCAGATTTCGAAAAATTAAAAGAAAAATTAAATCAGTTAAATAAGCTTAAAAAAGAATTGCCGAAATCAAGCCCACTAAATACTGAAAAAATTGAGGAAGAAATTCAAAATAGTATGGAAAATAGTTTAAAACAATTAGAAAAAAATAAAAGAAAACAAGCCTCTAAATCACAACAATTATCCTCTAAAAAACTTTCTGAACTAGAAGAAAAATTGAATGAACAAAAACAACAAGAATCAATGGAGCAACAAACAGAAAATATAGAAACTTTGAGGCAAATTCTTGAAAACTTAATTTACTTTTCTGTTGAAGAAGAAAACTTGATGCTAACTATGGGAAATTTAGATTCTGATGACCCCAGGTACATTCAGTTTATGTACAAACAAGGAGACCTTAGAAATGACGCCAGTATAATTGAAGATTCTCTATTTGCTCTTAGTAAAAGAATACCTGAGATCAGCCCAACCATAAACAGAGAAATAAACGTCATACAAGAAAAAACAAACGAAGCAATCGATCATTTTAGAGAAAGAGAAACTTTCAAAGGAACTAGTAAGCAGCAATACGTAATGACTGCTGCAAATAACTTAGCTGTTCTTTTAGGTGACATATTAGAACAAATACAAAAAGAGCTATCTTCAGATATGCCTAGCTCACAAGAATGTCAAAAGCCAGGAAAAGGAAAGCCTAAGCCAGGAGATCTGAAAAAAATGCAACAAGAATTAAAAGATGAAATGGAAAAAATGAAAAGTGGTGAAAAAACAAGTCCTTCACAAGAAAGCATTTCCAAAGAACTAGTTGAAATGCTTGCAAAACAGGAAAAAATTAGGATGGCCCTTCAAGAATTAGGAGGAGATTTAGATAATAAAAATGAACTGAAAACTTTAAAAGAAGCTATTGAAAAAATGGAAAAAAATGAACAAGACATAGTCAATAGAAATATAACAATTGAAACATTACAAAGACAAAGAGAAATTGAAAATAAATTACTTGAACTAGAAGGGGCATTAAGAGAACAAGGAGAGAAAAAAGAAAGAGAAGGTTATGAGTCAGAAGATTATTTCAATATAGAAAACGAAATCAAATTAAAATATGAATTAATTAAATCTAACCAAAAGGAACTTCTGAAGACATCTCCTCCTTCATTAACTAATTATTTCCAAGAAAAAGTAGACGACTACTTCAACAAATTAATTAAAGAAGACCTTTAATGAAAAAAATAAATTATCATTTTGTAGAAACGACTGTTAGTAAAAATAATTTGTGCGCAAAATATAAGCTTGTTGATTTTATTTTAGTAGAAAAAAGGGTTGCCAAAGAAATTAATTTTATTTTTTGTAATGATAACTACTTACAAAAAATCAATAAAGAATACTTGCAACACACTGATTTAACCGACGTTATAACTTTTGATCACTCACAAGGAAAAAAACTTACAGGTGATATATACATTAGTATAGAAAGAGTTAAAGAAAATGCCTCAAAATTTAACGCAACCTTTAAAAGTGAGATAGCAAGAGTGATGATTCATGGCATTTTACATTTGATAGGCTACAACGATAAAAGCAAAATAGAAAAGAAACTAATGAGAGAAATGGAAAACAAATTCTTAAAAAAGGTTTTATGAGCATATTTAACACAAAATACGACATAATAATTGTGGGAGGTGGCCACGCAGGATGTGAATCCGCACTAGCCGGGGCAAAAATGGGAAAAAAATGCCTACTAGTCACAATGAACATGCAGACCATAGCACAAATGTCGTGCAATCCGGCAATGGGAGGAATTGCTAAAGGTCAGATTATCAGGGAGATAGATGCGATGGGGGGTGGCTCTGGTATTATTACTGATAAAACAATGATACAATTTAAAATGCTAAATAAATCTAAAGGACCAGCAATGTGGAGTCCTAGAGCGCAAAGTGACAGAATGAGGTTTGCTGAAGAATGGAGGTTAATGTTAGAGAGGCACGAAAACATTGACTTCTGGCAAGATATGGTGACTGAGTTAGCTATAAAAAATAAAAAAGTAGTTGGAGTAAAAACAATGATGGGATTAAATATTTCAAGTAAAACAGTGATTCTCACTAATGGAACATTTTTAAATGGAAAAATTCATATTGGAGAAAAAAATTTTATGGGAGGAAGAAGCGGGGAAAGGTCATCAATTGGTTTAAGCGGACAATTACAAAAAATTGGCTTTGCCCTTGGGAGAATGAAAACAGGGACCCCACCAAGGATTGATGGTAGATCTATTGATTATAGTAAAATGGAAGAAGATAATGGCGATATAATAACAAAAAATTTTAGCTATTTAAACGAATACTCAATAAAAAAACAAAAACCTTGCTTTATTTGCCATACGAACGAGAAGGTTCATGACATGTTAAGCAAAAGTTTTGAAAAGTCCCCCATGTTTCAAGGAAGAATTACTGCAAAGGGGCCTAGATACTGCCCCTCAATTGAGGACAAAATAACAAGATTTAAAGAAAAAGAAAGACATCAAATTTTTATTGAACCTGAGGGCTGGAACACCTGCGAAATATATGTGAATGGATTTTCTACCTCACTACCGGAAGAAACACAATACAAAGCATTAAAATTAATTCCCGGGCTAGAAAAAGTTAAAATGTTTAGACCTGGATACGCAATAGAATATGACTACTTTCCACCAACACAACTAACACACAGTCTTGAAACAAGAATAGTGAAAAATCTATATTTTGCCGGTCAAATTAACGGAACAACAGGGTACGAAGAAGCGGCATGCCAGGGATTAATGGCAGGAATAAACGCCTCACTTTCTATCGATAAAAAAGACCCTCTTATTTTCAAAAGAAACGAAGCATACATAGGGGTTTTGATAGATGACTTAATTACAAAAGGAACAGAGGAGCCATACAGAATGTTTACATCTAGAGCTGAATTTAGAATAATCTTAAGACAAGATAACGCTGACATAAGGCTCACACCCATAGCCGAAAAACTTGGACTAGCAAATAATAAAAGAAAGTCTATTCTTAACAAAAAGCTAGACTACACAGATAAACTTAAACAAAAAATTAAGTCTAGCTCCTTTAAACCAGAAGAAGTAAATCAGATATTAGAAGAAAAAAATGAATCTAAAATAAGCCAAAAAACTAAAATTGAGAAGATACTTTCTAGACCCAAAGTGAACCTCAACGACCTTCAAAACACGACCTTTTTCAAAGAGTTTTTTAATGAGTGCGGAAAAAATAATGAGGCGCTTGAGCAATTTGAAATAAACACTAAATATAAAGGCTATATAGAAAAAGAAAAAATAAATGCTGAAAAACTAACAAGACTAGAAAACATCAAGCTGCCGAAGGACTTTAAATATGAAAAAATTCTATCTATCTCATCTGAAGGGCGACAAAAACTTAAAGAAGTCAAGCCACAAACAGTTGGGCAAGCCTCTAGAATTTCGGGCGTTTCTCCATCCGATATAAGCGTATTATTAGTACACCTAGGCAGATAATTGTTCCACGTGGAGCAATTGTAAATAACTGTTTTTCAGCTACTTAGATTTATTTATGGGTATTGTTTGAATACGGCCATTAATGTAAAGACGTAAAAAATAGGAACCTGGAGAAAGGTCACCTGGGCTTAAAATTATATTGCCACTATTCTGTGTTGGGGCTTGCGCATGCTTATAAACTTCCCTACCTAGTTGATCAACAATAACAACGAGTTCAATATCTTGTTCACTAAACACTAAATTTAATTTTTCACTAAACGGGTTTGGATACACAAATAAATCAGTGCTTAAATTTACATTATCATAAAGACCGATGTTTGAGGGGAAAATTGTAATATTCATCGTATGGCAAATCAATTCCCCTAAATCATTGTAGGCAGCGACAGTTACTAGACCTTGATCAATATCAGAATTCCACTGCACGGCTATAGAATTATCAAATCCTGAAGTCCACAATACCTCACCTCCATCTATCTCCCATTCTAGCTCATTAGAAACGCCATCAAAGAAACTATACTGGGATATTTGACCGCCATAAACCTCATCAGATCCGCTTATTAAATTCGACTCCTCTACTAAACAACCATCAAAATGGGCCACTAAAGTAACGGGGCCCGAAGTCATAGAAAGAATTGTCTCTAAATCTGCACTACTATCAAGAACAGCATCTCCATCTAAAATTTCCCAGTAAAAATTTACAAAATCATAGGGAATCGCCTCTATTTGTATAGGGATGCCTGAATAATAAAGACCTTGCCATGGAGTATTTTCAGGAGACAAGTCAATACTATTTATTTGAACATCTCCAGCACCCTCAATAATTACATTAAGGGGAATCGACTCGATGTCATAACAATCTTCCATACCACTCACAATTTCATCTGCACATCTAGTTAAAATAAAATCCCTAAGCTCCTGAACATTGTCTTGCCATTGTTGAATATTTCCGCCCCACCTTTGAATTTGTTGAGGCATCTCTGGCTCAATAATTGAGATCAAGCTGTCTAAATGAGATATCATAAAATCACAAGAGAAAGTGCTATTTGAAAGATCTGCATACCTATTAATGTAATCTGCAGTAAAACTTTCATTTTCAAATAAAGAATTTAATATTGGAACATGTCCTTGACCGCCAGGATCACCAAGTTGTTCAGGGTCGCATGGATCAGCACCCGGGCCAGTATCAGGGATTCCTGTATAATTAACATAATGACCAAATGTTGCATCCATGTCCCATAAAACATACCTCCATTTTTTCTTATCACCATTAGGGTTTTTCCCTCTCCACCAAGCAGTATTCCAATTTAACCAATCCATGGCCACTACATACGAATTAAGAATAAAATAATCAATCAAACTACCTGTATTATATATACTTTTTACATAATCATAATTGTCAGGGTCCGTCATATCATTATCAACAATAAAATCTCTTAAATTATCCCACTCTTGTTGAGTAGTATTATCTCCTATATCGGTCCATGTGCCGCCCCACGTTTTTAAAAAATCAACATTTCCATAGCCTTGATCGTAGTAATAGTCTGTAAAATCTAAATCATCTACCTTTTCCCTAATATCATAAACCCCCCAATACTCTCCATTAACATATAATACGCAAGACTCATGTGTTCTTTCATCTAATCTTAAATTTCCAACCTGAGATAAAGATTGAATATATGAATCTCTTATGTGAGCAGGTGAACCTGGGGCAAAGGGGTAATTATCGTTAGCAGCCGCCTTAATAATTAGCCTTTGATAATTTTCTCTATCTTTTTCTCTGAAAATTTCGTTTCTTATAGCATAGTTATACCCATGTTGATCTCTTGTAATATAATCAAATCCACGCTGATCATAAGCCCAAGAATCATTACCGTGTTCATTAAACTCTCCAGTTGCCTCACTTAATAAATCACCTTGAGCATTAAAAATCTCAAATGAACCAATGGGTTTTATTTGATTTCCATTTAAAAGATTATCAACTAAGTCACCAGAGATGGAAATTACATTTACAGTGTGATTAGAATTAATAAAATAAGTATTTGTCTCAACAAAACTTGGTAAGTTGTTATTGGATTTATCATAGACAATTGCTCTAATTACGGTAGTTTCATTAATAAAAAAAGGTTCGCTCCCTTGAATTATTTCTCCATTTTGATCTGTTTCAAGAAATAGTATATCATTGTCATCTGGCCAATCTCCATTGGTAGTATAGTATATTGAAACGTTAGTGTCATTAGTAGAAATTGACAACTCTACAGGCTGGGAATAAAAACCAGGAGACGAGCTTAAAATAGGGGCTGACGCATACCTTGAAAAACTATTATTATTGGAGTTGTTTGGAGTAGGAGAAGTAAACACTCCCCAATTTGAATTTGAATCAGTTAAACGACCTCTAGAGTGATTTAATTGATTCGGCATAATATTAAAATAGGACAACAAAACTTGCTCTGAATTGCTTAAAACAATATACTCATTAAATTTTGTTTGGGACAATTTAAAGTTTGTATGTGGGGCATTTCCATATTGGCCATTATCATCCATTAAATTTTTATTTGAGGCATATATAATTCTATGACTATATGGTTGTATTATAAATGTTTCAGTAAACTGCCACTTGGCCGGATTACCCATTCTATCACTTAAATAATATCCATTTAAATCAACTGGAGAATTAGTATTATTATATAGCTCTATCCAGTCTTCATAATCACCACAATTAGAGCCTTCATTATTACAGTTAGAAGCGCCATATTCATTTATTAATACTCCTTCAATAGATGAAAAGATACAGGAACCATTTTCTATTGTTGCATTTATATCAAAATTATCTGCATTAATTGCCGTACACCCCTCCACCATAGGGCACTGCTCATTAAATTCTCCAGGTGAAGGACACACCGTAAATTCCCAAGAATCATCATATATTTGCCCATCTGGCAACGAAGCAAAAGAAATATCCTCATATTGAGGTCCATATGACAAGTTAATAATAGTATCGCCAACAGGATTTATACATATTATATTTTCACCTTCACTATTTAATTTTGCATCAATATGAAACAAACCTTGCTCAACATCCTTATCAAACCAGAGAACTTGTGTGCCTCCAGTAGGGATTATTGTTTGCGCAGCATCCTCACTTTCTATAGTTGTGCCACCATTTAAATCTCCAAAATAATATCCTGATATATTAAATGGTTGGCCTGACAAATTTATTATTTCAATAAAATCTTCAGTTTCACCAAAATCATCGAGGCAACAATTTTCGTTATCTGCTAAAAACTCATTGATTTGTATTTGAGCAAATGAGAAAAATGGAATTATAAATAATAAATACATACGTAGTTTCATATAACAAATATAATCTATATTTGTTTAAATAATGTTATCAATTGAGAACAGTTAAGAATATGATTTTATCTACAACAGAAAATTTACCAGGTGAAAAAGTAACTGAAATCTTAGGTATAGCTAGAGGAAGTACTGTTAGAGCTAGAAATATTGGTAGAGATCTTTTTGCTGGACTTAAAAATATAATTGGGGGAGAGTTAAGTGAATACACTAAGCTTCAGGCAGAGTCTAGAGAGCAAGCGCTACAGAGAATGATTCAAGATGGGGAGAGGCTTGGGGCAGATGCTATAATAAATATTAGGATTTCCACATCAGTAATAACACAGGGGGCGGCTGAGATTTTAGCTTACGGAACCGCTGTTAAAATAAATTAAAAAATGAACTTTAGTCTTATTCTTTGGGTAGCGCTTATTTTTTTATTTATATACTTAATATATTATCAACTTACTCAGTCAGAAAATGAAGATTTTGAAGACAGAGAAAACTGAAATTACACCACTATGAAAAAAATTGTATTATTATTTTTAGCACCACTTTTTATTATCTCACAAGATTATGAGTATAAGCCAAAGAAAAAAATAACTGATTATAAATACTCTCCTCTTTGGACTGTTTATGACGGAGGAGAAGAAGATCCAACAATATTATATGATCTTTTTGGGGACTATTATTTTGGACTTTCTTATTTTGGAAACTCCTTTAAAACAAATGTTGGCGTAAGTATGTTTGAATGGACTTTGTTATTACCGGAAGGTTGGAATAAAGATGAAAATGATGGTGACAGTGAGGGTGATGTAGCGTTAAAATTTTTTACATCTTTAGATTACATGATAGATTCAAACGCATACTCTTTTGACACACCTAGTGATGAACTTGGTACTACTTTTATTTCTATAAATATGAGCTTTATCGGTAGAGAAACTGTTACCGGCTCGCGAGCAATGGGCAACTTATCATTGGGATGGTTAATTTGTGATAATGATAAAATATTTCACAAAGGTGGAAATGTAAAAAGTTTTAAAGTCATGTTTGAGTCAAGAGTTGGGGGGAATCTTTGGGCAAACGGTGGGTTTTATTTTGATAAAGATAGAAAAACAGACGAAAGACATGACCTGCCATTTTTCGGCCTCTCATACAGATTTTAGATTGGGAGCCATTGAGAATCCAACCAAATCAGGCGTTTTTTAAACCAACTTATTAAATAATCTACTTCTTCTTTTTGGGTATTAAAGGAGAATTTATTTGGCCAAATTTCAGATTGTAAAATTTCCCACTTTTCAAAATTTAAGTCCATACTTTCTTTATTAGCAAAATATATTTTATTTACTCTATTTTGAAGGGAATCCGCTGATAAAATATTTTTTCTTAAATCGGAATAT
>MDSV01069755.1_pt1 | contig 11762 bp, 9 predicted proteins | sample 810851 | NCBI WGS metagenome assembly MDSV01 (sample SAMN05326640, study PRJNA326480) | marine metagenome | isolation source: seawater | place: Atlantic Ocean: North East | collected 2012 | reverse complement strand
GTTTTTTTGATAATATCAAAACCAATATCATTTGCCATTGTCATAGCTGTTGCGGCTGAACCACCATTACCTGCAACAAAAATTGTATTACCATTTTTACTTGATGACTCAAAAATTGCACCTAATTTGTTAATTTCTTCTTCATCAATAGTTAATAAAACTTCTGATAAATAAGAAAAATATTCTTTAGAATATTTTCCTAAAGAATCCACTTTATTATAGGCTTTTTCTAGATTATTCATAATTATCCTTTTTTAAACTATTTTATTCTGTCTACCTAAAAAATAGATAGATTATACTTTTCTTTCCATTTTTTATCTGCGCAGTAAATACGATATACTAATTTCATAGTTTCAAGTGCATCAATTGACGATCCAGTTTTAATTGATTTGTTATTAACTATTGCTTCAGCAAAGTCAAAGACCTCTTCCTTCCAAGAAGGGTCATCATTATACCGAGTGGTTATTTCTCTAGGATCTCCTAGTTCATCATTAGATTTGTAAACAACAGTTAAAGTCTCAGCCCCATAACTTTTAGTGCTAGAAAGTATTCCACTTAAAATAAGCCCTCCTAATTCACAAGTTATATGAAGTCTAAAATTATGTCTCCATAAAGTTGCAGAAGAATGTAATTGAGCAATAACTCCCTTATTTGATTTCATCAAAGCATATGCATTGTCTTCAACATCATATCCCCAATAATTATTTGATATAAAACTAAAAACTTCTTCATATTCTCCTGTGAAATATCTAATTAAATCAACCATATGAATCCCTTGATCTAGCAAAATACCTCCACCAGCAATTTTTCTTTTTGTTCTCCAGTCTGCATTTGGGCCAGTTGATGTTATAACTTTTGATTTTCCATAAACAGCATTTACATCAATAATAAATCCTAGTTTATTACTTTTTAAAATTTCTAAGGCATCTTTGACAGAATGATGATATCGGTGATTGAAACCATATTTTAATTTAAGTTCAGGATGTTTTTTTTCAACATCAATAACATCTTGGACCTGCTGAACATTTTGACCTGGTGGTTTTTCACAAAAAACATGGAGCCCTCTATTAAGCGAATCAATAGTAACTTCTGAAGCAATATCATTTGTCATACAAATAAATATTGCATCTATATCATGCTGGAGGAGTGTTTTATAATTGTGATAATATTGTAGACCATTAAGTTCAAAATCCTTGTCAAAATTTTTATCACATACTGCTACTAATTTCATATTAGGATTATTTTTTATAAAATCGCCGCGCCTCTTGCCAACGATTCCGTAACCAGCAATTCCTACTTTTATTTTTGAATTCACTTATTTATCCTAAAATAATCATATTAATTACCATAAAATACTAATAGGTCTTTATATTTTTTCACTAATTATTTTATTTCTTTCTAAGCAATGCTTCCGCAACTAATAAATCATCTGGTTCATCAATATCAATAGACCATCTTTGATTTAGCACAAAGAACTCAGTAAAATTTTCAATTAAAAAAGACTTTTTTTCACTTAAAATATTTATAGAAGCAAAATAAAAATTTCCATCAATAAAAAAAAAGTTTTTATCATAATTTTGACGACCAACAGAATCATCTTTGGGCTTAGATAAATATGACCATCCATCTTTATTTAAAACTACAGATTCATTAGGATGCTCACGCATTTCTGTTACACTCACAACGGAAAATTCTTTATTATCATTTACTTTATTTATTGCTTTAAGAATTTCTTCCTTTTTTCTTATTGGCGTAGTTGGTTGTAATAATAATACAGCATCAGGAAATATTTTTTTTTGATTAAGCCAATTATTAGAATGCCAAATTGCATCGATTACCGAGCTATCATCATCAGAAATTCTTTTTGGTCTTTTGTAGGACATATTAAAACCCTGATTTCTACAGTATTTAGAGATTTTTTTATCATCAGTTGAAATCAATGGAATCCATTCATGATTTTTATTTTTTATTAATTCTTTAATAATATCTAATGTATAACCTATTAGTGGTTTATCTAATAAGCTAATAAGATTTTTTCCAGGGATTCCTTTCGATCCTCCACGAGCAGGTACAAAAATTAATATTTTCATAATTTTAGAACTTTACTATTTAATTCATTATATTGTGCAAAAAATGCGAGTAAAGATATTTATTATTTTTTTTCATAAAATACTTTTATTAACTCATTAATCTTGATTATATCTTTTTGGGATGTCTCTTCACCTGGCCATAAATTAATAATTTGCTTATCCATTTTATTTGAATTCTTAAATAGCTTTTTTCCCTGATGATAAAAAAGCTTATCTAGGGAAGGAAAATATTTTGTTGCCTTAACATTGTTTCTCTTTAGAAAGCTTAGAAGCTCATCTCTATTTTTAGATACTAAAATATTTTGCCTCCAATATGTTGATCCCTCATTATGAATTAGAACTTTTATATTTTTATGTTTAATATTTTTTTGAAAAAAATTAGCCTTTTTATTTCTTAATTGGATATTCTTATTTAATTCAATTAATCTCTTTTCTAATTCTACAACTGGATATTTTTTGTCATCTAGTTTACTAACAAAAATATCTTTATATGATTTAATCATTAAGTCCCCAAGCATGTAAGAATGGTCACTTTTATTTAATTCAGCAATAATAAAATCATAAATTTTTGAAAAATCTTTTGAAGCTGAGTGAATTTTATTATCGTATGTTTTAAGTTTACTATAATCTTCAAGAGCACTCATATAAATTGAATTTGAATTGGTAGATAATATTCCCCCTACTTCCATATCAATTATTTTACCAGTTCCAAAACTTGTAATTGCAAAATCAGAAAAACTTCCAGCAAATTTTCCATTATTATTACTTCCTAAAGATTGGCAAACATCTTCAATTACAACCCAATTTCTAGATCTTGATATTTCTATGACTTTACTTATATCTCCCATATTGCCATACATGTGAGGGAATATCACTGCTGCTATATCTTTAGATTTATATTTTTCTAACTCTGATGGATCAATACTATAATTTTTATCTATATCGACAAACTTAACATAATTGTCACTTAAAATAATAGCAGCGTTTACAACAAAACATATATTACTCGGTACAATGATTGTTTTTTTCTTGAAACCCAAGTTTTTCAATAAAAGCCAAATTGCTGTAGTTGCATTTCTTGTAAATAAACTGTTTTCTTTTAAAAAAAGTTTTGAAATAATATTTTCAACATTTTCAAACTTGTTTTTCATATACTTATCTTTTCGATATAATTACTTTTTCTAATACTAAGCTCATCATTAAAATAATCCTTAGAAAAATATTTTTCACCAATTGGGAAAGCTTTAATAGCTCCACCAAAGCCTCTTTTAAAGAGTGCTATGTTTTTCTTTTTATCCGTTAAAATATATCTTTGATGAGTATTATAAGAGAATACTCCTAAGTCTAGTATCTTTTGATTTTGCTCTTTATATTTCTTAATAGTTAACCAAAGTAGCAAATGATGAATAGGCAAATCATTTTTAAGAAACCTTTTACTATGAAGATATTGTGAAATTCCACCATATTTTAAGAAAATTCCACCACCAAGAATATTATCACCTTGATTAACATATATAAAATCAACTAAATCAATTTTATATAGCTCAAACAAAAATAATTCTTTTCTATCAGGAAGTTCAATTATAGGCTTAATACTCAACTTAAAATCTTTAAAAGTTTTAGACATATTTTTTGAAGATTTATATTTTAAAGTTACAGTATCAATATGTTTTTTGATTTCAGATCGATGACCTTTAGATAGCATACTCCATTGATCTTTGATATCTATATTTAAGTCAAGTAAAATGATTTTTGAATTAACATCAACAAGGTAGTCATGATAGTTTAATTCATTTACAATATCTGTTAATGAATTTTTATTATAAAGAGTTGGTAAAAAATTGAGCGTGACTTTAGATATATTATGATTTAGAGCTAATTTATCAATATTAGAATAAATTAATCTTTTTAACTTTTTAACCTGCTTCTTTCCTGTTATATGGTCAGCTATAACAGGAGACGGATGCGACATTCCAAACATTGTAGAAACATTATATTTTTTTTCATATTTTATTTTTTCTATTATAAATGGGCATATAGCAATTATTTCTTCCCCACTAAAAACACAGAAAGAATAATTATTTTCTTTAATAAAAGTTATTCCTCTATGTTCAATCCATGCATTATTGTTATTATCGCAAAATTTAATCCACTTCTTAACCTCAATCTCATTTAAGTTTTTTATTTTCATAATTAATTATTGGCGCAGAATATTCTCAACAATATTAAGGGCATTTTTTGATATACTATTTCTTCTTTCCCAATCTAGGTTATTAATTAAAAAACTTTTATCTTTACTTTTTTTATAGAATATACCTTCATCAAGATATTTATTTAAATTTTTTGTAAAAGAATCAAAATTTTCAAAGTAATAAGCTCTATTAGTTAACGTTTCTTTAGTTTGTCTAGTTAGATCGCTCTCGTTTAACATAAAAATATCTGCATGAGAAAAACACTGCTCATAAAATGTTGTTGAAAGCCAAAAATTAATAAATAAATCTGAAAATTTAACCACTTTGTCAAAAGAGATCTCTTTTGTATCCATTAATTCAATATCTTGAACATTATATAACTTTAGGATGTTATTTATAATATATTTTTGCTTATCATCATTATGTAAACGAATTATAATTTTATATTTTTTGCTAAACTTGGATAAAACTTCTAATACTTTCTTTAATGGAAAATAGTAATCGAAACGATAATATTTATCATCAAATAAATGATGTAGATTTTTATTGCCAGTTGGACCTACAACGACAGTAATAATTTTTCTTTTGTTATTTGGCGCTTTATAATTTAAATATCTTTTATTCAATATTGCAGAACCAATAGTATGAGTTATAAGCTTAAAATTTGAATGAAATTCATTGAGGAGTTTTCTATAAACTTCACCATAAACAAAATAATGCTGACCAAATAAATGATCAGAAAATTTATAGCCACTTAAAGTTTTGTTATTTCCCGCAGCACCATGTGTCCAACAAACATATGGAATCTTTTTATTCTGACAAATGAGCGGAAGTAAAACTGCCTCAGGTTTAAATGGTGTAAGAGTATGGAAAAAAACAATATCAAACTTATTTTTCTCCATATAGCTATTTAATTTATTATAATATTTTAATATTGAATTAAGATCTTGAGAAAAATAATTAACTCTATTTTTAATTAGTTCAAAAAAATTGAACTCTTGAAATTCAAAAGCTCCGATTATTGTTTTATCTTTAGATATTTCTTCTAAAAAATTTTTAGCAAAAATTTTATCTTTTTTATCTATTGTATTTATTTTTGGAAAATGCTTTACAGTCCATCCATTTTCTATAAAAACATTCTCAACATTCTCAAATTCTAAACAATTAACAGATAATAATGATTTATTATTTTTTTTAATAATGCCCCTTAAACTTATATTATTTTTTATTTTTAATAATCTGATGTATTTGATAATAAAACTTTTTAAACTTGCTTTCTTAACTGTCTTATTCCCGACTTCAATTTCAACAATTCTAAATTTATATTTTTTACTCATATCTTTTAATAACAATTGATAAATAGAATCAGAATCAAAATAATGGTAAAATTGATTAATGGGTTCATTGTAAACTTTGAAAAATTTTACTTTATTAATCTCTTCCATCTGAAAAAGATTATTTAATTCAAATATTTTCACTCTAATTGAATCAAATAAAAATTTGAAAAAATAAATAAATCTATAAAAAGGCTTTATATTAGTTTTTTTGAATTTTTCATCAAAGTTTTCTAAAGCATAATCAAAATTATTTATAATTTCAATTAACTGCTCTTCCAAATCCTTTACAATTTTAATATAATCTTTATGTGAATAATAATTTTCTTGAAGTGTTTTATATTTTATTTTTCTTTGATCAAGCTCTGAGGCAGCTTCAGCTGATAGTGCAATTAAGATATCATCCTGTTCAAAATACTTATCTATGAGCGATACATCTTTAGCAAATTCTATAAAAAAAATATTTTTCATATTTTAATCAAATCTTTCTAATAAATCTTTCCATTTTGGTAAAGTTTGATTTAGCCAAAAATATTCTTCATTGTTATTAACCTTATAATTATCTGAAGCTATTTTTCTTATTACTGCATCTAATTCATTTGAAGAACTAATAAAGTAAGAGTCCTTAACATGCCTTAGATTGCTATAATTGAATCCAAATGGATCAATGTAATTAATAACTGGGAGACCTGAACAAAATCCATCAAGGTCTGCTGAAGTATAAACTGAAGTTAATAAAATATCAATTTTAGGTAATAATTTTATTAATCTATCATTTGTTTGAATAAGATTTAAAGATTGGTATTTAGCTAAATCAATAGGATTATGCGGGTGTGGTTTTATCCATATTTCAAAAGAATTTTTTGATACTCTTTTATAGCTTTCAACTACTTTTAACATTCTATCAGTAGTACTAAATTGTATATCACCAAGTAGAAGTAGTCTTTTATTTTTTGTTTGTTCATATTTTTTTATTTGAATACTTCTTTTTACTTCATTCAAATAAAGATATCTAATGGCTTCAACAGGCACACAATTATTCATTGGATAGCCTGCATCTTTGAGGTTTGACCAAGCAGAAATACCATTTACAGCTATTAAATCTGGTTTATAATAATTTGAAAATTTATCTATTAAAGAGTTGTTATAATAACGTAAGTCCCAATATCTAATTGTAGAGTGAGCAATACCAATAATTTTGCCATGATTATATTTTTTCCATGCTCTAAGGAATGCTTGCTCCCACCCCTGATTTTCGTAAAGATAAAAACCTACTTTTTGATGAGGCATTTTTTTTAATAATTCATCAAAAAGATTAATTAATAAAATATGATCAATTGAGGATGCTCCAATCATAGAATTCTTCCAATCATTTTTTAAAACAGGCCACAACCAATCGTATTTATGCCTTTTTATTGGGTCTTCAATTTTTTTTGCAGATCTAAAATAAAATAACTGCATTTGAAACCAATTAAATAAGCTCTTAAAAATTATTTTAAAATCAATAATTGATTGTAAAAAAAAATGGACATCTTTATTTACTTTATTCTTATTAAATAATTTTAACCAAGTAATGCCAGTTTTTGTATTCCTAACTAAATCACTAAATATAAAAAAATGTACCCAATTGATTAATTTGCCAGAATCTTTTAATAGTTTTGGTAATACACCCCATTGGTCTGAATAAAACTTCCCTGAATCACAAGAATTTTTATCTAAATGAGCAAAATATGAAAATATAAAGATAGAGTTTGATTGGGTAAACCAATTTGGTACAGCAAGTTTTTTTAAAGACCAATGTTGAATTATAAATTTAATAAACCATAAAATAGAATGTAATGTATAACCAAAATTAAATTCTTTAAATCCAAATAAGTTTTTACGGTTTATATTTGATGTCTTTTCCCATTTGAAATTAATATTACTTTTGAAGCATAGTTTTTTAAGTGATTTAGCAATTGATTTCTTTGAACCAAGATATTTTATAATTTTAGTATTAGAGTTAACTAAAAACTTATCTATGGTAAGTAATCGGAACACATCAAGTAAGTTTGGAGATTTAATTGGCCCACTTTCAACTAACAAACTCATCCATAGTAATTGATTACCAATATTCTTACTACTAGCTGTCTCTATATTTTTGGAAAGAATATTTAAAAAGTCAGTTCTGATATCAAAAAATTGCTTCCTTAATTCATCTGAATTATCTTCCAATATCTTAAGAAGTGACTTCCCAGAATCTTTATCAATATACCCATTCCAATAATAGACATTTGAATTATAAAGAACTGACTCTTCATTATCACAAATTATTATTGATCTATTTTTCAATCTATATTTTATTAATAATTAGAATGATTATAAGCTATGTTAAAATTCTATGTTTTTTTACCAATAACCCATGCATGCGAACTCATTTGATTTTCTGATAAAAAATTTTGAAAATTATTTTTTTTGACCAAAGCCTTTATAAATCTATGATTTTCATCTAGATTTGAATTCAAGTATTTCTTAACGATATCAACATCAAGTTTGCCTGGTGTTTTTATAGTGACATTTGTTAGTCCTGCTCTTTCAAATAAAATTTTAAACCCTTCGATAGAAAGAAAATTAATATGGTGTGGTGGTGAAATTTGCGTTGATTTATCCCATAAAATTTGCAGATCAAAACCGTCAATACATAATGTACTAATAAAAACATAACCTCCAGGTTTTACCATTTTTTTTAGAACATTAATAAATTCAATTGGTTTATGTATGTGCTCTAGGACTTCAAAACAAACTACAATATCCGCAGGATTAGTTAAATCTGTAACTTTCTCAGCAATTGCTTCAATAACTTTTATCCCTTTTTTTCGGCACTCAGCTGCCAAAGAAGACATTGGCTCAACCGCAATGGTCTCTGATTGAGGGTTTATTTTTTTCCATTCATCTAAAAAGATTCCATATCCTGCACCTACATCAATAATTTTATTTACTTTAAGGTTTATATCTTCACATAAAGAAGTCAAGCTTTCAGCTCTAGGTAAAAAAATTTTTTCTCTCCTTATTTCAGCAACATTTGGGAAAAAAGTTTCTGCCCAATATTTTGAGGATTTAGAGTTTTGATAAAAAAGCTCAAAAGATTTTATTGAAGGTCTTGGGTTTAAAAATAATGTTCCACAACTATTACACAAAGCATATTTAAAATTATATTTTTCAAATGCAAAGGCATTATCATCAATACCACAAGCAACACAATTGATATCTTCCCTAACATCATCATTAAAATACTCTTTAGCATCCTGACTGCTCAGCTTTATATATTTTTCTAGAAGCTTTTTTGGACGTATTTCGTTTTCCTTCATAATTAAATATACATTTTAGTTATAGGATCATTGGCAAGAATTTTTTCAACTTTTATGAGCTCTTCCGGTACATCAACACCTATTGTTGAATTTTGAGTTAAAACCATTTTAATTTTTCCACCCGTTTCAAGTACCCGATTCATATCTATTGACTCTATTTTTTCAAGAATTGTTTCTTCCGTATTATTAAAATTAAATAACGCATTCCGCCTAAATGCAATTATACCAGTTTGCATATATCTTGAATAATTTTTCAAACTTTTCCATGAAGATGGAATAGCTTCTCGCGAAAAATAGAGAGCATTGTTATTATTATCCACCACCACTTTTACATTATTTTTATCATTTAATACTTTTTTTGAAGAAATGAGAGACATGAGATTAACAATTTTATTTTCTGAATTATAAAATTTAGCAATAACATCACTAATTGAAGAAGGCATCACTAAAGGCTCGTCACCTTGCACCATTACTATAACATCAAATTTATTATCGTATTTTTCTTCAATTTTTTCTAAAGCTTCTGCCGAACGTGTTGTTGCTCTTTTATGATTTAAGGAGGTCATGATCACATTTCCTCCAATAGATTTGATATAATTAGCTATTTCTTTATCACATGTTGCTACATATACTTTTTCTATTTCGGAAACTAAATTAGTCCGATAATAACAATGGCCTACCATAGGTATTCCACAAATAGTTTTGAGTGGTTTTCCGGGGAACCTCGATGAAGCCATTCTTACAGGAATAATTGCTGCAGTCTTCATTATGAAATTTCTTTGAAAAAATCTATTCCTTTTCGCAAACTTACATCAAGTAATCGAAAATCAACACTATAGGCCAGAAATTGATATCCATTATTTATCGCTTCATCAAGTTTATTAGTATCTGGCTCAACAATATGTAAACCAATTGGTGTATTTAATTTTAAGCCTACTTCTTCAATTTTTTTTATTGCTTTAATATACTTAACATTCTCAAAATCACCAGGAATACCTAATGAGCATGATAAGTCATATGGTCCTATTATAAACCCATCAACTCCTTGAACAGTTAATATCTCTTCAAGGTTTGGAATTGCATCTTTATGTTCAATTTGAACTATTACAACTGGATTTTTTTTCTCCCATTTAAGATAATCTTGAAATTTATATCCATAGCCTTGAGCTCTTGACAATCCAACACCACGATTCCCTACTGGTGCATAATGTACAGAAGCAACTGCCTTCTCAGCATCTTCTTTATTATTAACCATAGGTACGATTATTCCGTGCGCACCAGCATCCAGCACTCTTTTTATTTGAATAGGATCATTTGAGGAAAGTCTAATTAATGGAGATACTCCAGCTAAGTCAATAACTCGTATTAGCTCACCTGCTATATTTATAGATATAGTACTATGTTCTAAATCAACTACAAGCCAATCAAAACCAACATTAGCCATAATTTCTGCAATTCCAGTATTGCCAAGTGTAATCCAAGAGCCAATAGTTCTTTCGTTATTTTGTAGCTTTTGCTTTAATATATTATTTAAAATAATTTAACCTTTTCTATTTTTGCAATTAAGAAAACAACCTAATTATTAGTATTTTTTATTATGATATCTTGAAGCAATAATTGTATTATCTTCGGCTTTCTCCGCTATGTGTCCAAAATTTTCAAATGAAATTTTACTCATATATATATTTTAGTTCTCATAATAATTTATTTTACTAATACTTATATTAAGTAAATAGCTTTTTACCCAAATTAGAATAATTCTCTATACTTTTATTTAATGAAATTGGTATAGCTATTGCTTTTTCTAATAATTCTTTAGTGATTTTAGAGTGTGTTATTTGTTCTTGATTTAATGCATGATCCCAGAAGTAAGTACAGTGCCACTCCATTGCATCTGGCAAATTTTTTGTCCCAAAACCTTCTTCATTTAAAATTTTAATATAATTTTCTTTTTTATCTTTAAAATCAGTAAAAAATATAAAAGTATCATATATTGGTTCGCTTCCAACAGGAATATTCCTTTTATTCAAATTAGATGGAAACATCTTTTCTAAACTATTATACCTTTTATAGTTTTCATTAATTATATAATCAAGTTTTGATAGCTGCACTTTGCCAACCGCACCTTGCATTTCTGTCATCCGGTAATTGAAGCCATAATTTGTCCTAGTATCTCTTCCTCTAGGAAGGCTTGGATTATTTTCATGTCCATGATCATGATATTCTCTAGCTTTTTTATCTATTGAATGCTCATTTGAAAGAACCATACCACCCTCACCGGTAGTAATTACTTTGCCAAAATCAAAGCTTAAAGCTCCAGCATCACCAATACATCCTAAATAATGGCTCTTATATTTTCCACCAACACTCTCGCAATTATCTTCTAAAACTTTCAAGTTATATTTTTTTGATAAATTCATAATTTTATCCATATTGCATGGGACACCTAGCATATGTACTGGTAAAATAACTTTTGTTTTTTTCGTAATAAGAGCTTCACAATCATCCGCATCAATATTTAAACTGTTATCTACATTTGCAACTATTGGTACAGCGCCACAATCTAAAATAGCTTCAATCGTTGCAATAAAATTAAAAGCTTGAGTAATTACTTCATCCCCTTGTTTAACACCTAATGATTTAAGAGCCACTTTGATAGCTGCAGTTCCAGATGAAAGTGCCAATGAGTATTTACAATCAAAGTGATTAGTTGCCATAGCTTCAAATTCTCGAATATGAAAATTTTTTCTTGTTTCTTCAAAACCATGAGCAAATAAAACTCCACCATCTTCAAAAATT
>MDSV01068307.1_pt1 | contig 11763 bp, 14 predicted proteins | sample 810851 | NCBI WGS metagenome assembly MDSV01 (sample SAMN05326640, study PRJNA326480) | marine metagenome | isolation source: seawater | place: Atlantic Ocean: North East | collected 2012 | reverse complement strand
CTCCAGCGCAGCAACAGCAGGAGCATAATGCACAAGCCCGTCCGTCTGCTTCATCCACTTCACAAGAAAGTCCTGTGCGTTGCGAGTGGAATAGTTATAGTTATACCAGTTGAGCGCATTACCAAAACGATTCCTCACCTCAGTTTCGGTGAGTTCGTCAAGATCGTCCCAATCAGGCTCCGAGCCCAGATCCGTCAATTCGTAGGATCGGGGCGTCTTCGCTGCCTTGCGTGCCATGTGGCTACCTTTCGTCAGATGGGGGTATTCCCAGCGTTCGTATAGTATAGCAACCTGAGAGCCTTTGTCAAGGCCCAATCTCAAAAAAGGCGTCTTTTATAATTATATTTAACTTCGTCATATTTGTTCAAAACTAACAAAAGATATTTAAATATAAATTCGATTAAAGAAATCAACAAAATTCTGCATGTGATTATCAATAGTATACTTCTGCACCTGATCATAAGCAAAATCAATATTCGGCATCGCTTTGCTTAGATTGCTGTCTACAGACTCGGGTGCCAGTATTTCAGGAGCAATACCTACATCAGTAGAGATTATTGGGGTTCGCGTAATTGCACACTCAGGTACTGCCTGCGGTCCTCCTTCTACCCTTGAAGATACCACATACAGATCAATGCAATTATATAATTCATTGAGCGTTTCAAAATCACAAAGCTCAAAATAATGATACCCAATACCAGCACGACTCAATCTGTCCATGACATATTGTCTTCGCCAACCAGACAGAACCACTTCTAAGTTTTCGCCGATAGTATTTTTTATACTCTCCATGTAGTCGCAAAATATATCTGGGCCTTTAACCAATTTCGGCGATCTTAAATCATGCCCTTCCGTATCTCGCTGAAACGAACCAATCAACACTCTTCCCTTGGGTAGTTCATATTTTTCTCGCAACACTTCTTGAGAATCATCAATTTCCTTCCATATATTTTCATTTACCCAAAATTGCAAAGGCGTAATCTGTTTGGCAGTATATCGACTAGCAGCCTCCGCGCTCTTAATAGACATCGCGTGATAGTGATCGACAAACTGATCCTTTCTATCAAATGCTGCCTGATCAAACTTTTCAGGAGCTATGTGAGTGATCGTGCTAACCACGAACTTAGAACGCAATATTTCCGGGTTAATTCTGTCCCAAGTGTAATTATCAAGCAACCAAATAATATCAGCGTCTTCTGGATTCTGTGTAGAATGTGAAATGCAATATTGATCCCATTCCTGTTTGTATCTATCAAGTATCCAATTCTCGCCGGGTGCGTGTACATATAGTTTCATATTATATCCCTAATTAAAAAAATCATCTGCCTTAATAGCTTTATCATCAATATAAAAATTTGCAGAGGGCTTTTCGCCAGTTCGCAATTGATGGTATTTTACTCCCCAAGTATCCAATTGATTCTTAGTTATTTCATACCAATCTTTACCCTTTGTTGCTCCACTGCCTCTCGCAGTATCAATAATTATATTGTTTCCCAAATCGTATAAATGGTTAACTACAGAAATTCTATCATAGTAAGGTTCTGCATTTTCATAATCCAAGTTCCTCTGCGTACATAAAGTACCGTCTAAATCAAAGCAATAAACATCCACTACTTAATTTCCTTATATTTTTTTGTTCTGTAAGACTCTGCATGATTTTTCCTAATCAATTCATCTTTAATTGTAGGACACCCATTACCTGTACCATGAATCAATTGATAGAAAGTTAACATACATAAAATTTCATGAACATGAAAATACACGTTATCAAAACACACTTCATTTATAAAATCTGGAATATATACAGACGGCTGACCCGACAAAAGACAAGTCTTGAAATTATATTTTTCTGATGCCAAGACTAAAGAAGACAATACATTCTTAGAACTGCCGGAACCAGAAAACCCAATTATCATTGATTGACTTTTTGGGGAAGCATAATCCTCTAACCACTGCAAAAAAATATTATTATAACCAAAATCATTAGCGATTGATGTGAGATAACTAGCATTATCCAAGGAGTAACATCTCTTATCTGTTAGCCGAGAAACATCAGAAGAGGCATGTGCAGCCACGGAGTGACCTCCACCATTACCAACAAAGAAAATATTTTTAGACACATTAAAGTCATCTTGCATTTTTTTAAATTCTTTTGTGTGAATTATCTTTTCAAAAGATTCTAGTAAATTTTCAAATTCAATCATTTGAGTTTTCATCATACTCTCCTAAAACCAGTTCGCAAAATTTAAAATCTATTTCATTATCTATATCAATTGCCTCTTCAGCACTTACATAATACACAAAGGGGGATTCACCAATCCTTGATCTATTTTTTAAAAATGCAGTTTTTCTTATCCCATACAAACAAGTAGTTTCTCTTGTCACGCCAACAGCATCTTGACTTCTGCCAAAATTACAAGGATCATAGTTAATCGGCTTTCCGTCAAACCAATACCAACTCTTCTCTTCAACCGCAGAAAATACCGAATCATAGCTTTCATTCATAATTAAACTATCTACACAATCCAGAATACTCTGTTTCTGCATAAAGGGTGATGTTACATGAATTTGATAATATAAATCATAATCAGGCTTAATGTCAATCCAATACTCTAACAGATCATTTCCCGTAGCAGAATCTTTAAGTAGTTCGGGTATGCGAGGTATTACGTTAACATTATTGGAAATACAATAATCTATAATATCTTCGCTATCTGTATCTACATATACAGCATCAAACATATCTATAGAAATTACCTTATCTAATATATGCCGATAAAGTGGTTTGTCCCCAAGAACTCTTAAATTTTTACCAACTACTCTTTGGCTATTGTGTTTAATTGGTATGAAGCAAGCTATACCTGTCATATTCGATCCCCAAAATAGTCCAAAAGTCTTTTAGATGCGTTGTATGACCAAAGATACTTCTCTTTCGTGTCTTTGAGTATCTTATTATTGTCTTGTGATGAAAGAGTTTTAATAGAACGGTCAATCGCCTCAAAGTTACTACTGTCTCCATAAGGAAGATCAATAACCGAATCGCAATCATCATACAGATAGTTATAAAATCTAGGAGAACGTACACCGTCTATACGAAAATTTATAACTGGCTTTTCTAGCATTACACACTCTTTGACTGTTGCAGAGTCAAACTGAATAATCAAGTCGCTTTGATTGATCAAACACATTGTAATATGTGGATACCAATCACCATGTGTTGTATCTTTAAAATGCCCGTCACCATAAAATTGGGGCGGAGCTTCTCCCTTATGCTCGCCACGAGATTTTACATAAACCTCAAAATCATTAGCCTTTAAAACATGCATGATTTGAGAAAAATCAATGTATGAAACTCTATCTGGAGAAGGCCATATTAACAAAGCTCTTTTGCGTTCGGACGGAACATACTCAGGCAAATCCTGAAGCCTGTCATATTTTGGACTACCCAAATATACAATTTTATCGGATTTGAGATTATATTCTTTAACATGCATATCATTAGGAAAGCTGATATAATCAGCAAACTCTACATAATTTTTAAAATGATGCATTGAATCTGCCATTGTAGCTGTGCATACAAATATCTGATCTGGTGAATTTTTTATAACTGAAGGCACACCGTGAGCTTTATGCATCATCCCCTCTGTAAAAAAAGTCAGATGTGTATTGTTAACATCTTCCCATTCACGAACCACATCTTTTAGTGTAAAATTATATTTCTCGGATAAATGAATCAACGAATCCTTATTCCTGTGAGGGGCACTATACTTTTCATTCACATTCCAAAAAACATAAACATCAGAAGATATGCCACGCTCGGTTGCTTCAATAATTAAAGGAATGATGTATCGAAGATTAGTCATTTCCCCCATTACAAAATTAATTTTCATATCAGCCTCTCTATCTCTTTAAAATAATTTGATACGCTTTGTTCCCAAGAATCTAAACGAATGCTATTGGTATTGAATGTATCGTAGTTTCCTTTTACACGTTCAACTAACTCGTAGATGTCTGAGTATGTATTTTCAATCCCAGCAAACTCAACAGCACCCCCACCATCTTTGTGTACATATGTAGGTATCTCGCAAGACAGGGATTCTAATATATGATTTGGGCCCGGATCAAATCTACTGCCACTAACGTATAAATCATACCTACCCAACTCTCGCCCCAAATCTTGACCATACAAAGGAGAAACTACTGTAGTGTTTTTAAAGGTTCCTCTTTCCCGCCCAATATAAGTAAAAGTAATATCATCCCCAACTAACCGATCAATTTCCTCATAAACATCAAAACCCTTCATAACATTATCAGACCAATGATGTGTCACAATATTAATTTTTCCATTTTTAATTTTTTCATTTTTACAAAAATGATTCTCATCAACACCATTATAAATGACACAAGAATCGGAACCAGTCCAACCCCTTTCAATATGATATTCTCTCATCCAATTAGATACAAAAAAAGTTAAATCTGCCCATTGACCAAAATTAGAAATCAGTTTATCAACATGATCTGTATTCTTCCTAGCGTCACATTCATTAACCCTATGAACGACATAAGTCTCAGGAAAAGATTCCACATATCGTATAATACTATTAATATCACAGCCATAATCCGTAGACGTTAAATTCAATACAAAGATAATATCTGGAGATTCATCTAAAGATGATACAATACGAAAATCTTTATGTGTTTTTATATAATCATGAAAAGCTAATAACATCAAATTTCCACCACCCCACGGACCACTTCTAGGAGCAACATTAAAAAATATCTTCATCATATTAGAACTGCCTCCCAATCATCAACACTTCCGCCTAAAGGATTCCAATTATCTTTCTCCCCCATTAATTTCTTTATTCCAAATTCTTTTGCAACTTCTTTAACACCTGCCTTAACTAATCCAAAGTCATGTAGGCAAATATCAATATCCCCATACATTCTCTTAATATTCATAACATCACTAAGGACATTTTCGTAATCATGAACCGCATCGACAAAAGCAAAAGAGACTGGCAAATCCTCCAAAACGGACCAGTTAGAATCATCTTTATCATAAAGATCCATCTGCACAAACTCAACCCAATCCCTAAGATTATAATCGTTATGCAAGGACTCTGCTTTATACAAAACATCGGAAGAATTGTCAACCGAATATAAAACCGAATCCCCTACCGTGTAACAGGCGTGTGATAATATCACCGTGCTACACCCAGTATTTGTACCAAACTCTAAAACACACTTATGATTACTTTTGACGATCATATTATGAAGCTCTAATTTAAGTTTGTTTGTAGCTGTTGATTTATAAACACTCTTGCTCGGAACATTTTCAATTAGCGTATTTAAATCTATGCTCATAGATACATCCCCTCAGTTATCCACTGATCATATCTTTCTCTCCACTTCACTGTTACTGGATGATCAAATCCACGAACAGACCCCCTCCCAATATGTGAAATTATAGGAACGCCATCCAACAAATGCTCTTCGCCTCTCATATCACTAGTAATGAATATACAATCATCTCCACATCGTGGGCTTTTTAACGGCAAAGCAATACCATCATAACCATTAGTCTTTAAACTATAGCATACATTTGCACTCACATCTAATACTATCTCATCTCCAATTTGTTTTCCAAAAATTTCAAAGTTTTGTTCGTCTATAATAATTCTTTTTCCCGAACCTATAGGCTTAAAGGTAACGTCAAAATCCAGAAGTGGCTTTACTTTAAACATCGTAAACACAGCATTGGGAAAATTCATAAGTTTTTTGTTTGTTCTATCATATTCGGTTCCTATCATAGCAATTTTTTCATCACTATTCAACCCCCGAACCAACATATCATCCCAATCCTTTTTTAAGACAACCGTGTCTACATCACACACCAAACCAATTTCATTTTCAACCTTACCTAGCAATAAATCTAAACATTCTCCATGACCATTTCCGCCGGTACTTGAAGTAATGCAATCAAACAATTTAATATTGAAATTAGATTCTATGTGGTCAAATGATTTTATATCAACAGAGTAATCATTGATGCCTAATAAAAAATTCAAAGTATGATTTCCGCTTGAAAGACTCTCTAGACTATTCAAAAAGAAAGGAAAATACTCCTCTGAATTTTTACCACAGGGAACCATAACATCAATTATCATCACACCACTCCTTTAGATAATACATACATATTTCATCATAATACTGACCATCTCTAAACAAAGACTTGCTGAAGACACCCTCTTCCCTAAAACCAAGTTTTTTATATAGATGACGAGCTATTGTATTATATTCTGCTGTTCTTAAAGAAACTCTATACATGCTTAAATTATCGAAACAATAATTTAACATCAATTTCCACATGTGTATTGAATGACCTTTTCCTCTAAAGTCTAAATGAAGGTCTGCGCCAAGGATGCAATTATTATTGTCAGCATCTATATTATAAAATTTACAAAAACCAGCGCGAAAACCATTAACACAAAACACCAGACGTTTTTGATCATTGCCAAGATTGTACCACCAATTTAAATGATCATCCAATGTAATTGGATTTGGATTTGTTATATTACGAAGAACCAAAGGATCATTATGCAGTCCAACCAACCATTTATGATCTTCAAACTCAACTTCTCTAATACTATATTCCATAAAAAATCCTATTTGTGGAAAAAATTTAATGCCTTCCACACATTAGGCTCATGAACATCTGGATGTCTTTCCCAACTTAAATTGTATGCAATCCGTTCGTTGTCCCAATGTTTTTTAAAAGATAAAATGTCTTCTAAGTGATCAGACATAATGTTACATTTTATATATGGTCCCTGTATCTGCGTATCGCGATGAACACAACCAGTAATTGGATTTATCATATATTCGACTGACTGATCAATAACATTCAAACAAATATTCCAGTCAGTCTCCATACCAACGTCATTTAATTTGTCTCGCATATTAGCACTTGAGGACGCGATTAATTCAAACAATTCAATTTGCGGCTCAGGAGAACAGATAGAATCAAAATAGTTATCCTTACATATCTTAGAAAAATCAAACTCTTTATGTCCACCTAAAATTGCAAGGCCTCCACCGGAAAGATAAACCAACTCTTGATTGTATGATAAGGGCGTACAATTATAGTCAGTTTTATCTCTTATTATATCACAAACTGCCTTTCTCGATTTATATTCATCCGGCAAGACTTTATCAAATTCAATAGCTCTACTACCTCTCACAAAAAAATCAGAAGAGTATGGCATAATACGAATCGGATTACATTTATCAAAAAATTTTAAAACACTTCTAAGACGACTTTCGCTTCTTTGTCTTGCATATTCCTTTTTTTTGGATAATGAGACATTATCAAAACACACAGGAAAATCATCTGCAAATGCATTGAACGGAAATGCTATTAGATCACAACCATGCACATCAAATGAATCACACACTGAATCAAAATCAAAAGGCATGTTATCAGAAAGAAGTAATATTTTTTTATCAAACACACGCAATAATGCTCCAGTATCTATTGCAATATTTGAACTCTGGTCCTTTTGCCGTTTCCCTGATAAATATCCATCATAGTTCATGGGAGGTATAAATTGAACTGAAACATTTTCATTGACACCAAACTCATCAAAAGACTCAAAAGATACCTGTTTATCTTTTAACTTCCGTTCAGCAACCTGCTTATTTGGATATACGTCAGGAACATGAAATGAACAATTGTCGGGAAATGTCGAAAGAGCAGTAACGTCAAAGTGATCTTCATGAATGTGGGTAATAATGCAACAATCAATCTTTTTTCTATCAAAATAAGTCTCAATATGACTATGCACTTCAGGCGGCATTACCCAAGAATTTCCATATATACTTTGAGTAATCCAAGGATCTACAACCAGTACAAAATTATCTATACATACCTCGATAAAAGCATTATAGTAATTCTTAATAGAAATACCACTCATAATTCACAAAATCCAAAATACAAGAAACGATAAATGAAACATCATCCACATCCATCCACCACCCACACGGCAAAGATACTTGGTGATAGTGAAAATATTCTGTCTCGGGCAAATCACATAAACTTTCCCTAAAGCATGTGTAATAGTGGTTAGGTGTATGCACTAAGCCCGCATTAATCCCCCTTCCATTCAACCGTTCAACCAAAGCGTCTCGATCTATATCTTTATGCAAAATTGCTGTGTATACCCAATGTGATGGACTGGAATCTTTCGGATATTCCAATGGACAAATAAAATCAAGATCAGAAAAGCGTTCAGAATATTTCAGGGCATTCTTTCTATGAACATCTAAATTAGAGATACACCCAGACATATTAGAAATACCAATAGAAGCAGATATATTATTCATATGAAATTTATAACCAGCTTCCGCAATATCAGTATCCCATCGCTGCCCTTTCCACTCCCCATTTTCATCCTTTGTTGCTTCACGATCAATACCAAACCACTTTAATCGCTTGGCCCTATCAAAATCATCCTTATCTAAGCAAACCAATGCGCCGCCGTCTCCGCACGTTAAATGCTTTATTGCCTGAAAACTATAACAAGTAAAATCAGAAAAATGGCAAATAGATTTACCCTGATACATTGCACCAAAGGCATGAGCAGCATCCTGAATCAATTTGATACCATGAGCTTTACATAAGGCATGTAGTTCATTTAATTCGCAAGGCAGGCCTGCCCAATCAACACATAAAACCGCCTTCGTCTTATTGGTAATCTTTCTTCGCACATCATCTACTGAAATATTTCCAGTTCTATGATCTATATCTGCCCATACAACTTTTGCGCCCAAGCTGTGGATTGGGGTATTTGAGGCAACACATGTCATTGAAGTAGTTATCACTTCGCTATCAGAATTCACACCCGATAACTTTAGAGCAAGTGTAAGGGCAGAGGTGCAACTGTTTAATGGGACAATATTATCCTGCTGAAAATAATCAGATAGAAGGTCTTTGAAGGCTGTTACAGAAACCCCCTCATTCAAAAATCCAGAAGATAAAACGGGAGATAGGTTGGCAAGAATATTACGCTCATTGGTATAAACTTTAAACAGTGGATAATTCATGTTCTAATTTCCTCAATTTTCTTCCCTACAAAAGATTCCATATCCTGATCTATGATATTTAAATCCACATCTAAGTATCTTTCCAACTCATCAATACTCAATACATCATCGGCACTAGTATACTCAAAGTATGAACTTCCGGTAGCAATGTTATAATGCGCTGGAGAAATTATATAATGCCCATTGTTTTGTCTTGTTCTGAGCGACTCAGACACACCAACCAACGTCTCTGCAATTTTTTCTCCGGGTCTAATCGGAATCATCTCAACTCTCTTGTCATACCTTTTTGCAAAGATATTTGCTAAGTCCATTATGTTCATAGAAGGCAATCTAGGAATCCAAATTTCACCCGAATTTCCCATCTCAAGTGTAGTTAAAATTAAATCCACGCTCTGGTCTAAAGTCATCAAAAACCGAGTCATGTCTTTATGAGTAACTGTTAAACAATCGGAGTTTAACGATTGATGCTTAAAGAGTGGAATGATACTTCCCCGAGACTCAAGAACATTACCATACCTAACACCTAAAAATCTAATATCATCGTGAAACATTTCATTGCTTGTAACAACCCTTTCCGATATTGCTTTTGACATACCATAAACATTTACAGGCTCACACGCCTTATCTGTACTTACAAATAAAACAGTATCACAGGAAAGATTCTTCTTATTGTTAATAACAGCATTGACTACATTCTTTGGGCCCACAATATTTGTTTTAATACTCTCTTCAGGAGAAAGCTCGCAAGTATCCACTTGTTTTAGCGCAGAGGCGATGATAACAATATCAGGATTTTCTTTATTAAGAACGTCAGAAACTCTTTCATAGTCTCTAATATCACCAACGTAAAAATTCAAGTTGGAGTTTTTGTATTGATTCTTTATAGTCCAGTGCTTCGCCTCATCCCTAGAAAATACAGAGATAAAACAATCGCCAACCAATCTACGAATTAAAGTTAAACCTAAAGATCCTGTCCCACCAAAGATCAAAACCCTTTTTCCACAAATATACATCACAAATATCCTCTTTTATGCCCAATAATCAAAACCGATTCGTCGTCAGTTGGTCTAGGGACAAATTTTGCGTATTGTCTACGATCCGTAGAGTAATCATCACTCATAATACTAAACGTAATCATTCGTCTTTCTTTTTTAACTATAGGAACACCATGATATGATTTTTCGCTGTTTTTAAAAATGACCATTCTATTATTAATAGGTTCTATGGAATGACATAAATTATGCATACCATCATCCCAAATTTCTAAACAACCCTCATCAGTTTCTTTACTGTAATTTTCGTTTAAATAAAGCAAGCATGTTAACTCCTTTTTTAAACCGTTTTCTGGATGCACTCTCGCGTCACTATGAATCAATTGTTTTGCGCCCGGAACCATAGCGCGCAAACCAGACCATCTTGCAGTTTTATCTGATTGTAAATCAAGAATGCCTGTAAGACTTTTTACAAATTCTAAAAACACACTCCCATGAAAATAATCCATACATTCTGATATTATTTTTGGCATTTTATCTTTATCATTAAGAGCGTATAAACCAGACTCTAATGTATTGGGCATACCATTTACAGTTTTTCTAACAGAAACCCAATCATCCGATTCATAATCACAATCCCAATTGTCTATAATTTTTTGTACTAAAGTGTCAGTCAAGAAATTATCTAGAACCCAAACGGGATATGGATCATTAAAATTATAAGTCAACGAGTAATCATCATTGATATAATTCATTTTCTTCTCCAAAGCCTAGTTTGGTTTGAACTTAAATCAGGATCACCATAAACCAACCCAAATTGACTTTGCAATATGTCATAAAAATCATCTCTCTCATCAGCAGCAGACTTTAAATCTGGGCCGTCATCACCACCACCATGATACACAAAATTTTCTAAGATACAAGCATCATCAGACATATGATCTATAATATTATTCAATGTCGCAATTGGACTTGGAACATGTTCGATAACTTCATACAAAATAACAACATCTAAAGGGTTTTCATACTTCGGTAATGAATTTGGAGTTACTGGGCAAACATCAATCTCAACATCAGTTAAACCCCTCTCCTCAATTATTTTATTTAATTTCCATTCAGCAAAGTGTAAATGCTCACACCCATCAACATCAGTCAATGTTATATCTAAAAAAATATCACTAGGCTTAGTTAATAATAAAGATGTTAAAAATGGAGCAGCGCCACAGCCATATTCACAAATGCTTGAGTAATTAATATCTATAGAATCCCAAAACAGTTTATGATATTCTAAAAGCTCTATATGTCTTATAGTCTGCCTAAATGCAGACCATGCACCCTGATCCTTATAGAAATCTAGAATGTCAGATTCATTTTTTCGTTCTTTCAGTCCCCAAATATCTTCCATAGTCATATCACTAACAGGAGAACATGTGGGCGATCCCGGCAAAGATGGTTTCCTTCCAGATTTCCTTGTACCCAATTCTATTGCTTCCTCCAAAGAAACATCATAATATTCGCATAGATATTTTATCCACTCTTCATTACTAATCATTTTTCATCTCCTCAAAATATTCCAAATACTCATCAGCCACAAATTCCATCGAAATATTTTTATCGTATGGATTGACCTTCTTGCGAGTAAAATCTAAAACAGTTTTTAGATTAG
>MDSV01235733.1_pt1 | contig 11764 bp, 11 predicted proteins | sample 810851 | NCBI WGS metagenome assembly MDSV01 (sample SAMN05326640, study PRJNA326480) | marine metagenome | isolation source: seawater | place: Atlantic Ocean: North East | collected 2012 | reverse complement strand
GAAGATAACAATACTTTAATTTATGATTTTACCAAAAATAAGGAAAAATATCTTGTGGCATTGGGTGGTAAAGGTGGTCTTGGAAATGTAAGATTTAAGAGTTCAACAAATAGAGCCCCAAGAAGGAAGACAAATGGAAAACTTGGGGAAGAATTTTGGATTTGGCTTCAGTTAAAAGTAATCGCCGATATTGGGATCATAGGTAAGCCAAATGCTGGCAAATCTAGTTTACTTGCAGCGTTAACAAGAGCTAAGCCAAAAATTGCGAATTATCCTTTTACAACAATAAATCCAAACTTAGGAGTATCTTATTATGGAGGTAAAGAGGTTACTTTGGCTGATATACCTGGTTTGGTAGAAGGTGCGCATAAAGGTGTTGGTCTTGGAGATAAATTCTTAAGACATATAGAAAGATGTAAGATTTTACTTCACTTGATAGACTTATCAGAAGATAATTTAGTTAACTCGTATAAAAAAATTAAATTAGAACTATCTAATTATGATAAAAATTTAATAAAAAAGAAGGAAATTATTTTTTTTAATAAGTCAGATTTGTTAGATAATTATGAAATAAATGAAAAATTAAAAGAGTTTAAAAATAAAATTAAAAATAAATATGAAATTATATCCGTTTATTCTAATAAAGATATTAAAAAAATAAAAAAATTATTGATTAAATATGCTAATTAAAAATGCAAACAAAATAGTTTTAAAACTTGGATCAACTACTGTAGTTGATAGTAAAGGCGTTTTTAAAAAAAAATGGGTAACTTCTCTTATCAAAGATATTAAAAAATACGGAAAAAGGAAAAACTTCGTTATTGTTTCTTCGGGAGCAATAGCTCTTGGACAAAAATATCTTAAAGTTAAAAAAGGGAGAATTAAATTAGAAATGAGTCAAGCTATTGCAGCTGTTGGTCAAATTCATCTGGCAGGAGAATTTCAAAAACTATTTGATAAATATAAGATAAAAACTGGTCAAATTTTAATTAGTCCAGATGATACAGAACAAAGAAGAAGAGCCATTAATGTTAGGAGAACTTTTGACAATTTATTTAAGCTTAAAGCCATCCCGGTAGTAAATGAAAATGACTCAACAGCTACAAGTGAAATAAAATATGGAGACAATGATAGATTGGCTGCTAGAGTTGCTCAAATAATTGGAGCTGATGTGCTGATATTATTTTCTGATGTTGATGGGCTATATGATAAGTCCAAGAGAAAAAAAATTATAAAAGAGGTAACCTCAATTAATGACAAAATTACTTCACTTATTGAAAGAAAGAAAAATAAATTTGGTTCAGGGGGAATAGCTACAAAGTTAGATGCTGCTAAGATTTGTATGAATTCAGGCAGTCATATGTTTATTGCAAATGGCAAAATAAATAACCCGATTTTTAATATGATAAAAAACAAAAAATATACGCATTTCTTGCCAAAAATTTCTACTTTAGATGCAAGAAAAAAATGGATCATTGGTTCTCTTAATTACAATGGAACAATTTATATTGATAGTGGTGCGGCTAAAGCTTTATCTAATGGTAAAAGCTTGCTCGCTGCTGGCATAACTAAAATAGATGGAAATTTCAAAAAAGGAGAAAACGTAATGATTTTAGATCAAAATAATATTCAGCTTGCTCGAGGGTTATCCTCTTTTAGCTCTACTGAAATAGATAAAATTAAAGGCAAACAAAGCAAGGAGATTGAAGCAATTCTTGGCTATCTTAGTAAAACTGAGGTTATTCATAAAGATGATATGGTATTATTATAAATGAATTATTTAGAGACAATAGGAAAAAACGCAAAAAAAGCTTTTGAAGATTTAAAGGGTGTAAGACATGAAAAAATAAAAAAAGTTTTAGAAAATTACAACCAATCACTTTTAAAAAATATTAATAAAATAATAAGAGAAAATTCGAAAGATGTTAAAAATGTTAAAAGAAAGCATCTAGTTGATAGACTTATTTTAAATAAAAAAAGAATTGAGGATATTAGACATTCAATAAATGAAATAGCAAAGTTTAAAGATCCGGTCGGAAGAGTTTTAGAAACATGGCGCAGACCAAATAAATTAACTATTAAAAAGATAACAACACCGATTGGTGTTATAGGTGTAATATACGAAAGCAGACCTAATGTTACTGCTGATGTTGCAGCGTTATGTTTAAAATCAGGTAATTGCTCAATTTTAAGAGGCGGGTCTGAGGCCTTTTACTCAAACAGATTATTAGCTAATTTATTCAGAGATAATTTAAGAAAAAATAAAATGAACCAAAACTGTGTTCAATTTATTGAGAGTAAAAATAGAAAAATAGTAGATCAGCTTTTGTCAAAAATGAGTGCATACATTGATGTTATTGTGCCTAGAGGTGGTAAAGGTCTTGTAGAGAAAGTACAAAAATTTTCTAATGTACACGTAATTGGCCATCTTGAAGGATTGTGCCACATTTATATTGATAAAACTGCAAATATAAAAATGGCGAAAGATTTAGTTATTAATGCAAAGATGAGAAGGACAAGTATTTGTGGGGCAGTTGAAACTCTTCTGATTGAAGAAAAAGCTTTAAACTCACATGCCAAAGAAATAATAAATGCTCTTTTAAATTCAGGTTGCGAAGTTAGAGCTGATAAAAAAATAAATAAACTTTTTAAAGGAAAATTAAAAAAAACCACTGAAAAAGATTGGAAGACAGAATACCTGGATGCAATTATTTCAATCAAAACAGTTAAAAATGTAAATAACGCTGTCAAACATATTTTAAAGTATGGTACAATGCATACCGATAGCATTATTTCTGGTAACAAAAAAAATGCCGAAGTTTTTTTGAATGGTGTTAATAGCTCAATAGCAATGCATAATGTTTCAACTCAATTTGCTGATGGAGGAGAGTTTGGTTTTGGTGGTGAAATTGGCATCTCTACAAACAAACTTCCGCCTAGGGGTCCAGTAGGAATAAATCAATTAACATCATACAAATATCTTGTTTCTGGAAAAGGAATTGTTAGATCATAGATAATGTCAGGATTCCGAAAGAAATATGTCGGTTTATTGGGCGGTAGTTTTGATCCTGCACATAAAGGACACTTAGGTATATCAGAAATTGCTATTAAAAAATTAAGACTAAAAAAAATATACTGGGTTATTACAAAAAAAAATCCTTTCAAAAATAAAACTTTTTATTCATTAGACGAAAGAATTAAGTATGCAAAAAAGTTTACTAATGGTCAGAAGAAAATTAAGATAATTTATTTAGATAATATTATTAAATCTTCTAGAGTAATTGATGTAATAAATTACTTTGTAAAAAAAAAGAAAATTAAAAATATCCTCTTTATAGTTGGATCTGATAATTTAATACGATTTCACAAGTGGAAAAGCTGGAAAAAAATAGTAAAAATAGTAAAATTAATAGTTTTTTCTAGAAAAGGATATGATAGAAAGGGAATGAAATCAGTTGTGGTTAAAAATTTTAAAAATAGAATTATCTTCATAAGAAACAAACCAATCGCTATATCATCAACAAAGTTAAAAAGTCTGGCAAAATTAAATATTTGATGGGAATCATTGATATTAAAAATAATATTGAAAGAATATTAGATGATAACAAAGCTCAGAATATAACATGCATTGACTTAAAAAATAAATCATACATAGCAGATTATATGGTTATAGCTTCTGGGACATCCTCAAGACACTTGCAGGCATTATCTGAAATTCTTGTGGCTCAATTAAAAAGATTAGGAATAGACAATTGTCGTATTGAAGGAAAAGATAGTAACGATTGGAAATTAGTAGATGCTCAAGACGTAATTGTTCATATATTTCACCCAGAAAAAAGAGAGTTTTATGATTTAGAAAAAATGTGGTCTGAAGAAATTCCTAAAGAGAAAGCAATGATATGAAAAAAGTTATAATAGCCTCTGCTCTTCTTTTTTTTATTTCTACCTCAACATCCTTCTCCAAAAACGATTTGTATGAAAAGATTGACCTTTTTGGTGAAGTTTTGGAAAATATTAAAAAAGATTATGTAGACGATGTCAATCAATCAGAGATGATGGACTCAGCGATAAATGGAGTTCTTCAATCTCTAGATCCTTATTCGGCTTATATGAGCCCAGAGCTTTTTAAAGAAATGCAGACTGACACAAAAGGAGAATTTGGTGGTTTAGGTATAGAAATAGGTATGGAAGCAGGCGTAGTAAAAGTTATTTCTCCAATTGACGATACGCCAGCAGCTAAAGCGGGTATAAAATCAGGAGACTATATCGTTAAAATTGGTGAAGAGCAGGTTCAAGGTAAGTCTCTACTAGAAGCAGTTAAATTAATGCGTGGTCCAGTAGGAACGTCGATAGACCTTACTATAAGAAGGAAAAATGTAAAAAAACCGTTAGAGTTTAAAATTGTAAGAAAGATAATAGAAGTAAAATCAGTAAGCTCAAAGATAATCGGAAAAGAAAAAAATTTAGGATATATTAGATTAAAATCTTTTAATGAGAATAGTGACAAACAATTTTTAAAATCAGTAAAAGAATTTGAAAAAAAAATTAAATTAAAAGGATATGTTTTCGATCTTAGGAATAATCCTGGCGGATTATTAAATCAAGCTATAAATATTACTGATTTTTTTTTAGATGATGGTGAGATAGTTTCTACTAAAGGAAGAAAAGTTTCTGAAACTAGAAAATTTTTTGCAAGAAAAGGCGATGAAATTAAAGGTAAACCAATTGTAATTTTAATAAATAATGGTTCCGCTTCTGCGGCTGAAATATTTGCAGGTGCCTTAAAAGATCACAAAAGAGCAATAATATTGGGTGAGAATTCTTATGGAAAAGGTTCTGTTCAATCTATAATACCTTTAAGAAATGGTGGTGGTATGAGATTAACAATTTCTAAATACTATTTGCCATCTGGAAAATCAATATCAGAGGTCGGTGTAACACCAGATATTTTAATTAAGGAAGAAGGAGATGATTTTCAAATAAACTCGGATAAAGATAACCAATTAAATTACGCTATAAAACTTTTCAACTCTTAAATATATGAAGATACAAAAACTACCTATGAGAAATGGAGTAGGAGTAATAATTTTAAATAGTAAAAATAAAGTTTTTGTTGGAAAAAGAAAAGATAATCCAGTTGATAAATGGCAGATGCCCCAAGGTGGAGTAGATGAAGGTGAAAGCTATATGTCTGCTATGAAAAGGGAGTTGTTAGAAGAGACGAGTATTAAAAGTGTAAAAGTTTTAGAGGAAATTGAAGGATTTTTTGAATATGAACTTCCTAAAGAATTAGTTGGTATTATTTGGAAAGGAAAATTCAGAGGGCAAAAACAAAAATGGTTTATCACTAAATTTATTGGAGATGAAAAAGAAATAAACCTAAAAACAAAAAAACCTGAATTTATTGAGTGGAAATGGATTCCCCCAGAAGAACTTCCAAATCAAATAGTAGATTTCAAAAAAAAATTGTATCTGGATCTTTTAAAAAAAATTAAGATATTTATCAATTAAGTGTTCTTAAAATATCTATTTTATGTGATAAAAGGTATCTTTCTTTATCCGTGATTTCGTTATTAGATATTTTTTTTTCTGCCTGACTTATAAGTTCGTCTAATAAATTTTTACTTAATTTTGTTATTTCTTTAGCTGTTGAGGTCAAAATTAAAAGATTATTGTTGGAAAATTCTACCGTTCCTTCTTCAACAAAAAAATTTTTATCTATTTGATCTTTTACTTTTATTATACCAGGTCTTAAAAATGTTATTAAAGGTATATGATTTTTTAATATACCCATTTCGCCTTCATAAGAGGGTATAATGACTTCTGAAGTATCGGTTTTTAGTACTAAGTTACTTGGTGATATTATTTCAATAGTAAATTTTTCAGACATTATTTGCTATCTTGAGATAATTTTTCAGCCTTTTCCACTGCTTCTTCAATGCCCCCAACCATGTAAAATGCTGCTTCTGGTAAATGATCAAACTCGCCCTTACAAATTGAGTCAAATCCTTTTATTGTAGAGTCAAGGTCAACTAATTTTCCAGGTGAACCGGTAAATACCTCTGCAACGAAAAACGGTTGAGATAAGAATCTTTGTATTTTTCTAGCTCTTGCGACTGTTAACTTGTCTTCTTCTGAAAGTTCATCCATTCCTAAAATAGCAATTATATCTTGTAAAGACTTATAAGCTTGTAAAATTCTTTGAACATCCCTTGCTACCCTATAATGCTCTTCTCCAACTACTCTCGGATCTAATATTCTAGATGTAGAGTCTAATGGGTCTACAGCTGGATAAATACCTATTTCGGCAATCTGTCTTGATAATACAGTAGTGGCATCTAGGTGCGAAAATGATGTGGCTGGCGCAGGATCAGTTAAATCATCAGCTGGAACATAAATTGCTTGTACTGAAGTTATTGATCCTTTGTCGGTTGAAGTAATTCTTTCTTGTAAATTACCCATATCAGTTGCCAAAGTAGGTTGGTAACCTACTGCTGAAGGTATTCTACCGAGTAGAGCTGAAACTTCTGAACCAGCTTGAGTAAATCTAAAAATATTATCAACAAAAAAAAGAACGTCCTGACCTTCTTTATCTCTGAAATATTCAGCAACGGTCAGACCAGTCAATGCCACCCGAGCTCTTGCTCCCGGAGGTTCGTTCATTTGGCCATAAACTAAAGCAGCTTTTGACCCTTTGCCATCAGTCTTAATAACTCCCGACTCAATCATTTCGTGATATAAATCATTTCCTTCTCTTGTTCTCTCTCCAACTCCTGCAAATACTGAAAATCCACCATGAGCTTTTGCAATATTATTGATTAATTCCATAATCGTTACTGTTTTTCCAACTCCAGCTCCTCCGAATAAACCAATTTTTCCTCCCTTTGCGTAAGGAGCTAGTAAGTCTATAACTTTGATACCAGTAACTAATTGTTCTGTCTCCGTTGCTTGATCCGTAAACTTCGGAGCAGGTCTGTGTATCGGCCATTTCTCTTTTGTTTTGACATCTCCTTTTTCATCAATAGAGTCTCCTACTACATTGATAATTCTTCCTAAAGTTTCTGGCCCAACAGGTACACTAATAGGAGATCCAGTATTTATTACTTCGTCACCTCTTTTCAATCCTTCAGTTGCATCCATAGCTATTGTTCGCACATCGTTTTCTCCTAAATGTTGAGCAACTTCCAGTACTAGCTTATTTCCTGAATTTTTAGCTTCTAGTGCGGTATAGATTTCAGGTAAATCGCCTTCAAAATTTACATCTACAACTGCTCCAATAATTTGAGTTATTTTTCCGTTTTTAGACATAATTATAAACTTTCTGCTCCAGATATAATTTCTATTAATTCTTTTGTAATAGAAGCTTGTCTGCTTCTGTTATAGTTAATTGTGAGTTTGTCTACTAAATCTCCAGCATTTCTAGTTGCATTATCCATTGCAGTCATTCTTGATCCTTGTTCACTAGCAGCATTTTCTAAAAAGGCCTTAAAAACTTGGGTAGAAATATTCTTAGGTAGCAAATCTTCTAAAATTTCGTCCTCTTCTGGTTCAAATTCGTAAGATGTAGATTTATCTTCTTCAGACTTTGATGGATTATTTTTAGCTGGTATAATTTGTTGCATTTGAGGAATTTGAGTTATTACATTCTTAAAATTGTTAAAAAACAAAAAACATTTATCAAACTCATTTTTATTAAATAAGTTTATTATCTCGTTTCCTAAAATTTCAGCTTCATTAAAAGAAATTTGTTTCTTATCTTTAAAGCTAAATTTTCTGATAATGAACTTACCAAATTCTCTTCTAATCTGATCTAATCCTTTTGAGCCAACTGTGATAATTTTTAAATCTTTTCCTTCATCCAATATTCTTTTAAAGTTTGTTTTGGCTAATTTGCAAATATTTGAATTAAATCCTCCACATAAGCCTCTATCAGCCGTTAGTACTACACATAAATGTACTTTATCTTTTCCTGTTCCTACAAGAAGTTTAGGGGCATTATTAGGGTCATTAATTGATTTAGTAAGGTTTAAAATAATATTTTGCATTTTTTGACTAAAAGGTCTTCCTTTCTCAGCGTTCTCTTGTGCCTTTCTAAGTTTGGCAGCAGCGACCATTTTCATAGCTTTAGTAATTTTTTGAGTAGATTTAACACTTTTAATTCTTTTTTTTAAGTCATCTAAACTTGGCATTATTTTTTTCCTTTTTTATATTCTATAATGATTTGAGTTAAATTTTTTTCAGTATTTTCCTCAAGTTTTCCAGATGATAAAATTGCATCAATTAATTCTGGTTTTTCAGATTTAACTTTTTCAATAATATCTTTTTCGAATTTTTTAATTTTTCCTAAATCAACATCATCCAAGTAACCTTTTACTCCTGTAAATACGGAAATTACTTGTTCTGCTACTGTCATCGGAGAATATTGATCTTGTTTTAAAAGTTCAGTTAATTTTGCTCCTCGATTCAAAAGCTTTTGGGTAGAGGCATCTAGATCTGATCCAAACTGTGCAAAAGCAGCCATTTCTCTATATTGAGCTAATTCTAATTTAATTGATCCCGCAACTTTCTTCATGGCTTTAGTTTGAGCAGCTGATCCTACCCTTGAAACTGATAAACCTACATTAACTGCAGGTCTTATGCCTTGATTGAACAGCTCTGTTTCTAAGAAAATTTGTCCATCAGTGATGGAAATTACATTAGTCGGTATATAAGCAGAAACATCTCCAGCTTGTGTTTCAATGATAGGTAAGGCTGTAAGAGATCCTCCTCCACTTTTTTCATTTAATTTAGCAGCACGTTCTAATAATCTACTATGTAAATAAAATACATCTCCTGGGTAAGCCTCTCGTCCTGGGGGCCTTCTTAACAATAATGACATTTGTCGATAGGCAACAGCTTGCTTTGATAAATCATCATAAACTATCAAAGCGTGCATACCATTATCTCTAAAATATTCACCAATAGTACATCCTGTGTATGGTGCTAAAAATTGTAATGGAGCAGAATCGGATGCTGTTGCGGCAACAATTGTTGTATATTTTAATGCCCCAGCTTCCTCCAAAGTTTTTGTTATTTGAGCAACGGTTGAACGCTTCTGACCGATCGCAACATATATACAATATAGTTTTTTCTTTTCATCAGCAGATTCGTTGATTTTCTTTTGATTGATAATTGCATCGATTGCTACTGCTGTTTTACCAGTTTGTCTATCGCCAATAATAAGTTCTCTTTGGCCTCTTCCTATTGGAATTAGTGAGTCAATTGATTTTAAACCAGTTTGCATGGGTTCATTAACTGATTGTCTCGGAATAATTCCAGGTGCTTTTACCTCAACACGTTTTCTAATTTTTGCAGACAGCGCGCCCTTTCCATCAATTGGATTTCCTAAACCATCAACAACTCTTCCCAGAAGTTCTTTGCCGACTGGTACATCCACAATCGCTTTTGTTCTTTTTATGGTGTCGCCTTCTTTTATATTTCTGTCATCTCCAAATATAACAACACCAACATTATCATTTTCTAAATTTAACGCCATTCCCTTTGAACCATCTTCAAACTCGACCATTTCTCCAGCTTGAACGTTATCTAAACCATAAACACGGGCTATACCATCTCCCACAGATAAAACTTTTCCTATTTCAGAAACTTCAGCTTTCTCTCCAAAGTTTTTGATTTGGTCTTTTAATAATTTTGTTACTTCAGAAGGATTTATTGTCATCTTAATTTTCTATCATAGCTTGTTCATATTTTTTTAACTTATTTCTAATCGTGGTATCAATCATATAACTTCCTAGCTGAAGTTTTAAACCACCTATTAATTCTTTATCTACTTTATAATCAAATCTTAAAGTTGCGCCCATAGATTTAGATAGCTCTTTAGTTATAACTTCTAGTTCGGACTCTGATAGTTCCTTTGATGAGATAAAAAAAGCTTTTACTTCACCTCTTTTTTTTGAACAAAATTTTAAAAAACTTTCAAAGATTTTTTTTACAAAAAAAATTCTTCTTTTTTCAATTAAGAGTAAAAAAAAATTTTTTAAATTTTGTGAAAAGGCTAGTTTTTCTGAAATTAAGTTTACCATTGTAATTTGCTGCTTCATGCTTTGTGTAGGGTTTTTAATTAAGTTTTGAATATCAAGACTTGAATTAAATAAAACTTGAAAATTTTTTACATCATTTTCTACTTTATCTAATTCTTTAGTTTCTTGAGATACTTCAAAAAGAGCACGAGAGTACCTTTCTGAAGTTTCAGTCGAGAAAGATTTGTTTGCGCTCATTTTTATTGTAAGACTTTATAGTGAAATAATGCTGAGGTCGTACCATAAGAGTATAACTTGATCAAGTTACCAATTTTGAACTTAAGCAAAATTGATGGGATCAACATCAACCGTAAGTTTTATTTTAGGTGAGATTTTAAGCCCTTTAAGGACTTTTGCAATTTTTCTTTGCATAAGAGAATGGGTATCAAACCTTATTAATAATCTTGTCCTATATTTTTTTTTAATCTTGAGGAGAGGTGAGTCAACTGGTCCAAGCACTTCAAGATCGCTTATCTCTTTAAGTTTTGCTTTAATTTCTCTAGCACCCTTAATACTAAAGTCTCGGTTCTTTGAAGCAATAATTATAGCCACTAATCGTATAAAAGGAGGTAGTTTATTTTTTTTTCTTAGTAAAAGTTCATTTGTAAGTAGTTCCTCAGAATTATTTTTAATTAATTCATTAAGTGTTGGGTCCTGGGGACTTAATGTCTGATAAATTATTAAAGAGTCAGAGCTGAACCTTCCAGCTCTACCGCTTAACTGATGGTATAATTGAATATTTTTTTCTGTTGTTCGTAAGTCATAACCTCGACCAGAAAAATCTGCATCGATCACAACAATACAATTTAACCTAGGAAAATTAAAACCTTTTGAAATCATTTGTGTTCCTATCAAAATGTTGATTTTATTTTCATTTATCTCTTTAAATAAATTTTGAGTTTTATCTTTTGTTTTCAAATAATCACTCGAAAAGATACAAATTTTTTTGTCTGGAAATATTTGCTTTGTTTCTTCAAATATTTTTTCAACACCTGGCCCGTACATGATAAATTCGCAATTAGTATCGGATTTACATTTTGTATTTATTTCTTTTTCAAAAGAACAATGGTGGCAAATAGCTTTATTTTTTATTTTGTGGAATGTTAAATATAAAGAACAATTGGAGCAAATTAGTTTTTGGCCACATTTTTTACAAATTAGATATGGCGCAAAACCTCTTCTATTGATAAAAAATAAAACTTGATCACCTTTGTTTAAGAAATTTTTTACTAACTCTACGGTTTGATTAGAGATGAATTTATTTTTTACTTTTCCTATATTCAAGTTTATTATTTTTGTTTCTGGTAAAGGATAACTGTTAAATCTTTTTTCAATCTTTATATGTCTATATTTTTTGTTTCTTACATTATTAAATGTTTCTATTGATGGAACTGATGAAACTAAATGTATCGGTATATTTTCAAAACTTGCTCTTGAAATAGCCATATCTCTTGCATTGTAAATTACTCCTTCATCTTGTTTGTAAGAGGTGTCATGCTCTTCATCCACAATAATTACTCCAAGTTTTTTAAAAGGCAATAACAAGGCTGACCTTGCGCCAACTAAAATTTTTATCTTATTGCTTATAATACCTTTCCAAATTACTCTTTTTTGTTTAGGTGTTATTTTTGAATGCCAAATAGCTGGTTCGAAGCCAAAAAAATCTTCAAATCTAGTTTTGAAAT
>MDSV01175331.1_pt1 | contig 11764 bp, 9 predicted proteins | sample 810851 | NCBI WGS metagenome assembly MDSV01 (sample SAMN05326640, study PRJNA326480) | marine metagenome | isolation source: seawater | place: Atlantic Ocean: North East | collected 2012 | reverse complement strand
TGCTTAGCAGGGTGACGAATGGCGGACCCACCGCGATTCGAACACGGGTTACAAGCTCCGCAAGCTCATGTGATATCCAGGCTACACTATGGGTCCAGCGGCTCGGCGAGATGTGCCATCGGTTTAACCCCGACGGTTGAATCAATGTGCAACTGAATAGAGTCGTTTACCTGTTGAACTGTCAAGTCTCCAGTTTACACCATCCACAAATCTCGGAATGAAGAAGCCCACCTTGCGCGGGGTCAGACCATGGTTCCTCATTCGTAGATCGATGCACAAGTAAGCCGCAATCTGACTAGCAGTGCATTCAGGATTATTCGAAACATATCTTCGTATCTCACGCTTCAATCGTTCTTCCCGTGCTTCACGTTGCTTGCCCATGGTTCTATTTTGGCTGGTGGGCACTTGAAGGCAATCTGGGGAGACCCTGGGGCCCAATGTTGCTCAACGAGATTTCGGGGGGAACTCTAGGGGAAGGAGAGTCTTCCAGCGAGATTCAGCGAGTTTCTTCGCGTTGGGTCCGGATTGTGGCAGGGGAGTCTTGTGAGTCAATGTACCATGCATACCATGCACGCCGAACTTCACTCGTAATTCTATGACTCGATCGCGCTCAGCAGCAATCAACATCTCCTCTTCAAGATCAAAAGTGGACGATACTTCGTCTTGACCCGCATTCTGAATATGTAAGGTGCCTTCTGACATACGCGCACGTGGAGAGAAGTCGTGGTCCTCAGGGTCATCCATCCAGACATTGACATCGACGACGACGCGTTCGCGGAGAGTCGCCTTGGTAATCTCAATGGAGGTCGCCATCGACCCTTCCACCCAGTCCGGGTTCTAAGGGCTTCCTTTCAAGACACACTTGGGAATCAAAGCAATCCAACTTCTAGAATAATAGGAATGAGGACTACGAACTCCACTTCTAAAGTCCAATTATTTCCTTCATCTGGATCCACACCATCAATTGGCAAATCTGGATCTGATTCATCTGCAGTAATCGTCCAAATCCAATCTCCTTGACCAAATCGTGCGCCTGGTTCTGCGATTAATGTAGACAGCAACGTCTCTTCTGAATCTGCAGTATAGGTCTGTGTCTCTGTAGAATATGGATTGAGATTTGTACGTTCAATCGACCCGGTCGATGCTTCAGTAATATTGTGCTGTACTGTCTTCGTCTTGGCCGCCCAACTAGATTCAGGAATCTGTAACATCATCGAGAAGTTGTCCTCAGGGGGCAATCCTGCAGGGACAAAATCACGGTCTAAGACCAATGTACCGTTGAACTCCAGAAGACGTCCCCCCTCTCCAGGAATATGGTTAATCTCGTGGCTCTCCCCCTGCTTCAGATATCCGTCCCAAGTTACCTTCATGGTCTGGTGTCTCCACGTGACATTGAATGTTCTCTCAAGAATTCGCAACTCCCATATCGTCGTAGTCGCTGCGCCCCTATCATCAGTTACAGTCAGTGAACCAGTACGATTCTGAGACCTATCTACAATGAATGAGGTGCTATCATTTGTATCATCGATATCATTCTGGAAGTTTCCATCAGCATCAGAATCAACAGACCAATCAAGATCCCATGCATATTGAAGGACGCCTTCTTCTGGGTCAAAAGATGTGGAACCATCCATTGTGACTATGGTTCCAGTTTTGACGACAGTGGGGCCGGATACAGCGGCAATCGGATACTCGTTGACGTAGATTGTTACCGTGACTGAATCCTCTCCTCCAATATCATTGACTACTGTCAAGCTAATGTCAAAGCGGCCAGATTCATCGAAAACATGGCTCACATATCCTTGAGTTGTGTTCCTCTCCGATGTACCAAAATCCCATCGATAATCAACGATTAGAGTTGGATCGGGAGAGGTAGAGGCGCGGGCATCGAAGTTCACGGCTTCACCGACATCAATCATGTCTACATCAACAGAAAGGCGGGCGGTCGGTGTTACAGTAGTAAACGCACTAGTGCATCCGGCCAAAGGAAGCATCAACATCAGAACTGTGAGAAGGAGTCCTCGACCAACCCGTCCCCCCTCCATGACCCGAATCCTACCCTCACCCTGTTTATGTCTGACGCCGTGATTCTTCGTTTTCTCTGCATTCTAGTTCAACTTTGAAACGACGAGGTATGAAAAACGGTCACGTCAGAAGGCGGTGCATGGTGGACGATCCATTCACTGGTCAACGCGTCGTCGCGTTCGACCTAGAAACCACTGGACTTAATGTCCGCAAAGACCGGATTGTTCAGTATGCACTCATCGGAAGCGATAGTGATGGGTCAACGATTACTGTGGAATCCCTTGTTAATCCTCAGCGAAGTATCCCTAGTGAATCTAGTGCAGTTCATGGAATCACAGATTCTGATGTTCGTTCTGCGAGTACCTTCGAAGAACACGTTGACCAGCTGAGTGAAATCCTCGATGGAGCCATCGTGATTGGACACAATATCGAACGCTATGATTGGCGGCTACTTACTGCAGAATATACCCGAGTTGGTCGTTTGCCACCTAAACCTAGCATAATGATTGACACACTACGCCTCGCCAAACGATTGAAAATTCCAGGAAGACATGATCTCGGAACTCTATGTAGAACAGCGGATATCACTCTGAATAACGCCCACAATGCAGCTGCAGATGCGGGAGCAACACTGATGCTTCTATGGCGTTGGATGTCGAGATATCCGCGTGAATTTCGGAGGTCGGCAGAGGAGTTACAGGCATGGATCTCTGCCGGGAACACAAATCAAAATGCACTTGGCCCATCCTTAGAAGACCTTGAATCGATACCGGGTTCAGGTGGACGTCTTCGGAAAGATGGGGATAGCGTAGTACTCGCATTTGGTAAGCACAAGGCAAGAGATCTGCTCGTTGTCGCAAACGAAGAGCCGGGATATATTCGCTGGCTATGCTCACCTGCAGGACCATTGAATCAGGAAGCCATAGACGCTGTGATGGAACTAATCTGAATGATTTATTCTTCTTCGGACTTCTTTCGATACGATGAATTGCGAATTGACTCATGAAGGGGGGCCCATGGAAGAACCTCGCTCCAATCACCCATGGCCCAGGGTTTTGCATTGGTTCGGATAGAGCCGAGAAAGACCGCTCCACGATGGTCTGAATTCATGACATCTCGCATCTGATCGAGTGCCTGTCCTTTGCAGATTAGGCCAATAGTGCGGCCCGACGGGATGATTCCACCAACCTCATCCTTAGGGCTCACGAGTTCTACCATGCAGGCGCCACTTGCTTCATCGAATTGGAGAACAAGAGCAACCTCGTCACGGAAGATTCCTGTCGGGGCAGACAGTCCACCCTCGGATCGTGCATGGAACCAGGCTGGGCACCATGCTTTCCATTCACAAAACCGACACGCGTCATCATCTGGAGTTGCCTGCAATGGTTCCTTTGTGATTGCCATCCCTTCCCATGCACGGAATGCGTCCTCGAGGACGGAGGGGCCCTCGGCATCGTACACCTTTGGTCCGGCTGAATACCATCCCTGAGCACGCACAGTTGGTGCATTAGGATTGTTTTCCAATAGCATATCTCGATAGAAGCGGAGTTGCCGACTAACTGTCTCATAGAGGCCCCCGGGAGGTGGTCGGCCTGTCTTTAGGTCTGCAACAATCCACCCAACGGGATTACGGTCCTCATCAAGATCCTTCACGAGAAGGTCAAGTCGGCCCATTAGTCGACCACAAGGTGAGCGGAGTGTCCCTTCCGCAGCCAGAACAGTATCCTGTACTTCACGCCACTGAGCAATGGATACCTCTGACATCTTCGCCGTACCAATCTTCGCGTTAGCAATGAGCATGTTGAGAGAACCAATTAGAAGATCGTGGGCACGAACAATTTCGCCATCCTTGAAAGCTGGATGGCGAGGCGTTCTAAGGAAAATTTCCTTTTCCTTCTGCCAATGAAGATCGAGAATTCGCTTCGCAGTAGGTGGTAGCCAACCAACCTCATCTGCATCCTGCCCGGAAAGATCGAGATTGCAGAAATCCTCCACACTATCATGCACTGCGGTTCCAATCGTTGCTGCCATCCCTGCCTTCCGTGGAAGGCGTTGTCTTGACAACCAGTACTTGCGAGGACAAGATGCGTAGTTATTCCATGAGGAGGGTGACAACTGATGAGCAGGAGTGGTCATAGTTGCATCCTCAATTGCACATAGTTAGGCCCAATGATTAACACCATCGGCCCCAAACAGAGAATATGGCGAGCGAGCCGATTCTAAAGATCTCTAGTGATGTGGATGCCGAAGGTGCGTTGGTAGTTACCTGCTTCCCGTCAGTGGGTTATGTGACTTCTATTGTTGCTCATTACCTCATCGATCAACTTGAACTGAGGTTCTGCGGGGGAGTTCGGGCACCCGGGCTTCCTGCCGTCTGTCTAGTGAAAGATGGACAACCCATGCCTCCTCTCCGATTCTATGCAGGTGAACCTGTTTGCACAGTCGATGGCTGCGACAAGTTGATTCTGATTGTCTCTGAAATCCCAGTTCGCAACGATATGGTCCTCCCTCTAACCGAGACTTTGCTGGATTGGTCCAAGGAGGCAAAGATTGCTGGAGGTGTTCTAATAGATTCATTCTCCCACACAGATGAACACGCTCACGAAATTATTGATGATGATGATACAGAGGAGACTATTCTAGGCATTGGTGCGACCGAAGCTACACGCGAACGACTAGAGAAGATGGATGTTCAACTACTGAGTCAAGGCGTCGTCGCTGGGATGACTGGGGTTCTACTTGGTGAATGCCGACGAAGAGGACTCGATACTTTCGCAATTCTCGCCGAAGCAAATGGGCCACCTGGCGCGGGTTTACCTGATGCAAGAGCGGCTTCTCGTATTATCGAAAAACTCGACATGTTACTTCCCAACCTTTCCCTTCCTACCGAGCCTCTTATCGAAGAAGCAGAACGAATTGAAGAACAGATTCGTGAAATGCTCCAGGTTCACCTAGGAAAGGTAGCAGAAGATGAAGAGAATGCGGGTCCTTCCTCAATGATCTACGGTTAATCAGATCCAATCATCCAAGGTTCCTGACCTTTGAACCTCTGATTCCTCATTGGTTTGTGACTCAAAATTCCCACCCGTGGTGAATATTGTATCTAAATCAGATTCTTTCAAAATCGACACTCCGAGACGTTGTGCCTTATCCAACTTCGACCCTGCTGATTCGCCAGCAACAAGATAATCCAATTTACCTGAAACTGTGCTGACTACCTTGCCACCGGATGCTTTGATTGCAAGCGCAATCTCCTTTCGAGGACGACTAAGCGTCCCCGTGATGCAGAATGTCTTACCCTCCAATACACTAGAGGATGTGGAAGAAACTACCTCGGCTGTAATCTCGATTATATCTGCTAAATCAGAAACAATAGAATGACGCACTGCTAACCCATCAAGAAGTGAAGACGCAACGGTTTCTCCAACGCCATCGATTGCTATAAGGCGATCAATCACAGGCTTATCTTTCGCCTCAACCATCATCATCAATTTCTCCAAATCGCCAACTTCTGCAGCAATTGAGGTAGCGAGTTCTGGGCCAATCCCTGGAAGACCGAGAGCTGATAAGAATCTCGATAGCATCAAAGATTGAGTTGATTCCAACTGAGAGAGGACATTTGAAGCACTCTTCTCACCCATGCGATCAAGGGCAAGTAGGTCGCTCATACTCAATCGATAGAGGTCAGGAAGGGTTCGAACAAGTCCTGCATCACAGAGTTGCTCTGCAAGTTTTTGACCGATCCCATCCATCTCAAGAGCTCGACACCAGTAAAGGACTGTGCGAACAACACGGGCTGGGCAATCGAGGTTGTTACATCGAAGAAAGGCACCATCAATCTCAAGCGATGAAGCGCATTCAGGACAAGATGATGGCGACTCAGGCACAGACCGTTGCGGAAGTAGCGATTCAAATTGTGTCCCATCTCCATGAAAACGTCCTATCAAATCATTCGAATCGGCCGGCCCCAACACCTCGATAATCTTCGGAATTACATCACCTCTACGCACAATCCTAACCTTGTCCCCGATTTGGATTCCGAGACGCTCGACCTCTCCAGCATTATGGAGGGTAGTATTCTCGACTGTCACTCCGGAAACAACAACTGGAGCAACGCGTGCAACTGGCGTTACGGCCCCCGTTCTACCAGTTTGCCAATCCACACCCATAAGCACAGTTACCGCCTCCTCCGGAGGAAACTTCCATGCAAGGGCCCAACGAGGATGATGTGCAGTCATTCCCAGTAATTCCCTCTTAGCAAGATCATCGAGTTTGAACACTACACCATCAATCTCCCATGGTAGTTCAGACCGAGTATCGGTCCAATACTTGGTCTGAGAAATCATTGAAGCTGTTACTGTATCCACTGTGTCTCCCTCACAAACTTGGTCTCCCGCCGGTTCGATACCGACGCTGCGTAACCAATGGACCATTTCGCTATCATGTTCAAACTGGAGTGGTTTAGGACTGTCAGGATGGGCCTCGTCCGAAGGAATGAAACGCGCGTCGTAAGCAAGGAAGGTTAGATCTGAAGCATTTCCCTTACCTGAATCAACGTGCTTCTGACGGAGAGCCCCGGCTGCAAGATTTCGAGGGTTTGGGGCGATGTCAGCGTACTTCTCCCTAAATACATCGAGACGCATTACAACCTCACCACGAACATGGCAATCCCCATCCCAAGTAAGGCGATGAGGGATGTTGGGGATTCTCAGAGCATTTGCTGTTACATCCTCCCCACGCTCACCATTACCTCGAGTTGCTGCACGTACCAGTCGGCCTCGCCGATATTCAAGCGAAAGGGCAGAGCCATCGAGTTTCGGTTGAGCGAGGAAGCGTCGACCCTCCGCCGTCGTCTCCTGAACAAAATGGAGAATCTCCTCTTCTGTTGTGGCTTTGTCAAGACTCCTCATAGGAAAACGATGGTCTACCTTTACTGAACCAGCCGGCACCTCTGCACCAACTCGTCTAAGTTGAGGATGATTCGGAGAATATCGCTTTAGTTCATCCCACAATGCATCGAACTCGGCATCATCAATCTCTGGAGTTGCGAGATTGTAGTATAGATGAGAATGGCGAGCGATCTCCGCCGCAAGATGCTCAACACGATCCAAAGGCCCCCCTCCCATGTCCATTCATCTCCACGACAGGCAATGAACCTCTTTGCTCTCTTCAACACCATCGCTTCTGGAATTTCGAATTGAACTCGAGGGAAGCCTGTAAAAGACGTCTGCGAGTTCCCCTCAATCGTGCAATACGGTGAGACCCAATAGGACGTAAGCGTCTTCTAATCACTAGATGAGTATTCGGAGGGATTACGACTCTTCGAGTTCGGCGAATGATTTCCTTTCTTGAGTGAATAGTCCAGCGATTCCTATCGGAATCATCTGGTGTCCAAGAAGGGGAATCGGGGGGGATGGTTGGGTCGCGCAAGGCCCGGATGGCATTCGAGATAGGACATCAACATTACCATCTACCACCCAAAGGAAACAGCACTGACAAAGGAGCAGTGAGGCGTTTCACTCGTCAGGAGAGAGGAAGGGGTAACCCCATTCATGTGGAGGCGAAAGGGTACGCTTAACCGAACGGGGACTAATCCAACGAAGCAAGTTGAGGGGACCTCCTGCCTTGTCGTTTGTGCCACTAGCACGGGCTCCTCCGAACGGTTGTTGGGCGACGACTGCACCAGTTGGCTTGTCGTTGATGTAGAAGTTTCCAGCTGTAAAGCGCAACGCATTGAAAGCAGTCTGGATATCTTCCTCATCATTCGCGAAAATTGAACCCGTGAGTGCGTAGGGTGATGCAGTATCGCACATGCTCAAGACATCCAGGAAGCCATCATCTTCGTAGATATAGATCGACAAAACCGGTCCGAATATCTCCTCAATCATCGATTCATATTCTGGGTCATCACAAACGATGATGGTCGGATCAATGAACCAGCCCTCTGAATCGTCGCTGTTGCCTCCACAAACAATGTTGCAACTAGGATCGGTTTGGGCCCGCTGGATATATCCTGTAATTTTGTCGAACGAACGTTGGTCAATTACAGCCGTCATGAAATTCGTGAAATCACGAGGATCGCCCATGGTGATACGTCCTACCTCCTCTACGAGTTCATCTTTGATAGATTCCCAAACAGACCGAGGGATGTAGGCACGGCTAGCTGCACTACACTTCTGACCTTGGAATTCGAAAGCGCCTCGAAGAAGCGCAATGACAAGACCACGTCGATCACAATTTGGATGGGCGACGACGAAATCTTTGCCACCAGTTTCTCCGACGATACGTGGGTAGGATGCAAGGTTTCCTAGTGATGATGCAATTCGCTCCCAGAGGCCATTGAAGGTGTTCGTCGAGCCGGTGAAGTGAACTCCTGCGAAGTGAGGGTTCTCCAAGGCGATGCTAGTAATTGCTTCACCAGAACCCGGAACGAAGTTGATGACACCAGGGGGTAATCCAGCCTCCATCATCAGTTTCATGATTACATGGTTTGAGAATATGGAATTACGACTTGGCTTCCATACTGCAGTGCAACCCACAAGTGCTGGTGCACTTGGAAGATTTCCAGAGATACTTGTGAAATTGAAGGGGGTGATTGCAAGAACAAATCCCTCAAGGGGTCGTATCTCTGTTGAATTGATTACACCCTCGGGAGAATGGAGAGGTTGGAACTCGTCATGGAATTGACGAGCATAGTAAGCGTTGAACCTCCAAAAGTCCACAAGTTCGCAAACCGCATCGATCTCTGCCTGGAACGCTGTCTTTGATTGGTTCAGCATGGTGGAAGCATTCGCTTTCGCCCGCCACGTAGTTGCGAGTAGGTCGGCGGCACGCTCGAAAATAGCACATCGTGCCTCAAGGCCCATCGTAATCCAATCCATCTGCGCATTAACGGCAGCATCGCAAGCTGCTTGCATCTCTTCAGGTCCTGCAAGATGCACATTGGCGAGAACATGGCCATGCTTGTGAGGAATAACTTGAGGCATTGTGTTCCCTGTGAAAATTTCAACTCCATTGATGATACAGGGTATTTCCACTACCTCAGACATCTGTCGATCCATCTCCTCCTGTAGTTCAACTCGCTCCATACTACCGGGGGCATAGGAGAGGATGGGTTCGTTGTCGGGGTAGTCAGCCATGGAATAGGCTTCCCGGGTCCGTCTTTGATGATTGCGAGAGGAAATCATTCCTCTTCTTGTAGGTGTTCGATGATTTCCTCCCACCGATTAGTGACTGCCGCTTCAATCCGAAGTGCAGCCTGCTCGAGGTCATCAGGGGAGCCACCAAGAGGCAAGGGGGCGAATAACCACCACCCAGTACGCTGAAGGACAATTCGGCGACCACCTTCCCAACCCCTCCATACTACTCGGTCCCATTCGAAAGTGAAACCATCTGCAGATAGAAGGTCGCGTGTTACTGCATACCGTTTCGGGAAAATCTGGAGGAGTAACATCCCGAATAAAGCTAGAGGAAAGAGGAATAATTGCAACGGCGGAATATCGAGGATGGGGTTGAGAAGTAAAGGCATCAGGCCCATCACGATGAGCGTGATCACATTTGCCCAATTCCGCTCATATTCGTACCGAATAGTGGTGGACCACGCCCAACCCCCGTTTGGAAGCACTCCAAGAAGGGGGACTTCTCGTTCCATCATAAAATAACGAAATGCGTCGATTACTACGATTATTGAGACCAAGACAATAGCACCAAAACCGACGACCGAAGTAGTATCATCGAATGTTCCGAAAAACTCGCTCACCACATCACCTAACCATCGGAGTTTCGCCGCTGGCGGGCAAGCAATGCAGTAGCAATCACAATCACAAGAAGAGGTAGAACCACTCCAGGAGATAGTAAAGTCACAATTAGAGAATCTTCTGATGTGCTTTCAGATACTGTCAACGGAACTTTGGGGTCAGAATCGTCTCGATCTAAAAGTCCGTCATTGTCATCGTCATCATCCTCGATAAGAACGGTGGCACAAGAGGCAACAATATCATCGGGTTTTCCATCCTCATCGGTGTCTTGCCAAGCACAGGGATCCTTCGGGAAGACATCAATTGTGTCGCGCATCCCGTCGTTGTCGTCGTCCTCATCATACTCATCAGGTCCACAGCGGACCTCTTCCACTGGATCATACCAAGCATAATCCCCAGTCGTCTGACAAGTATCGATGAAATCGTTGTCATTATCCTGTGGCCAAACTTGGAAAATGACTGAATCAGTAGCTACACCACCAGCGGGATCCCTAACCGAAACGGTAAGTGTATACGTGCCCAACTCAGTCGGATTAACCGTGTTAGAAAGAACGGCATATGGATTAGGGAATCCTGTTTCGCTTCCAATTTGCTGAGAATCTGAACTCCCTTCCTCAGATATCTCATATGTGACCATCAATGCACCTGCTTGAACCATGTCAGGATCTGTTACCTGTACTTCAATGAGAAATTCATCTCCAAGATATGTGACTTGGTCATTAGCTGGTTGAGTAATCGTAATTGTCGGGATGGTGTTTGTATCCATCTGTATCACAATGTCCGATGACATACCATCCCCTACCTCCACTGAATTAATTTCAGAAAGATAGCCCCCTGCAGTGGAATCAAGTTGAACCTGTGGATAAGTAAGATCGAAATCTTGAGTCACGACTCGATGATAGAGGATGACTGAATTACCATTCTCAACAATAGCGGATTGTTCTTCCAATGAACTATGGAACTCTGGAAGATAATACTCGATAAGGCCTGAATCAAGAGCATTACCTGATTGATCTTGAAGCAGAATTCGACGTTCTTCAGCAATACGCACTGTCGCAGGTTCGATTACTTCAATTCCACCTGCAGGCATAGAAGAAATCAAAGCCGCTTCGAAAGAAAATGCAGTCGTGGATACATTCACAGAACCAGTTAGGGTTGTCGATATCACAAGGAACGGCAAGCTAACACTACTGATTGATTCGATAGTATCGATATCACATTCCTCGATTCTAACGGCTGGATTCTCGAGGTCGTCCTTGTCACCGATTAATTCGATTCCATGTGCCCATCCGTTGAAAGAGAGGTTTCGTAGAGTCAACTGACGTGAAGTTGAGCCATCAACACGGAGGCCCACGGCACCTGTACCGCCTCCATCGAAAATCATCGCTTCCATAATGCCTGAAGATTCCTCTAACATCACACCTGTACTCGCGATTATATGGCCCCCAACAATATCGAGAGATTCAGTATACTGTGACATCAATGCTGGTTCAAGACTGGCATTGAATGTACCCCCTCGAACCCGTAAATCACCGGTATCTTCGAGCAAAAGCGCTGCCTTACCCGTATGTTCGCTTGATTCAAGATTGGTCACGTTCCCATTTGCAGATTGTAACCAGATACCTCGACCATTACCCGATTCCAAAGTAATATCAGTAAATTCGACGATGGATCCGAAAGCAAGAATCCCCTGCTGATAACACGATTCAAAAGTGGTATCCTGAACATTAAGCACACTCTGATCCATACCTGAAAGACAGGTTGAGGACCCGAGCAAGCGAGATGACTGAACTGTTACTTGAGAGGAACCTGTCGAATCAATAGGAGCTCCGTTCAGTACCGAATCGATGACAGTTAACTCACCATCTGAAGCGACATCGATTGGTCCACCGGTAATCTGGGTTCCACGAATCATACCATCGCCAGAGATACGTAGGGATAACCAGTCATATCCTGTGATTGTAGCATCTTCTGCATCCAGA
>MDSV01128635.1_pt1 | contig 11764 bp, 5 predicted proteins | sample 810851 | NCBI WGS metagenome assembly MDSV01 (sample SAMN05326640, study PRJNA326480) | marine metagenome | isolation source: seawater | place: Atlantic Ocean: North East | collected 2012 | reverse complement strand
TAATTCAGTTATTAGTTACACAATGATGAATGGATTGAAAAATGGAGAAAACTACACTTGGTCTTTTACTTTAGTGAAAAAACTAAACAAAACATTAGACATGAGCGTAAGATATTTTGGAAGAAAAAGCCCCAAAACTCAATCAATACATAATGCATCATTTCAAGTAAGAGCTAATTTTTAAAAAATTATTTTTTTACAACTTTATAAAAATTGCTTGACTCACATCCATTACTGCAAATTTGTAAGAAATAAATACCAGATCCCAAGCCAGAGACATTAATAGTATTAGTTTGTTGGATAGCTTTACTTTTTAGGATCAGTTTTCCGGAAACATCAAAAATAAAGACATCTAAAGTTTTGTTACTATTTTGAATAATATTTATTTGATTGTCAATCGGATTTGGAAAAACGGACAACCCATCAATATTGAGATTACTAATACCTAATGATTCCACAATCTCAACTGTATAATCTTCTGTTTCTCCATAGGTTGTTTCCTCACATGCATCATCAGGAACAGGCGCATTCCAATTAGCTTTAGCTCTCAAGGTATGTATTCCGACTGGTGAATCAGCTGGCAAATTAAATGGAATAGTCTCTGTGTAACTTCCTGGTCCTTGACCTGGAGCAATAATATAATTATTTACCACCAATTCATCTGTTGAATAAGAGAAGTCATCATTAAAGTCAATCCATACACTTACATGTTGATCTCCATAACCAGTAGTTACAGTTAGTTCATAAGATGTATCTAATCCAAGGATGGTTGATAAATCCGTGAAATCTGAAAAACCACTATCTTCGCAACCGCTTTCGTTGAAAATATCACCTAATTGAAATAATTGAAAGCCGTCATTTAAAGAACAATTTGAATTCGGTGCACAATTCGAATTTACAATTTGAACCTCAGAAAGAGCAAAAACAGTCATCATACTACTACCATTTGGGGTTGGAATTTGGTAGGGAATACGAACTTCTAATGTGTAAATTCCAGGAATTGATAAATCAACAGTTTGATTAAATGTATATTCCATTGAAGAATTACACTGCAGCGGTCCAGCAATTGTTTCAGAAACTGGTGTACCATCGTCTAATTGATATATAACTTCAAAATCTGTTAAGGTGGCACCACCATAATTTGTTATCTCAATAGTAACTTGTTCTGAGGATGAAAGTAAAATACCAGATGATGGAGAACTTATGGATTCTATACTAATATCATATGGGTCTAAATGGAATACATCAGTTTCAAATGAATCATTTTCCAAATCTTCATCATCATTTAAATTAGTTGATGCAACTATTGTATACAATGTCGCAACTGTAGACATATCAGCTGTCGTTTCAAAAGTGTATTCTGCAGTTTGTGCTGAAGCAAGTGTACCATCAAATGTCTCAAAAACTTGTTCACCACCGTTGATTGAATATGAAACTTCAAAATCAGAAACATCATTTTCACCATAATTAAAAATTTCTACAGTTATCATTTCCGCTACAGTTAAACCACAGGTCACAGGATTTGTAATATTAGTTACTCCTACATCATATTGAGCTCCACCAATAATATTCACAGTATAATCTTCAGTCTCTCCATACACGGTATCCGCACATGCATCATCCGGAACTGGAGCTGCCCAATTTGCCTTTATCCTCATGAGATGTGTACCCGAAACAGATGTTTCAGGGATGGTCAATTGGAAAGTTTCTGTATAGGATCCCAGAGCTTGACCTGGTGCGATGACATAATCAGAAACTATAATTTCATCTAAGGTAAAATTAAAGTCATCATTAAAATCAATCCAAATTCTCATATGCTGATCACCATATCCAGTTGTTACAGTAACATCGTATGTTTGACCAATTACAAGATCAGTAGACAAATCAGTAAAGTTACTATATCCACCCTCACATCCTGATGGGTTAACAATATCCGCTATTTGAAAAAATTGAAAACCATCATCATAACCACTACAATTCGCAACAGGAGAACAGTTTATGTTAGAAACAATACCAAGACTTGAGTCATTCATGGAATCAGAGTCACCCTCCAAATTGGTGTAAGCAACGACTGAATAAGAGCCGAATCCAGAAAGATCAAGAGTTTGGTTGAAAGTGTATTCAATCGATGAGTTACCAACAAGTGGTCCCTCAACTGTTTCTGTAATCAGCTCACCATCAAGTAAAAAATTAACTTCAAAATTTGTTTGGGTTTCCCCACCAAAATTGGAAATAACAAGAATTATTGGTTCTGAACTCGTTAATAATTCACCAGAAACCGGAGATATAATTTCAGAAACCCCAATATCATTAGGTTGTAAGAAAGTGACATCAGCGAAAAATGCATCATTCTCCACATCACCATCATTTTCTAAATTGGTAAATGCAACAATAGCATATGTATTACCAATAGCTGGCATGCTTGCTGTTTGAGTAAAAGTATATTGATAAACATCTCCAGGCTGAATTGCTACATTAGTTACAAATTCAGTGATAATCTCTCCACTATTAACTTGAAAACTTATCTCAAACGAGGTTACAGGATTCTCACCAAAATTTTCAATTGATACTGTAACCGATTCATTATCAGAGAGAGTTCCAGACGTAGGGCTATCAATACTTACCACTCCAATATCATAAGGATAAGTAACTAAAGACGGATATGGATCAATTTGATCTGGATTAGATCCACTGGGATCTAACCAATCTCTTAGTCTTGTACTAGAAGATCCACCACCTTCCCAAGAGACACCCAGTCTTCCATAATAATCTAATAGTCCATTATCAACTGTTCCGGAACATGCGGCACCACCACCGTATAATTGTCCTATAATTCTCCCTTCATTGTCAAATAATGGGGATCCCGAGGAACCCGGCTCTGTAACACCAATTTCCCAACCACCACCTGCAGTAGTAATTTCCCAGGTTTGTGCTCCGGCATTGTTGGCCTGAATAGGTTGATCATTATCTCTACACACTTTCATAATATCACCAGCAGGGTGATGAATACCTACAGTAAATTCTGGGGTAATTTCAGATTTATCCCATCCTGCAAATACTCTATCCCATTCTTCAGGGATTGCTTGATTTATTTCAACCAGTGCAAAATCAGAACCTGCATCTCTAGCTCTAAGTGTTGCACCACTCAGAGTCATATTTGTTGGACCATTTGTGCTATTTGCAGTAGTTGCACAAACAGGATCAGGACTAATCCATCCAAATCTAAAAGCCCAATTAGCAGGATTAGAATAACAGTGATCGGCTGTTAAAAAATAGGGTGTACCGTCATTTGCTGTATTATTTATTAAAGCACCTGAGCAAAAACCTGACCCACCAGAAAGTAGTATTCCTGCAGACCTTTTGTTATGCTCTTTCAATTCTTCCCAATCATCACCGATAGAACAATCTACGTCTAGGTTACAATCACCAGAACTATTCAATGCTTTGGCTTGTTTGTAAGATTCTGCATTTCTGTATCCATGTGTAGCTTTGGCAATATGTAATCTACCTTGTCCAAAGGCAGAAAGAGGCTCATAATATTCAATCCATACTTTATCCCCTTGAACAAGCCAGGTCCCAAGAATCCCTGAATCTTGATTTTGCGTACTGTCATATGCTCCAAGTATATCTGTTTTCTGATCGTTATATAAGTAAATGTACGCCCCCTCTGGCATGAAGAACTCGTCAAAAATGAAGTTTAAGGAAAGAGCACCTTTAGAGCTAATTAATATTCTCCAAATTCGATCCCCATTATCTAGTTTTGTCCATCTACCCTTGTCAAAGCCAAAATCAACACTATGCATATAACCGAATCTCCAAGGACCATTAAATGCGATGTCATTGATTTCATCCTCCTCTTTAACCCTTTCTAAATCAAAAGAGGGTAAACTGTAATTGACAACATCCTGACTATCAATATCTAAATTCCAACTTATCGGATTTCCTCTATCAACAACCTGTGAAAATAAACTTAGTGAACAAAAACTGATTAATAGTATTGAAAATAATTTTTTCATATTATTTCACAATGATTTTTTTAATTTTTCCAAAAGTTGAATTTCCAACCTTCACCAAATATACACCGGCTGACATATAGGACATATCTAAGTCATACTCAAATGTTGCTGTCTCTTTATTGAACCTGTTAAAAACAATTCTTTTCCCAGTCACATCAAACACTGTAAGATCTGCAGTTCCATAAAAATCTGAAGTCAATATTATGTTAAACATTTTATTGTCGTTGGTGAATACGGAAAGATCAGAGTTAGTGGTTAAATCATCCATTCCCAAGGAACTAATAATATTGACAGTGTAATCTTCGGTTTCTCCATACTCAGTACTTTCGCACGCATCATCAGGAACAAGTGCACCGTAATTTGATTTTACACGCATAATGTGCTGGCCTAAAGAAGCATCCGAAGGAATTTCAATAGGCAGAGTGCCTTCATAATCGCCTGGTCCCTGACCATTAGCAAGCACAGGATTATCGACAATCAATTCATCTAGGGAAAAAACAAAATCATCATTATAATCAATCCAAACTCTATATACTTGTGAACCATAGCCACTGGAGAAAGTCATGTCATAAGTTTCTCCTTGCAATAGATCGGTTGATAAATCAGTGTAATCTCCATATCCTAACTCAGAACATCCTGAATCCAAATTACTAATATCCGCAAATTCAAAAGATGTCATACCATCACCAAAGGAGCAATCAGCCTCAGGCGTACATAACCCAACATTTGTAACCGAAACTGTTAACGAATCGTTTGAACTATTTGCATCCCCTGGATAGGAAGTGTAAACTGTAAACGTGTAGTCACCAGGAATGGCCATATCCACACAACCATCTAAGGTAAATTCTATTGAGTCCCCAGCAGCGATACTTGACAGAACTGATGTCGTAGTTAAAGAACCAAATACAAGTGTAACCTCAACATTTGATAAATTATTTCCACCGTAATTAGTTACCTCAACAATAACCTCTTGACAATTTGATAATGTACCGTCCGTTGGGGAAATCACTGATGAAATACCTACATCATAAGGTGCCAAATGAGTAACCTCAACAGCGTAGGAATTATTACTATTGTCCTCGTCATTACTTAGGAGAGTTCCCGCTTCAATGGTGTAAGTTTGCCCTTCATTGGATAAATCTGCAGCGTTTGAAAAAGTGTAATTTACCGTCTGTTGCGGCACAACAGTTCCTGTGTACGTTTCAACTACTTGCGAGCCACCATCAACTTGATAGTAAACATTAAAATTGGAAATTGGACTTTGGCCGTAATTATAAATTGCAGTTGTAACATTGACAGGGCCTGTAAAAGCACTAGATGTTGGAGCAATAATATCAACAACCCCAAGGTCATAATCATTGTCTGATATTATCTGAAAAACTCCAACTGGGTTAGAAATTTGACTTCCTTGTTTATTTTCAGTGATAAACCAAAAATCTTTTTCATTGGTTGGATCTAATGCAAGTTTAGCATAATCACCATATCTGTTTGTTCCTGAAATATTAGATCCCCCGGCATCAAGTAATGTTTCTTCAATTGTCATTACACCTAGGGGATCATTTTGAAATCTTCCAGTGTAATAAGAGCTAACATATGTATTTGTTGTTCCACCCATTCCTGAATAACCCATAGCAATATTACCATTCATATCAATCCCCATACTTCCTAACCATGCATGTTTACCATTAGGAGATGTGTAAGTACCCTCCTGATAAATATACCACGGACTATTATCACTATCCTGGCGTATTTCATACCATCTAATACCTGCAATTTCATTAGCAGACCCGTCTGTATCTACAACAAAATTAAATACTGCCATATTGTAATTGGGAAACTTTCTAAATTGCGCTTGATTCATGATGGTACCTTGAATCGCATCAATATCAATCGGAGAACCAGGCTGTTCAAGATTTGAAAAACTACCTTGATCAAATACACTAATAAAGGGGGTTGTTTCTAATACTTGTGGATTTGAAATAGATGAATTATTAGGATTATCCCAATCGACATCAATATTCCAAATTTTTAAATGATCGTAACTTACTCCTGGCCATGCATCATCAGCATAATACACTATACTTGCAGGACCATTGGATAAATCATCATTAATTGCATTTAATGCTTGTGGTGAGTAAAAGCCCCCAATGGCCAGCCCCGGTAAATCAAAACCTTGAATATCAGCTGAAGCAGCTCCTTGAATCATGGCCTCTTTATCAACTGCATATACCTTAGATCCACCAAATTTGTTGGCTGTGAAATAGTATCCATCTCCCCAAACAGATAATTTTTGATAGTCTGTGTTTTGGTCATATTCATATACATTCCAGCCGCCAAGTGGGTTGGGGCCTCCACTAACAGCAATATGAACCCCGTCATAAGCTAAGACTGTCATGACAAACCTGTTCTCATCGTGATCATAGGAGACCGTTGGATCACAACAGAGATTATCTCCATCAAAAATAGCAGAGTAATCTAGCCAATTGGTAGATGGATTACCCGACTTATTATAAATTCTAAATCCAGCATTACTAATAATTACATAGTGATTTGGGCCAACTGCTCCAACAGGGTCTGTAGGACCACCACTTTGGTTAAAAGAACCTGAATTAAAAGTGAAATCGATTGATTTCACTTGAAGCTTTTGAGACATTGGCTTTTCAGCTATAGCCAAAATATCATTTCCAGTTGATCCTTTTCCAGGGACAATTTTTTGTCTGGAAGATCTACTATCATACAATCCCTTGTTTGTCTTAAAATCAGCTATTTTAAGTTCAGATAATCTTGGTTGAAGGGATTCAACTTTGTACATATTTACTGAAGAACTAACTAACGAAGGCGAGTTATTTGAATCTCGCTGTGAGAATGTAGTCAACGAAATTAAAGCTGATAATAAGCAGATGATAAATTTATTTTTCATTGTATAATTTTTAGTTTTTTAAACCCTTCAAAGAGGATGCCAAATTTAATGTATTTTAAGCATATTCTAAAATTATTTTTCATGTAAAAAGTTTGCAGGATTTGTTAACTTAAAGAGCTCATTCCTCACAGAATTTAGATCAACTCTGAATTGTTTCATAGTATCTCTTAAACGAAATGTGACAGAATGATCTTTAAGCGTGTCGTGATCTATTGTAATACATACTGGTGTTCCTATTGCATCTTGCCTTCTATATCTTCTTCCTATCGCATCTTTTTCATCTTTTGTAACATTTAAAAAAGGCCTTAAACCTTCATACAACTTATTGGCCAACTCATCTAAACCATCTTTTTTAACCAGGGGAAGAATAGCTGCCTTGAATGGAGCTAGAAATACAGGGATTTTCAACACAAGTCTTTTTGAATCATTTTCCAAATCTTCTTCATGAAAGGATGCTGTGAGTATAGAAAGGAACATTCTATCTAATCCAATTGAAGTTTCTACAACATAAGGCACATAACTTTCCTTTGACTCAGGATCAAAATATCGAAGCTTTTTACCAGAGAATTTTTCATGTTGTGATAAATCAAAATCCGTTCTAGAGTGAATACCTTCTAACTCCTTAAAACCAAAAGGAAACTTAAATTCAATATCGCAGGCTGCATCTGCATAATGTGCTAATTTATCATGATCATGAAACCTATAATCTTTCTCATCAAATCCCATTAATTTATGCCACTGCATTCTTCTTTCTTTCCATTTCTCATACCAGTGCATTTGAGTTCCTGGCTTTACAAAAAACTGCATTTCCATTTGTTCAAATTCCCTCATTCTAAAAATAAACTGTCTAGCAATGATCTCATTTCTGAATGCCTTTCCAATTTGGGCAATACCAAATGGAATTTTTTTTCTGGAACTTTTTTGAACATTTAAAAAATTGACAAAAATTCCCTGAGCAGTTTCCGGTCTTAAAAAAATTTCAGAGGATGACTCAGAACTTGCACCAATTTGAGTAGAAAACATTAGATTGAATTGTTTTATGTCTGTCCAGTTTTTGGATCCTGAAATTGGATCTTTGATATCTAATTCAATTATCAAGTTTTTAAAAGAAACTAAATCATCTTCTTCCAGACATTTTTTCATTGAAGATAATGCATAATCAATTTTTTGTTGATTTTCAATAATCCTAGAGTTAGTTTCCCTGTAAAGTTTTTCATCAAATGAGTCCCCAAATTTTGATTTTGCTTTATCTACTTGCTTGTTAATTTTTGATTCAATTTTTGACACATAATCTTCTATGAGTACATCGGCCCTATATCTGTGTTTTGAGTCCCTGTTATCTATTAATGGGTCATTAAATGCATCAACATGGCCTGATGCTTTCCAAGTTTTTGGATGCATCAGTATTGATGAGTCCAATCCAACAATATCCTGATTCATTCGAACCATGGAATCCCACCAAAACCTCTTAATATTATTTTTTAATTCAACCCCGTTTGGCCCATAGTCATAGACTGCACTAAGCCCATCATATATTTCACTGCTTTGGAAAATAAAACCATATTCTTTTGCATGAGATATTACCTGTTTGAATTTGCTTGAACTATCACTCATATAACAAAAATAGGAAACGCAATTAACTAAAGGTGTTCTTTTTTTAAAATAATGCTTTTCTTTGTGATATTAAAAGATGATTAGAAACCTAGTTAAAATATCGATTTCAATTTTATTTATTTTTTCGTGTGCAAACCGTGGAAATCCTAGTGGGGGTGAAATTGATGTGGATCCACCAAAAATAGTAAAATCATTTCCCCAAAATTTTTCTACAAATTTTAATTCAGAATCGATAGAAATAGTATTTGATGAATTTATAAAAATGAGAAAGCTAGAAAATGAACTAATTATTTCTCCTCCTATTGATCCCATTCCACAAATATCCCCTGTAGGATCTGCAAATAAAGTACTATCCATTACTAATATAGATTCACTTTTAGAAAACACGACATACAGTTTTAATTTTGGGGAAAGTATTGAGGATAACAATGAAGGGAATATTCTTAGCGATTTTAGATATGTTTTTTCAACTGGAAAATTTATAGATTCCTTATATATAAGGGGTAATATTTCTGATGCCTATGACAGGGAAATTAATGAAAATATTAATATTCTTCTTTTTGAAATTGATTCTGCTTTTTCAGATTCAATTATATATAAATCTAAACCAAAATATGTAGCTAAAGTGGTTGATTCAACATCATCATATAAGCTTGAAAACTTAAAAGCTGGGAATTACTTAATAATTGCACTTGAAGAGGAAAATAAAGATTATATTTTTCAGCCCGATTCTGATAAGATTGGTTTTCACCACAGTTATTTGGAATTACCAAAGGACACCGTGATCAATTTAAAAGTGTTTAAAGAAAAGGTTACATATAAAATAAGTAGACCAAGACAAAGCTCTCTAAATTCCTATATTATTGGAAATGAAGGCAGTGAAAATTTGAAAATAAAATTACTAGAAGCAAAACAAAATGAAATTGAGTCAAGGATTACTAAAGATATTAAAAGTGACTCACTCATATATTGGTTCAAAACAAACAATGAAATTGATTCAATAAAACTTGCAATATCGAATGAATTTGTTTCTGATACATTTAATCTAAAAATTTTTAAAAAGAAAAAGGACTCGTTAGTTATAAAACCTAATCCAACTAATGTTATCAAATTTTATGAAGATTTTTCCCTATTAATCAATACACCAATTAACTCAATCGATAGAAATAAAATACAGATAATTAATAAAGATTCTTCGGCAACAGATTACACAATAAAGCTGGATAGTATTAACAATAAAATTGATTTTCTGTTTGAAAAGACACAAAATGAAAACTACATTTTAAATTTTTTACCAGGGTCAATTGAAGATATTTTTGAAAATCAAAATGACAGCTTATCATTTAAATTAAAAACAAAAACATTTGATGATTATGGTAATTTATTTTTAAAAATAATTGGAAAAAACTCTGCGAAAATAATACAACTTGTTAACTCAGATGATAAGATTAAATTCGAGAAAATCACAGATTTTGAAAATGAATTAGGTTTTGAAAATATAGACCCTGGCAAATATTATATTAGAATCATATTTGACGATAATAATAACGGTAAGTATGATTCAGGAAATTTTTTAAATAGAACGATGCCAGAAAAAGTTACTTATTTTCCTGATTTAATTGATATTAGAGCTGGCTGGGATTTAGTACAAGAATATATTCTTAATGAATAGTTTATTTTAAGGATGCTTTAACTAGTTCTCTATTCATCCTTGCAATATTATCAAGCGATATTCCTTTTGGACATTCCACCTCACAAGCACCCGTATTAGAGCAATTGCCAAAGCCTTCTAAATCCATTTGATTCACCATATTAATAACTCTTCTTGAAGCTTCCGTTTGACCTTGCGGTAATAATGAGTACTGAGAAACTTTGGCCCCAACAAATAGCATGGCAGATGAATTTTTACAGCTTGCCACACAAGCACCACAACCTATACAAGTTGCAGCATCGAAAGCAGCATCAGCATCCTCTTTATTTACAGGTGTTGCATTTGCATCTTGTGTATTTCCAGAGGTATTAATTGAAATATATCCTCCAGCATGTTGAATTCTATCAAATGCGCTACGATCTACAACTAAATCTTTAATCACAGGAAATGCTTTTGCTCGAAATGGTTCAATATATATAGTATCCCCGTCTTTAAATTTTCGCATGTGAAGTTGACAAGTGGTTATTCTTCTGTCTGGACCATGTGCGCGACCGTTAATAAATAAAGAACAGGAGCCACAAATTCCCTCCCTACAATCATGGTCGAAAGAAACGGGTTCTTGATCTTCATTGATAAGTTTTGCATTCAACACATCCAACATTTCTAAAAAAGACATATCAGGTGATATCTCATCGATTTTATATGATTCAATTTTTCCCTTTGCTTCAGAATTTTTCTGTCTCCAAATTTTTAATGTAAGTCTCATTAATATTATTTATAGCTTCTTTCTTTTACTTCGATATTTTTATACTTCAACTCCTCTTTGTGTAAAATTGCATTTTTTGGCTCACCAACATATTCCCAAGCTGATACAAATTGAAATTCTTTTTTACGTGTGGCTTCACCCTCTTTAGTTTGATGTTCCTCCCTGAAATGGCCTCCACAAGATTCCTCCCTATCCAATGCATCTTTTGCAAATAACTCTCCTAATTCTAAAAAGTCAGCAACTCTTCCAGCTTTAGCAAGCTCTTCATTAAACTCATCTTGAGATCCAGGAACTTTAACATTTTTCCAAAAATCTTTTCTCAATGCTGAAATTTCTTTTATTGCTGATTCAAGGTCTTTTTTATTTCTAGCCATTCCACACTTATTCCACATTATCTTTCCTAGTTTTTTGTGAAAATAATCTACCCTTTTGGAACCTTTATTATTTATAAAAAGATTAATTTTTTCTTTAGCTTCTTTCTCCGCTTTTATGAACTCCTCCGTGTCATTGGGAATTGGTCCCGTGGAAATTTCTTTAGATAAGTAATCCCCAATAGTGTAGGGCAATACAAAGTAACCATCTGCCAGACCTTGCATAAGTGCAGATGCACCTAATCTATTTGCTCCATGGTCAGAAAAATTTGCCTCTCCAATGGCATACAAACCAGGAACAGTGGTCATTAAATTATAGTCTACCCAAATACCACCCATAGTATAGTGCACGGCAGGATAGATCATCATGGGAGTTTCATATGGGTTCTGATCCACGATTTTTTCATACATCTGAAATAGGTTACC
>MDSV01115875.1_pt1 | contig 11765 bp, 11 predicted proteins | sample 810851 | NCBI WGS metagenome assembly MDSV01 (sample SAMN05326640, study PRJNA326480) | marine metagenome | isolation source: seawater | place: Atlantic Ocean: North East | collected 2012 | reverse complement strand
GATTAAGACTTTTATCCTTCATATACAATTTTAAAATATCTGCAATTTCAAATTCATTTCTATCTGATAAATCAATACTTTTAAAGTATTGAAAAAATTTATCATCAAAAGTGTAAATACCAGTTACAGCTAGGTCAGAAATAAAATCTTTTGGCTTCTCCACAATATCAATTAAATTTTGTTCTTCGTCTAAATGCAAAACTCCAAAATCTTCTGGATTATTTACTTTTTGAAAAAAAATATTTGACTTTTCTAAATCAATTAAATCGTAAAAGTTATTGAAAAATTCTCTTCCGTGCAAAAAATTATCTCCCAATACAACAGCAAAATTTTCTAGTTTTGAATCTTTTACAAATATATTATTTATTGCGTGCGGCAACCCTAATGGTTTATCTTGAATTATATAATCAACAGATATACCGAATTCGTCCCCTGTACCAAGAAGTTCTTCTAAGATATCTTTCGAATCTGAATCCACAATTATTTTGATATTTCTTATCTTTAGGAGCAGTAAAATTGATAGAGAATAATATATCATTGGTTTATCAAAAATATTTAAAAAATGTTTGTTTACTATATTTGTTGATGGGGCAAGTCTTGATCCAGTTCCACCAGCTAATAAAACTCCTGTATTGATTTTCATAATTACTTTCTAAGCCTATTTAATCCAATTCTATTTTAAGTTTATTTTCTATATCTATAGATACCAAGAATTATATTTTTTCATAATATCTTTCTTATTGTCCCCAACTATATAGTTAAAGTGAATCACAGTTGGGTTGAGTGTCTTATTATTTTTCATATAAAAACTACCATTACAATAATCTTCTTGGGATAAAAACTCAAAATTAATCCATTTTCTTTTTGAATTTATAATTTCTTGATCTTGAATCTTAAAATTATTTTTCGAAATGATTTTGGGATTTATAATTTTTTTAATTTTTAAATTAGATTTTAAATACATAAAACCAGCACATATTGATGTTTTTTGTGGATTTTCTACATTAAAGTCCTTAATTGCCAATAAATCATAATTGATAGAATTATCCAAATATTGGAGAAAATTCTTTTTCTTGAAAACAACATCTCCATCTGTATACAAAATTTCTTTATTTTGTTTCAACGCATCTCTTATAACTTTCATTTTGTAATACATAAAGGTATTAAACTCGTAAGTTCCAAATTGCGTTGGTGATGTTGTAATTTTATATTTAATATCAATTTTTTTTCCATTAAATCCTCTTTCATTTATTTGTTCGTAGGACTCGTTATCTAAGCAATATACGTTTACAATATTTGATAAATTTAACTCATTTAATGAAAAGAGCATATTCAATGTATATTCGATATACCATTTGCTGGTGATTGTTATTATTTCTTGCTTATTGAGAGTCATTAATAAACATTCTACCTATGTTGCTTAATTGGGCATGTTGATGATAAATGAATAACTACTCAAATTAATTAAAATAAATCAGCGATAAATCTAGCATATTCCAAATCACTTTGATCATCAATATCAATGAAATACTTACTACTTGATTTAAAGGGAATAGCATTTATATATATTGATGGTCCAGAATCATTCATCAAACTTGTCATATTTAAAAAATAGACTGAACCATCTGGGTGATAGTATTTTGTTTGTTCTTGACTTCTTGTATTTCCAGTTTTCATAGGAGAATCTTTAAGCAAGGATTCGAATTGACCATTTTCCAAAAACTTAAATGCAAAAGATACATGAAAGCTATATTCTCTTGATGAAAAAACATTCTTTTTAGTTTTTTCTCCAAGTTTAATTATTTCATCAATATCTTTATTTACTCTAAATGGTTGGGTCGGCAATAACATCAATAACGAATCTTTTTCATTCAAATAGGTATTATTTTTAATAAAATCACTTTTTAGATAGTCAAATATTTTTATTTCTGATGAAGAATTCAAATCTGACCTATAGTCAATAATTAACTCCTTATCTAATCTTATAGATTTTGCATATTCTATATACTTGTTTGAATCAGTCGAGAAAATTATTTTCTCTATTTTCTTAGTATTATTTGCGCATTCTATGCTCCATTCAAATAAGCGCTTGTCTTTTAACATTAAATAATTTTTATCTTTTAATCTTTTTGACCCCGAGCGTGCAGGTATAAATGCGTATATCATTGGAAACTTGGGTTTAATAAGGTTTCTTTATTTTCATTATAAAATTTTTGAACAATTTCAAAATCTTCTGATTCCAGATGCTGCATTGGTAGCCTATCAAATCTATCCATAAGACCTGCTGCCTCTAGTAGAGCTTTGTTTGACCTATGCCATCCAAATTTTGCTACTAATTCATTCCAAAAGGGGTCTTCTATCGACTCTAATATTTTATCTAATTGGTTTTCATTTTCGTCTTTTAATGCTTCCCAAAAAAGGAATGCGATTTGAGGATTAACTATCGATGTCCCATTTAGGTAACTTGTTAGTCCATGGGGATAAAGTTCTTTGATAAACCTTTTTTTTCCAGCAAAAATTACTTTGATTTCTGGTTCTAGGTTTTTGATTACTTGAATACCATAGTTTGTATCTTTTGCGTCTTCTTTAATTGCTAAAACATTTTCAATTTCTTTTAATTTTTTTAATAAAGAAAGTGGCCATCTCATAACAGTGGCATCGTAACCTGATAGAAAAGGCATCTCATGCACTAATAGTGGTTTGTTTAATGTATTTGAGAGAAATTTATAGTGATTGATAATCTGTGTATCTGAAAAATATTTCTCTCTTACAATAGAAGCAAACATATCTGCACCTTGCTCAAAAGCATCAAAACCAATATCTGCAGATAACTCTGAAGGGCCGTGTATAGTATCACTTACAATTACATAATTTTTATTGTTGAGATTTTTGACTACTGAAATTACAAATCTGTTAAGTTCGTAAATTTCTTTTTCTCTAAGTTGAGAATATCTAGAGTTGTATGGCATTACATAGAAGTTTCTTACACCGGAGTTGTATAAAAAATTGAGATATCCTTCAATTTGTTGATAACTTATATCTCCTGATGAATTGAATGCGGTAAAAACTGTAAAAACAGGACCATCAAGAATTTCTTTTATTTTATTTTGTTGTTTTGAGCTCATAATTTATCATTAATTTACAAATTTCCTCAAGTTTAATTTTAGGTTGCCAATCTAAATCTTTTTTGATTTTAGCATTATCTCCTTTGATTCCTCTTAAATCAAATTCACGAAATTCACTCCAATCAGATACAATAAACTTGTAATTTTTATTAATATCCAAGTAACTTATCTTTGATCCTTCTTCAATAATTTCATATTTGATATTTAAAATATTTAGACAGTTGTCAACAAATTCTTTTAGTTCATACAACCTATTCGAGGATAAAATATAATCTGTTTTTTTATTTTTTGAAAGTACTTTAAATATTCCTTCAGTATATTCTTTTGCATATCCAATATCTCTTTTAATAAATAGATCTCCAACATTAATGCAGTCTTTTTTTCCAAGATAATAAGCAATGAGAAACTCCGTCATCTTTTTTGAAAAAAAATTTGGTCTTCGATATTCAGATTCATGGCTAAATAATATTCCTGTATTCAGCTGTAAATCAGAATCATCAAGTTTCTCACTTATTAATTGCTGTGTGTTGTATTTTGATTTTGCATAAGTAGTTTTAGGTAAAGGTTTTGTATCCTCATTAACAGTAATATCTTGATAACCTTCATATATAGTTGCTGACGATGCAAAGAAAAATATAGTATCTCTTGAAGTCTCATCCAAATTTTGAATTATATTTTTTGAAACTTGAAAATTTGATTCTTCAGTTAATTTTTTGTAATTATCACTTTTTTTAACACTACTTTGTGACCCAAGATGAGCAAAATGACTTGGTTTATATTTTTTAATGAGATTTTTTAATTTACTTTTGTCTCTTAAGTCCAAAACTTCAAATTTTAATTTATCAAAAATACCCTGTTCTTTTAATCTATAAACGATTTGGTCTGTTCTATAGTTGGGTACAGGTCTTTGGAGCCCAATAACCTTAAATCCATTATCTAATGCGTTCTTTGCAAGGTAACATCCATCTTGTCCGTTTATTCCGGTAATGAAAATTGTTTTATTAATCAAATTTCCTTAAATCCCTGACTGCTGATTTAAAGCCTTTAAATTCGTCCAAATGGCCCTGCCAGACTTCTAGAACTTTTGCACCCTCAAATGCTAATAATTTTTTAGGATTGCCTAATTCTCCTTCTCCAAAATTAACACCCTCACCGTCTGTACCATATGAATCAGAAAGATGTATATGTTTAGTAAATGGCAATAATTGATCTAACCAATTTTTCCAATTCTCATTTTCAGAATTTGCAGACATTATTAAGTGTGCGGTGTCCAAACATATTTGCATTTTATATTTTTTTATAAAGTTAATATCATCAGAATTTGAAAATAAACTAATCTCATAAGAACCTCCAAAATACCAGGCTTTTTTTGGAAGCCATTGTGGAAGAAAAAGAATATTGTATTTAATAAACATTTTATTTATAAATTCACTTAAATTTTCAAAATATTCATCCTTATTTCTAAAATTGTTTTGACTTAGACTTGAAACAAAAATTATTGAATTTTCATCATCTGATGAAAACACTTGACTTATTTTTATTGCTTTCTCTAAAAGCTTATTGGATCTCTCTTTAATTTCCTTTGTAAAACTTAAAGGATCAAATAATTGATAATTATTTAGATAGTCAGGTAGGTGATAAGAAAAAGTTTTTCCATTTAAATTGTCTGGTTGCGATTTCATTAACTTGGTATCAAAATTTTCAACATCTTTATATGAAAGATGAAATTCATAATTTGAAATTTTAAAATTATCAAAAATATATTCCATATCATGAAATCGGATTGGTAAAGATATATTGTTTTGATTCATAAAATTAAAATCTTGCTTGGTTAAATTCTTGTTCCTCACAAAATGGCTTTTTGTTATAGGTTGATTAGATAATACATCCTTTATTAATGGTTTATTTAAGTACTTTTGAATTTGATCATATGTAAGCCCTTTTCGGGGTGCTCTTATTTTAAAATCATTAAGCGTTACATATTTATTCTTTTTTATATCCTTTTTAGCATAAAGAGCGGTTCCTAAATTTTGAAGGTTGAGAACTTCACCTTGGTTTATTGGCTTGCGATCATCTCCTAAAATTTTCTCAAAATTTGTCAGAATATTGTTAATTTTAATAAATTCTTCTAGTTCAGAACTAGATGAATCGTCAAGATTCTTTCCTTCTTTATTAAGTGTTATGTGACGTTCTATATATTCTGCACCAAAAGCGGCTGCTAAAAATACGATTTCATAATGCATATCGTGACTCGAATATCCAACTTTTATTTTCTTATTATTTTTTAGCTTTTTTATTACATTTAAATTTTGACTTCCTATATCGCTCGGATAATTTGAAGTACAGTGAAGTATTACTGTTTCACTTTCAAGGTCATAAACGTCTATGTTTTTTTTTATTTGCTTATAAGTATGGCCTCCCGTAGAAAGAAGTAGTAATTTTCCAGTAGATTTTGCCTTTTCAACAAGTTTAGAATTTGAGAACTCAGCTGAGGGTATTTTGTAGAAATCAAAATTTATTTTGCTACTTGTAATTTCATTAAAATCTTCGATTGTAAAAAAACTTATCCCCACTTTTAATTTTTTCTTTTTTGCATAGATAGTAAGTTCAGCAATATCTTTTAAAGATAGATATGCCATATTTAGCTGATCATAAATTAACTCATCTCCTATTTCATTTGTACTACCATAAAAATTTTGAAAGCTTCTATATTGAAATTTAATTGCCCAACAATTTGAGATTTCTGCGGAGTCAATAAGTTTTTTTGCAATATCAATACTTGATTCATGATTGATACCTATTTCAGCAATTACCTTGATCATTATTTAATAAGTTTATAGGAATTTTTCATCACAAATTAGTAAAATTTTATAATATACGTGAAACTTTTATAAATAGAACTTTTTGTTATATAATCATGAATATGTATCCAATTAAAAATATTGAAAATTTTGTCAATGAAGTTCGAGAAAATGGATATAAGAAAGTTGAATCTTTGTTGACTTCAGAGCAATGTTTAGAATTGGAAAAAAATACAATTAAAGCTTTTAAGAAAGCAAAAGAGAAACATTATCATACTAAAACCGATTTTGTCAAAGTATTGACTGTAAGCCAAGAGGAAGCAGGAAAAATAAGATATTTTAAATTTTTAAAAGATTTTTTTGATAACGAGCCATTAATTAGTTTTATAAAAGATTATTTTGCTACAGATGAAGTAGAAATAACAAAAATATTTCTAGCTGAATCTTCAAATACTGGTGAGAAAGTTGACGTTCTTCCTTACAAAATGCATTTTGATAAGACAAGATATCTAAAATTCATGATTTACTTACGAGATGTTGGTGATGGTGATGGTGGAATCACTTTTGCTAAAAAGGAATGGAATACGACTCTTCAAGAAGAACTACTTGCTCGTCAAGCTTTAAAAGAGGAAAATGTTGTGGAGGTTGATGATTTATCAAAAATTGAAGAAATGAAAGGATTAGCTGGTTCCTGTATTATTTTTGATACAAACATTACCCATAAAGCTGGCCAAGTATTGTCTAATAACAAACGGTTAGTTCTAAGAATAGATACAAGAGCTAAAGTTTAATTTTTTATCATTATCTTTTAGTGGTTTTCAAAGATTCTTAATTTTTAATGTAATTAATTATTAATAAAAAATTTGTATATCATTTAATTATCTATGAAAGTAATCATTATTGGAGCTGGTCCGGCAGGCCTGACTGCAGCCTGGGAGTTTAACAAAAACAACATTAAAACCATAATTCTTGAAAGTGATAAGGAAACAGGCGGGATAAGTAGAACTGTTGATAGAGATGGTTGGAAATTTGATATAGGTGGACATCGTTTTTTTACAAAAGTAGAAGAAGTTTATGAAATATGGGATGAAATGCTTGATAAAGAAGATTTTATAATGAGACCGAGGATGAGTCGGATCTATTACAAAGGTAAGTTCTTTGATTATCCATTGAAAGCATCAAATGCTTTATTCAATCTTGGTATTGTAGAAGCAATACGTTGTGTATTTTCTTATATTTATATAAGAATATTCCCATTAAAAAATATTGATAATTTTGAAACCTGGGTTGCCTCTAGATTTGGTTGGAGACTCTACAATATTTTCTTTAAAACTTACACTGAAAAAGTTTGGGGAGTTCCTGCAAACACTATTGGAGCTGATTGGGCAAGTCAGAGAATCAAAAATCTATCATTAGGTAAAGCAATAATGAATGCTTTACTTCCTAAAAGAAACTCTGAAATAATTACTACATTGATTGACGAATTTAAATATCCTAAATTAGGGCCTGGAATGATGTGGGATTCAGCATCTTCAAGGCTTATTAACAATGGCCATGAAATTATTTTTAATTCTAGAGTTGAAAAGATAAAAAAACTGGAAACTGGATATGAAGTCACAACTACCAATGGAGATGTTTTTTTGTGTGATGCATTATTTTCATCCATGCCTTTAGCCCATCTTCCTTCAACTTTAGAACCAAAGCCATCAACAGAAGTTATTAGAGCTGGAGATGATCTAAAGTTTCGAGATTTTCTTACAGTAGCGTTAGTAGTAGATGAGAAATTTGCATTTCCAGACAACTGGATTTATATACACGAACCTCATGTTAAAGTTGGGAGAGTTCAGAACTACGGAAGTTGGTCTCCATATTTAGTAAAAGATGGTAAAACATGTCTTGGACTTGAATATTTTGTAACAAAAAATGATGAATTATGGGATTCAACTGATGAGGAATTAATAAATTTAGCAATAAGTGAACTTGAAGAATTAAAACTAATAGAAAAGAATAGTACTGATGAAGGATATGTTGTAAGAATGCCTAAGGCTTACCCCGTTTATGACCTAAATTATAAACAAAATATTGAGAAGATTAAAAACTGGTTATTAGAAGAGCATCCCAATCTTTACCCTATGGGAAGGAATGGTATGCACAGATATAATAATCAAGACCATTCAATGATGACTGCTGTGAAGTCAGTGAGAAACTTTGTTTTAGATGAAAAAAATAACATATGGGGTATAAATGTTGATGATGGTTATCACGAAGAAGGTATGATTGAGAGATCAGTTCCTACCCAGAATAATTAATAAAAATAGCACTTTTTTAAATAAAGAAAATCTTATCTTTTTGTTTTTATTTCCAGTAATTTCTATTTTCCAATTTAATTTTTTGAATTTTTATTTCTTTGCGGTTTTAGTTTTAAATCAATTACTGAAATTCAATTTTTACGATTACCAAAAAATAATTTTCAAACTTTTTGTCTTTTTTTTGTTTCTAAAACGTTATCTCATAGATATACCAAATGAAAAATTTTTAAATAGTTTAAACAATGATATTTTTTGGGACACTCAATTATTTTTACTTCAATTAAGGTGCAATTTTGATAAACAATTTTCATATAATTTTGAATTATCTAAAAATTCTATAAATTGTCTTGAGGGAGGTGTGGGATATGATGGACCAGTTAATATTGGATTTGGACCTCTATCTAAAATACTTAAATTCAATTTAGATATTTGGAACACTACAATTTTGATTTCTATATTATTTGGTATTGCATTCATATTTTTTTTAATAAAAATAGACATAAGTGAAAAAGAACTTTTTAAATTTTCCCTACTTTTAAGTCCTTCATTTATATTTTTATTTGATGCAATGAATCTTGACATTGCAATCTTTTTAACATCAGTTATTTATGTTTATTTTCTTAAAAATTGGAATTTTACATTTCTTATAATATTTTCATTATTCAGTATGCTTAAGTTGTATCCTATAGGTTTTATTTTAGGAATTTTTATTTATAGCTTTTTAAACAAAAATTTAAAGGATTCAATTATTTCGGCTGGATTCTTAGTAGGAAACTCTATTTATATTTTTTATAACTATTTCTTTAACGATTTTTCTTTAACTCAAAAACCATTTGCACCAGTTAGAACGTATGGTTTACAGAGCGACGTTCAAGCGATTAAAAGATTTTACGGATTTGAATTCTTTAGGTTTTATCACTTAATACTTCTTATTATGATATTTTATTTTGTTTTGTTGATGTTAAATCAAAAAATTGTTTTGAAAAAGAATATCAAAAATAATACTGATATAAGATTATTTATAATCACGACACCTGTTGTCTTGGTAATTTCACTATTTGCAAATTATTCATACAAATTAGTATTCATTTTTATAATTTCCACAGTTATACATAAAAACATAAATAATATTGAAAAGACAATTTTATATTTTTTCTTTTTTACAAATCCACTTATTATGATTTACGGAATTTCAGGTGGTGTAAGCATAATTGAATTTTCTTTGTTTTTTGCGAACAGAATATGTGGTTACTATTTAAATTTTCTAATTATTAAAAATTTTTACTATATAATCAATGAATCGATCAATAAAAATAACTAAATAGATTAATCTACTGTCTTCCACAGATGAAGTGATGCTATTGACCTGTAAGGAGACCATCTTTCTGAATATTCATCATAGAGCTTCCAATCACTTTCTGTTTTTACCATGCCAGAATTATTCATAGCAACTCTTAAGCCAGCATCTTTTGATGAAAATACATCTAATTTGCCAATACTAAAAATTTCAAACATGTTTACTGACCAAGGACCAATTCCAAAAACTGATAATAAAGTGTGATTTAGTTCTTTACTACTTAAATTAGATAAGTCTTTAATTTTTTTATTTAAATATAAATTAGAAACTTCTTTTATAGTTTTGGCTTTGTTGGTACTTAAGCCCAATTTTTTAATCTCATTTATTTTCAAATCTTTAAAATGTTTTTCATTTAAATATGGTGAATTAAAGTTTTCTCTTACATTTTTAAAAATAGAATTTGCTGCTTTTGTTGAAATAAATTGTGAGATAATTATACCTACGAGTATATCAAACTGATTTTTTTTATTTGGTTTAAAAACAATATGACCATTTGTATCAATTATTTTTTTTAGTTTCTTATCTTTCTGACGTAAATATTCTTCTTTTTTTGAAAGTTTCATTTATTCAATTTTGACTTAAGGTATCGTTTTAATATTTTTTTTGTAAATATAACTAGATCATAAATTATCAAATTAATAACATAATTTTTAAGTCTAAATAAATAAATATCCTTTTTACTAATAAGTTTTGAGTTCACAAATAATACATCTCCAAAGCTCCCTCCTCTTTTTGTAGGAAATGGTTTGTTAATTCTTTTTACTTGATCAACTGGCACAAACCCTTTTTCTTTCATAAATTTATTCAACTTTTTATATTTTGGTTGATTTATATACCCTTCATAATTTGCGAACTCAACAATTGCTATATTTAAGTCATATATTTTTTTATTAAAACCTTTTAGTACTTCGATTTCATAACCTTGAGTATCTATTACAGCTGTATCAATATTTTCTAAACCCAGTGATGTAAATTTTTTTACTTCTACATCTATTGTTTTTGAAAAAGTAATGTCAGACTCTCTAGGGGCTAATAAAGATGAGCTTCCTGAATCATGACCATCTGCTACATGAAACTTTTCTAATTTATCTTCCGAACCTAAAGCACAATTAAAAACTTGATACCTTGGTTTTAATTTAATTTTGTTTTTTATCACATCTACACATTCTTTGATAGGTTCAACAAAATAAATTTTTTCAAAATCATACTGTTCGTAATAATAGATTTCTTGACCTTCATGAGCTCCAATATGAATTAAATTCTTTATTTTGCTAAATTCCTGTCCTTTATTGAGTAAATTTAAGTTTCTCATAAGCTTTATATTATCTTAAAGAATCTGAATGCAGGATTGAAACTAAAAGATAAAGAAAAAATTAATAGAATTTGTAAAAATAATAATCTATAAAATCCTAAAATATTTTAAAGTACGAATAGCAAAATATATGATTAAGAAAAAAACAATAATGGCAGAAGAAATTTCTATAATGCTAAGTCCGGGAGGTATATATAAGATAAGACTCAATGCTCCAGACACACCCCAGAAAATTACTTGATAAATTATTTTTTTTCTTTCTTTAAAGTCTTCTAATTCTCTGAGTCTATCTAAACGTTTACGAATAATTTCACTAATAATTGAAAAAATCATTTATTCTTCCTTATAAGTTCCTAGTAATTTTATTATCATTTATATTTCGCCAATGAAATATCATCAAAATATAGTTCATTAGATAGTTTTTCAAATTTTTCTGCTTGTTCTTTGTTAAAAAAAACTATTAGTAATTGGTTGACTTCTGCATAGTTAATTATAAATTTGGTTGCCTCATTTTTACGAGTTTGTAATATATCATCTGTAGAATTTTTTATTTCTTTTCTATGATAGTCATCAACTACCAAAACTTGTAAATCATACAATTCATCAGCAAATTTTAAAGCAACTAATGAATCTCTTCTGCCTCCTTTATTTCCAGCTCCTCCTGGTGCATCTAAGAATAAAAGTTCAGTTTTTTTGATATTTGGTATTTTATTGATTTTTTTTAAATCAAACCAATCATTGACTATTGAAACGTAGAACAAATGCTTTGTATTCAGATACCCAAATTTAAATGATATTTTATTCTTTAAATGAAAAAAATAATTTTGTTCAATAGAAATAAAAGTTGTTTTTTTTGAGCTT
>MDSV01080690.1_pt1 | contig 11765 bp, 5 predicted proteins | sample 810851 | NCBI WGS metagenome assembly MDSV01 (sample SAMN05326640, study PRJNA326480) | marine metagenome | isolation source: seawater | place: Atlantic Ocean: North East | collected 2012 | reverse complement strand
GTCTACAATGAATCCAAAACCTTTAGAATCATTGAAAAATTTTACTGTACCTTTTGCCATTTTATTTATATTTATACTGCAAATTTACTTCAAATTTTTTGTTTTTCCTTTTTTTTTGCGAAAAAAATAAGAAAAAGAGCATTAAAAACACCTTTAAATATGCTAATAGCTCAACAATAAAAGGTGGTTAGGGATTTATTTTAAATATATCAAAAAAATATTTTCACTAACTCCAATTTATTATTATTGGTGCTTTTTAGCCTTTCCTCTGCATTAAATATAATACTATGGTTCTATTGGATGTTGTTAATTAATTCCTGTTTTTGACCAACTCTACTTTACCTGACTCCTTTTTAAAATAGAGCTAAAACGCACATATTATTAGAATAAAGTATGGTTTCTTTAATATATATATTCCGATTTTTTAAAACCAGCTTCTCGAGCAGTTCACGAAATGCCAATATTTTTCTTTCTTTATCTTAACACCACAAGTCGTTTTAAATTGGTAATGAGATAATATTCAATACTTTATTTCACAATAATGCGTTGATAAGAAAACTTTGGCCCAAAGTCTGATAACCCTTTACAGTCGTATTTTTAAAATATGTACAAGCTATTTTGGACCTACACTAGTTGAAGGTTATTTTTTTCCTCCTGAATAGCTCGTTTTTTTAGATAAAATGGTTCCTATGAAATTGATCAAAATTGTAGTTTTTCTATTTTTACTTTCTTGGAAAAATATTTTATATGCTCAGCAAAGTTTAGTTTATGCTCACGACAATTCAGATTTCAAAAGGGCTAAAGAACTTTTTGTAGCAAAAAAATATGTTGCTGCCCAACGAAAGTTTAAGCAGGTTTTTGATAGGCTTAATGAGCCCCATTCTGAAGTTAAAATGAATTCTGAATATTTTATTGCCCTTTGTGCTTTGGAGTTATTTAATCCCGATGCTGAACATTTATTAGTTGATTTTATCGAGAAAAATCCTCAGAGTCCTAAGATACCAAGAGCAAAGTTCCAACTTGGACAGTACAATTACCGAAAAAAAAGATGGACGCCCGCAATAAAATGGTTTGAACAAGTCGATGAGAATAATTTAGAATTAAAAGAGCTTCCTGAATTCTATTTCAAATATGGATATTCCTTATTTCGAAAAAAGAAATATCCAGAGGCACAAAAGTTGTTTCATAAATCAAAATCGGTAGTTAGTGATTATCAAAAATCATCACAGTTCTATTTTGCTCACCTATCTTATACATTTAATTATAATGAAACGGCCTATAAGGAGTTTAAGGATTTAGAGAACGACTCTGTTTTTGCTACAATTGTTCCTTACTACATAACCCAAATTCTGTATCTCCAAAACAAAAATGAAGAGCTCGTTTCATATGGAGCTCCTTTCCTAAAGAAGTCGAATACGAAAAGAGCTTCAGAAATTTCTCGTTTGGTAGGAGAAGGATTTTACAAGTTAAGCAATTATGATAGTGCGATTACTTACTTGGAAACATTTAAAGAAAAAGTAAGTGAGATGGATTCTATAACTTATTTTCAATTAGGTTATTCTTATTTTAAAAAACGAGATTATCAAAACGCTTTAGTCAATTTTAACAGATCTTCGGATGACGAAACGAAATTGGGACAATTATCTATGTATTATTCCGGAGATTGTTATATCCAATTAAACAATAAACGTGCTGCGAGAAGAGCATTTAGAAATGCACATAAAAACCATCATGATTTCGATATTACAGAAAATGCGCTTTTTAATTATGCTAAACTTTCTTTCGAGTTAGATATCGATCCCTACCATGAAAGTATTGTAGCTCTTGAGAACTATATTTTTCAATATCCAAATTCTTCAAATGGTGATAGAGCAAGAAAGATATTACTAAGCGTTTATTTAAATACTAAGGACTATCCAAGAGCTATTAGTGCTTTAGAAAAAATAAAAGAGAAGGGTCCTGATTTAAATTATGCCTATCAGAAAGTTACATACTATAAAGCAATTCAGGAGTTTAATGACCAAAAAGTTGGATTTATCAATAAGGGTGAGTTTGATAATTTCCGTAAAGCAATTTATTACTTTAACAAGTCATTACAAAATCCAGAAGACAGAGAAATTGTTGCTTTAGCAAATTACTGGAAGGCAGAGTCCTTTTATAAAATGAATGAGTACAAGGCCGCTTTGTCTCAATATGAAGTTTTTAAACAATCATCGGGAGCTATTTTGTTAGATGAATATAAAGAGGTGGATTATCAGTTGGGGTATGCTAATATGCGTTTGAGAGAATATGGTCCTGCAATCAAAGCGTTTAGAGACTATTTAAATAAACATGCCAATGATGAGCCTACTGATAAAATTAAAGATGCTTATTTAAGAACGGGTGACGCTTACTTAATTTTAAGTAATGGATTGAGTGGTATTGAAAAGCAAAATGAGTTAATTCATGCCGTAAATTATTACAAGAAAGCTATTAAGTTTGGACAACGAGAAACTGATTATGGATATTTTCAATTGGGACAAGCATATAAACTTTTAAATAAATATGAATTAGAGGCAGAAGCTTTTGAAAATCTCATTTTCAACTACCCTGCTAGTAAGTATATTGATGATTCAAAGTTTAAGGCCGGTGATGTTTATTATCAAAGACTGGAAAAGTTTGATATTGCATATAAATATTTCCAGGATATTGTAGATAATCACACAAATAATACTGCATTGGTTCAGCAGTCTCTTAACAAAATGGCTAATATCAAGCGAGATAGAAATTATTTTGAAGAATCCGCAACCTTATTCGAATTAGCGGTAAATAAAGATCCAAAAACAGAATTCGCTGCCGATGCTTTAAGAGGCTTAAGACAGGTAGCAACTTTTGATTTAAAAGATGTTAATAGGTATTTAGAATTTAGAGCTAATTTGGGATTGCCTGATGAATCAATGGGCGCAAAAGACACTTTGGTTTTTGAAAGTGCAAAAGGGCATTACAGGGATAAAAATTATATTTTAGCGAGCAATAAATTAGAGAGTTACTTATCTGATTTTCCAAACGGTATTTTTGCAAATGATGCTAATTATATGATAGCCGAAAGCTATTTTGCACTTGAACAAGAAGACCAATCTATCCCTTATTTTGAAAAGGTTATTGAGGCTCCATACGGCGAGTGGACTGAAGAGGCTCTTTACAAAACTTCCGCAATTTACATGGAAAAAGAGGAGTATCAAAAAGCTATAGGAAGATTTTTATTGTTGGTTCAAAAAACAGAATATGATGTTTATGAAAAGGATGCTTTGGTTGGTTTAATGATAGCCTATTCTAATTTAGAAGACTTTGAAGCTATAACAAAGTATGCCTTGTTAGTAGAGAAAAATAAGTTAGTAGGGAATTCAAATAAATTTCAAGCAAGATTATTACTGGGTAACGCCTATTTTAAATCACATAACTATGATTCAGCCTATTTCTCGTATAACAAAATCGCAGGCGAAACTCAAAAGGTGATGGCGGCAGAAGCAATTTTTCAAATGTCCTACATTAAATATTTAAAGGAGGATTACAAGGCGAGTCAGGAATTGGTGGTTCGACTATTAAAAGAATTCTCAAATTATCCATACTGGTATTCAAAAGGTTATATTTTATTGGCAGACATCTTAATAAAAAATGAAGCTTTAGTAGATGCGAAGTACGCGTTAAAAAATGTTTTGGAACATTCGGAAAATCCAATAATTATTGAAGAAGTAAATAAAAGACTAGCGAAAATTGAGGCTATTGAGAAGTCGCAGATTAAAGTGATCGAAAAGGAAGAGGTGTTTATTGATATTGGAAATGAAAATAGTACGAACGAGGATTTATTCAATAGTGAGGAGGAGGAGACCATGGAGCCTTTGGATTCTTTGAATTTTGAAATTTTGACTCCTACTGATTCCCTAAATCAAGATAAAAATGACTAGGAGCTTTAAAAATATACTTGTATTGTTGATTCTTTTTTCGGTGAATGCTATGGCACAAACTGAATTAAATGATACAACTAAAATGGTTGATGGAATGAAAATATATATTCCAGGTGAAGGAAGAGTAACGGTCAACTATGGGAAGAAAATAGGTGATGATCCTCTCTTTCAGGACTCATCTAAAATCACAACAGATGTGAAATATTTCTTTTTGGATAAAAAACGAATTCCTGAATTTAAGGTCAAGAAAATTAAGGCACCAAAAATTAGAATGGTCGAACCATTGGAGAAAATCAGAAAACGTTTTGTCGCTTTTGGAATAAATGATTTTAAAACAACGCCAATGGCTGAGTTAAGGTATTCAACTTTAAGGAATAGAAAATATAACCTCGGTTTTGATATGAGGCATTTTTCTCAAAAACAAAATGTGGGCTCACCAATTGATGCTATATATGGTAATTCAACTGTTTCTATTTATGGGAAAAGATTTTTAAAAGGGAACACTTTTTATGGGTCCGCAGATTATGACAATAATGTTTTTAATTTTCATGGTTTTGATAAAGATCAGTTCATTTCTTATAATCCAAAAGATCTGAAGAGAAATGTAGGTCGATTCAAACTAAAAACAGGAGTTAAAAGCATCTCAAAAGATCCGTTATTGTGGGGATATAATGTTGGAGTTAACTACAATCAATTATCCTTAGATGAAATGTCCTCTGTTGAGCATCGAGTTAATTTTGACGCAAACCTAAATAAATACCTTGATTGGTCAAAGTACGAATGGTTTAAAGGCTTTATGAAATTAGATTATACAGCTAGTTACCTAAACTCTGGAAGACCAACAAAAGAACATGAGTCCTTTTACTTTAAAGTATTTCCATCATTCGAATTACAATTTAAAGAAATAGATTTTACTTTCGGTGCAAAAGCTTTTTATCAAAGCGACATTAAAAAATTAAATGCAATGCCTTATTTGGAGGGTGATTGGTCCTTTGTAAAAGATGTTTTACATATTTTCGGACGATTTCAAAATAGTTACAAACGACTTTCATACTTAGACTATATTTACGAAAATCCTTTTGTTTTTGAGGATCAAGATATACTTAATGTAAACATTCCAGTTGATTTTATGGGAGGAATTAAAGGTGGTTTCAGTGCTAAATCTAGTTTTAGCTTAGGATTTCGCTACCGTAATTTTAAATCTATGCCAATATATTCTAACTTAAGTAGTAATCCAACTTTGGCATTTAATGTAGAGACAGATAAGGTAGTCAATCGACAAGGATTTCTTGAGTTTTTACACGAAAGTAAAAAGTTGAATGTTCTAACAAAATTAGAGTATAATTTGTATGATGTATTTGAATTAGATGCCTATAATTTGCCAGCCTTTTATGGAGAGACGAGATTAGGATATAAGCTTCAAGATAAATTCGTGTTAGGAACAGATTTGTTTTTTTATGGCGAGCAATTAGGTAGAGTCGAATCTTCTGATGAAAATAATCGCCAAAATTCAATAGTAATAGATCCTATTTTTGATTTCAATATTGATTTTAGATATAATTATTCTCAAAAATTAGGAGCATTTATTAAGACTAATAATATTCTAAATACAAAACATCAAAGATGGGATCAATATGCGAATTATGGATTTAATATCTTGATTGGAGTAGATTATAATTTTTAGGCATGAAAATTAAGCTTTTATTTTTTTTGTTAGTAATTGGATTTTCTCATTTTACATTTGCAAAAAAAACCACACCAAACGAGTATATATCTACGTATAAATCAAGCGCTATATCGGAAATGAAGCGTTCTGGAGTGCCTGCAAGCATAACTTTAGCTCAAGGGATGTTGGAAAGTGGTTACGGAAATAGCGAATTGGCAAAAAATGCAAACAATCATTTTGGAATTAAATGTCATTCTAGTTGGACGGGAGCGATTTACCGTTTAGACGATGACAAAAAAGATGAATGTTTTAGAAAGTATAAATCGGTTGCCGAATCCTATAGAGATCATTCTGATTTTTTAAAAAGGAGTAGAAGATATGCTTTTCTGTTTGAGTTGAAAATGTCTGATTATAAAGGTTGGTGCAGAGGCTTAAAGAAGGCCGGATATGCCACTAATAAAAGATATGCCAATCTTTTAATTGATATGATTGAAAGATATGACCTCAATCGTTTTACTAAAAAAAATAAGTTCAAAAAAGGTAGAATAAAAAATGAATCAACAACTAAGCCAATTGTTAGAGAAAATTACAAGGATAAAAAAAACACAAAGGTGAAAGCTAAACAAATTATTAAGTCCACCAATTGGATAAATTTTGTGAGGGTGGAAAAGGGGGATACCTATTATTCTATCTCAAAAAAAAATTCAATTTCACTGACAAAAATATACTCCTATAATGAGTGTAATGCTGATACTATACTTAGAGTAGGAACACCAATTTATCTGCAACCCAAGCGTACAAGAGGCACAAAAAAAATACATCTGTTTGAGTTGGAAGATAATTTATACAGAATTTCACAGCGATATGGAGTTAAATTAAAAGCCATTTTTAAAAGAAACAATTGGGAAGTTGGATATATTCCTCAAGAAGGAGAAAAGGTTTATCTAAGAGGGAGAGCAAAATAGATCGAAAATACTGAATGTAATCAAATATTTAAATACAATTGATTTTTGTTTTCTTATCGAAAAAATTTATGTTCTATCCGTTTTTATCCTCTTGACTTGTTTTTTTTCAATGATAGATGTATTTTTGCCATCTTTTAAGACAAACTACATGAAAATTGAAAAAAGGTGGGTTATCTCCTTCGCTTTAACCGCATTCATATCAGTATTGGCATTATTTTGGAGCGATATCTCAGAAGCTATATCTTCAAAAAATTCTCTTTCTAGCTTAGCTAATAACTTTTTACCTGCCGATTCATATGATACCGCCGACACGGGTTGGGTTTTAACCTCAGCGTGTTTGGTCCTGCTAATGACACCAGGATTATCTTTTTTTTATGGAGGAATGGTAGGTAAAAAAAATATAATTTCAACAATGCTTCAATCTTTCATATGCATGGGAATTATCAGTTTAGTCTGGGTAGTTGTTGGCTTTGGATTGGCCTTTGGAGATCCTGTTTTAAGTTTTGAATCTATCAACGAATCAGGAGAACTTGTTAAGCACAGTATTCTGGGGAATCCCTTTTCTTACACATTTTTTGAATTTGTACAAGAATTTGGGAGCAACCCGCACAAGAGGATGGCCTCTACTATTCCTTTCGTTTTATTTGCTATTTTTCAAATGAAATTTGTAATAATAACTCCAGCAATAATTACAGGATCATTTGCCGAGCGAGTAAGATTTATATCTTATCTAATTTTTATTACTCTTTTTGTACTTGTCGTGTATTGCCCATTAGCGCATTGGGTATGGCATCCTGATGGAATGCTAAATACTTATTTTGGTGTTAAAGATTTTGCAGGTGGAACAGTAGTCCATATGTCAGCAGGATTTGCTGCATTAGCAGGTGCCATAATACTAGGTAAGAGAAAGAAAAAAGAAAGTACTCCAACGAATATTCCGTTTGTAATATTGGGTACAGGAATGCTATGGTTTGGATGGTTTGGTTTTAATGCCGGTTCAGCTTTTGGTGTAAATGGAGATGCCGTATTGGCTTTCATCACAACCAACTCTTCTTCAGCAACGGCTATGTTAACCTGGATTTTCTTCGATCGTATTAATGGTAGAAAGGTATCTGCTTTAGGTGCTTGTATTGGAGCTGTTGTAGGTTTAGTCGCTATTACTCCTGCAGCGGGTTACGTTTCGGTTTCTGAGGCCATATTCTTTGGGTTTATCACTTCAATAGTTTCCAATTCTATTGTGAACTGGAGTAAAATGCAGAAGTTAGACGATACTTTGGATGTTTTTGCTTGTCATGGTGTTGGTGGTATAATGGGTATGATTTTAACCGCTATTTTCGCTCACGGAGAAGGTTCTAGCTTGTTGCATGGTTTGGATGGAAATATAGGTTGGGTAACATTTGGTCATCATATGATTGCCTTATTAACAGTTTCAGTCTTTACTTTTGGTGGCTCTTTACTTTTATATAAGGTAACAGATAAAATTATTCCATTGCGAGTATCTGAGGAGTCTGAAGAAATCGGTCTTGATATCTCTCAACATGATGAGCAGATGGACCCTTATTCTCACAAATCAATTTAATAATTCACTTTCAAGTTTATTTTGCCAGCTTAATAAATAAGTGTCTGTTTTATGTTGGTTGTCTTCTAAAATGACTGTTGAGGTAGAATCAAGGATTCAATTTTAAATCTCCACTAGTTACTTGTTGATTAACTTCTTAGTTAATCGCTGTAAGTGCATATTCTTCACTCTCGTTATGAAGCCTATCAACAGCTGTAACTGCATATTTATAGGTCTTCTGCGGTAATGCAGTTGCATCGAAAAATTCTTCTTCTTTTTGAATACTTAAAATTTTATTTGAAAGATCCGTTGAAACATTTTCATCTTCTTCAAATCGATATATAACATAGTAGGCTGCAGAATCATTTGAATGTATATATTTTGGTGCTCTCCATTTTAAATGAATTTTCCCTTGATTGATTTTGGCCCTTAGCTTAAAAGGTTTAGAGGGAGCTATACTATCTATCCACTTCATCGCCGGTACCAAAGAAGGATATTTATAAATGGATTCTCCAATGGATTTTTGAAAATTTTGATGATTACTCACAAAGGCTTTTGCCCGGAAGTAAATATTGCCATTAACTCTTCCGTTTTGTCGTGCAATATTAACCTGTTTGATTAATTCATCCGTACCAAAGCTGTGACGATTTTTAGTGTTGAGTTTATAAATAGCATGTCCAACATATAGATGACGATCGTACTCATTTTTGGTCCACCAATTAATTAAATGATTAAAGTTCGCAAACTTATTGGAGGTGCTCCAGTAAAGTTGAGGAGCCATATAATCAACCCAGTTCTCCTCAATCCATAGCTTTGTATCACAGTAAAGATTGTCATAACTGGATTGTCCGCTGTTTGTAAAACTTCCTTCTGGGTCCTGTTTATGATTTCTCCATATAGCTAATGGACTAACCCCAAACTTTACATGTTTTTTTTCAGTCTTAATAACTTGAGCCACTTCTTGAATTAACAAATTAATATTATCTCTGCGCCAATTATCTTTACTTTCACAACCCCTCGAATACTTTTGATACTCCTTATCATCTGGGATTTTTTCTCCTTTAATAGTATACGGGTAAAAGTAGTCGTCAAAATGAACCCCATCAATATCATAATTTTTAACAACTTCTTTAACTACATCACATATGTATGCTCTTACTTCAGGTATTCCAGGATTGTAGTAAAGTGAATTACCGTATTTAAAAAACCATTCAGGTTTTGTTCTCGTGATATGATCTTCCGATACACTTGAGAATTTAACATGAGAAACGGCTCTAAAAGGATTGAACCAGGCATGAAATTCCATGTTTTTTTGATGGCACTCTTTAACCATGAATTTTAAAGGATCGAAATCACTATCTGGAGCCTGACCTTGCTGACCAGTTAACCATTCGCTCCAAGGAGAGAGTTTACTTTTATAAAATGCATCTGAGGATGCTCGAACTTGCCCAATTACGGCATTAATTGAATTTTGTTGAAAGTCACTGATAATTTTTAAAAACTCTTTCTTCTGCTCAAGAGAAGTTAAACCTTTTGTACTTGGCCAATCAAGATTAGTAAAGGTTGTAATCCAGGCAGATCTAAGCTCACGTTTTGGATGCTTTTTTGTGAATATTTCACTTGGGCTTAGGGAAGTGTCGACAACTTCTAAGGGTTTAACTTCTGAATCTGATTTGTTCGAAATATTAACTACGGTTATAAAACTAGTAGAAGCTAATACTATGATTAATCCCAAAATAATTTTAATCTTTCTCATAAAACTGTCTTACAAAAGTAGCTTCTCACTCAAGAAGAAACTATTAATTTTTAACATTGTTTTTAACAAGTTTTATTTAAGATGTATTAATGAAAATAGATAGAGGTATTTAGGTCTTTTTAAATAATTATATCTTTTAAATTCTGTCAAAATAGCGCTCTATTTTTTTTTATTAGGTCAAAAAGTCCTTGGCTATCAGCTCTTTCTGACTTTATTTCAGCCAAAGTCCAGTTTAATCAAATTGGAATACAGTTTGACAAATGGTAATCAAGCAAGTCATTTCTAATATTAAAAGTCAGTATATATGAACTTTAATAATTTCACTATAAAATCACAGGAGGCAGTTCAAAGAGCCCAGCAAATTGCAGTTGGAAATAATACTCAAACGGTTGAATTAGGCCATATATTAAAAGGAGCCTTTGAAGTAGATCAAAATGTACTCCCTTTTATTTTTAAAAAGTTAGGCGTCAATTTCAAAATGGTTCAACAGGCACTTGATCGAATTATTGACGGATACCCTGAAGTTTCTGGAGGAAATCTAAGTCTGTCAAGGTTTTCAAATGAGGCCATGAATAAGGCTTCTAATTTCGCCGAGAAATTGAAAGATGAATTTGTTTCCATAGAACATATACTTTTTGGACTAGTTAATACCTCAGACAATGCTTCTCAACTTTTAAAAGACAGTGGAGTCAATGAAAAAGGAATCAAAGCAGCTATTCAAGAATTAAGAAAAGGAGAAAGAGTTACATCTCAATCTCAAGAAAACACTTACAATTCTCTAGATAAGTACGCTAAAAACTTAAATCAATTGGCTCGGGATGGGAAATTGGATCCTGTAATAGGTCGTGATGATGAAATTAGACGAGTTCTTCAAATTCTCTCCAGACGAACAAAAAACAACCCTATTCTAATTGGTGAGCCAGGAGTTGGTAAGACTGCAATTGCGGAGGGAATTGCACATCGAATAATTAACGGAGATATACCAGAAAACTTAAAGGATAAAAGGTTTTATTCGCTGGATATGGGTGCACTTATCGCAGGAGCTAAGTATAAGGGTGAATTTGAAGAGAGATTAAAGGCAGTAGTCAAAGAAGTAACCAATAGCGAAGGTGAAATTTTATTATTCATTGATGAGATTCACACACTTGTAGGGGCAGGAGGTAGTGGTGATGGCGCAATGGATGCTGCTAATATATTAAAACCTGCTTTAGCAAGAGGAGAGTTAAGAGCCGTTGGAGCAACAACACTTAACGAATATCAAAAGTATTTTGAAAAGGATAAGGCTTTAGCAAGAAGATTTCAAAAAGTATTGGTTGATGAGCCTCAAACCGATGATGCTATTTCTATTCTAAGAGGAATAAAAGAGAAATACGAAACTCACCATAAAGTTCAAATTAAAGACGAAGCAATTATTGCTGCTGTTGAACTTTCTCAGCGTTATATAAGTGATCGTTTTTTACCCGATAAAGCAATTGATTTAATTGATGAGGCAGCTTCAAAGCTAAGAATAGAAATCAATTCTAAACCTGAAGAACTTGAACTAATTGAACGAAAAATCCTTCAATTAGAAATTGAGAGAGAAGCCATTAAAAGAGAGGGTGCAAGTGCTAAACTTGAAAATATTAAAGCGGACTTATCAGAGTTGATGGATCAAAAAAATGAACTGAAAGCAAAGTGGGAAGCTGAAAGAGAAGTTATTGATGGAATCCAGCAAGCAAAGGAAAGTATTGAAAACTACAAGTTAGAAGCTGAACAAGCTGAACGTTCCGGTGACTATGGAAAGGTTGCAGAAATAAGATATGGGAAAATTAAAGAGGCAAAAGCTCTTCAAGATGAATTAAAGCAAAAGCTTGTTCAAATTCAGAGCAATGAGAAG
>MDSV01077373.1_pt1 | contig 11765 bp, 10 predicted proteins | sample 810851 | NCBI WGS metagenome assembly MDSV01 (sample SAMN05326640, study PRJNA326480) | marine metagenome | isolation source: seawater | place: Atlantic Ocean: North East | collected 2012 | reverse complement strand
TGTTAGATCAGTCAATGAGCTGGAAAGATGCTGAGAAATTGTGCTCCCAATGGGGCGGACATTTCGCACTTAAAGGGATCATGAGCGTGGATGATGCAAAGCGCGCAGTGGATATAGGTTGTACAGGGATCATGGTTTCAAACCATGGGGGCAGACAGCTTGATGGAGCTCGAGCACCATTTGATCAGTTGGCTGAAATTGTTGATGCGGTTGGTGATAAAATCGATGTAATATGTGAAGGTGGTATTCAACGCGGAACTCATGTGTTAAAAGCTCTTTCAATTGGCGCAAAAGCTTGTTCCGGGGGGAGATTATACTTGTATGCCTTAGCCGCTGCTGGTCAACCAGGTGTTGAAAGAGCGTTAAGTATCTATCGGGCTGAGTTGGAACGTGATATGAAGCTTATGGGTTGCTCATCGATAGACCAGCTTACTCGTTCAAATCTACGCTTCAGATAACAAATATTAATAAGGGGTGAGGGTTATAATAATATTAATCTTTGCAAAAAAATCTAATATCAAACATTAATTTTATTCACTAATAAACTTAGATCCAATGAAAAAGAAAATAATTAAAACTCAGAAAATTAATCTATCTGCCGCTAATCTAGCAGACAGCCTTAAAGATATCCCCAAGAGGACTTTACCACCAGTTGAAAAATGGAATCCACCTTTTTGTGGGGATCTGGATATTCGTATTTCAAGAGATGGTACCTGGTTTTATCTCGGAACTCCAATTGGTAGACCCGAACTCGTAAAACTATTCTCATCTATTATACGAAAAGATCAGGGAAAATACTTTCTCGTTACTCCAGTTGAAAAAGTTGGGATTCAAGTAGAGGATGCACCCTTTGTAGCTGTGGATTTTGATCGTCATAAAAAAGGTGACACAACTTGGTTGGAATTTACAACTAATGTAGGGGAAAAAGTTAAAGCTGGAGCTAAAAACCCAATTAGGATTCAAATAAATAAAAAAACTCAAGAACCCTCACCATATATATTGATAAGGCGTAATTTAGAGGCCTTAATAGATAGGAAAAGTTTTTATCGACTAGTTGATATAGGTGACCACGAAAAAATAAATGAACAGATGTGGTATGGTGTTTGGTCACAAGAGAAATTTTTTCCACTAATACTATCTAGAGAAATACTATAGTTTGTACCGCTAAGTTAATGTGCTTCCGCCCAACTTTGTCCAAATCCTGCATCCACTGTTAATGGTATAGTCAATTTAACAGATGGTTCACAGGCATTTTCCATAACAGACTTTATAACCGGTATAATTTCTTCAATAGAGTCTTCAGAAGCTTCAAAAATTAATTCATCATGAACTTGTAGTAACATTTTTACGGGCAAACCGCTGATAGCATCAGGCATTCTAATCATTGCTCTTCGTATGATATCTGCAGCCGTCCCTTGGATCGGAGCATTTATTGCTGCACGCCATGCAAAACCAGCATGCGGGCCTTTAGCGTTAATATTTGGTGTATTTATTCTTCGTCCAAATAATGTCTCCACATAACCATTATCCTTGGCAAACTTTTTTGTATCATCCATATATATTTTGATTCCCGGAAACCTTTCAAAATATCGATCGATAAATGCCTGAGCTTTTGCGCGAGAAATTCTCAAATTACGAGCCAGTCCAAAACCTGAAATCCCATATATCACTCCAAAATTTATTGCTTTTGCTTGCCTTCTGATAGAAGGATCCATTCCTTCCAAAGGAACATCAAACATTTCGGAAGCTGTTAACGCATGTATATCTACACCATTTTCAAATGCAGTTTTAAGTTCATCTATATTAGCTATTTCTGCCAAGATTCTTAATTCAATTTGACTATAATCCAAGCTTATCAACTTATTACCTGCGTCCGCTATAAATGCTTCCCTAATTTTTCGACCTTCATCACTTCGAATAGGTATATTTTGGAGGTTTGGATCACTTGAAGACAGACGTCCGGTATTAGTGCCCGAAATCAAATACGAGGTATGTACCCTCCCTGTATATTTATTTACATGCTCCTGTAATGCATCAGTGTACGTAGATTTCAGTTTAGCTAACTGTCTCCAATCAAGTACTAATCTAGGTAAGTTATACTCTGTTGATAGATCTTCAAGTATTTCAGCCCCCGTGCTGTAAGCACCGGTCTTTCCTTTTTTTCCTCCAGGAATTTCCATTTTATCGAATAGAATCTCTCCCAGCTGTTTTGGAGAGCCGATATTAAAAACTTCGCCCGCCACCTCATGCACTTCAGATTCCAAACCTGCCATTTTTTGCGCCAATGTATTAGACATCCTGCTTAATATGTCACGGTCTACCTTTACACCAGTCATCTCCATGTTTGCTAAGACGGATACAAGTGGTCTTTCTAACCCTTCATAGACTTTTGTAACACTTTTCCTATGTAATTCTGGCTTAAATAACGTCCATAGCCTTAGAGTAATATCCGCATCTTCGGCTGCATATAAAGTAGCCTCTGAAATAGGTACTTTGTCAAACGTAATAACCCCTGCTCCTGCCCCTATCAACTCTTTGATCGGAATCGGTTTATGGTTAAGATATCTTTCGCTTAAACTATCCAGCGAGTGATTGTGCAGCCCAGCGTTTAACGCGTAGCTCAATAGCATGGTATCGTCGAAAGCCACTACTTTAAAACCCGCCATTGTTAGTATCTTCAAGTCATATTTGATATTTTGACCAATTTTAAGAATACTCTCATCCTCAAAAACAGGTCCAAGTTCAGTTATTAGAGTTTCTATAGAAAGTTGATTTGGTATTAACGTTTGCACTCCAAATAAATCATCATCATTCTCTTTGTGGGAAATAGGAATATAACAGGCATAACCAGATTTAACACACAAAGAAATACCAACTAACTCAGCACTCATTTCATTTAGAGAAGTTGTCTCCGTATCAATAGCTACATGACCCACATCGTAAATTTCTTTTATCCATTTATTTAAAGAGTTTAGATCTGCAACTTTTTCATAAACTTTTTTGTCAAAGTTAAAAATTTCGCGTTTTTTAGTTTCTTCCTCTTCAATATTTTCGATCATTGGTGGGACTGGCATATTAAACTTTTTAGCAATTCTGTTGGTGAGCGTACGAAATTCCATTCGATTTAAAAAAGTAAAAAGTTTTTCTGGATCTGGATCACGAATTTCCAGATCATCAATAGTAAACTCGATTGGTGTTGAACAATTTAATTCTACCAAACGCTTAGATAGTTTTATTTTCTCTATATTGTTTACTAGAGCTTCACGTCGTTTAGGTTGTTTAATCTCATGAGCACGATCTAGTAAAGTTTCTAAGTCACCAAATTCATTAATTAGTAACGCTGCAGTTTTTACACCAATTCCTGGAGCCCCTGGAACGTTATCGACCGAGTCTCCTGCTAGAGCCTGAATATCTATTACCTTATCTGGAAACACACCAAATTTTTCGAACACTCCATCTTTGTCGATAACTCTATTTTTCATCGCATCAAACATCTCAACGCCGTTACCCACTAACTGCATCAAATCTTTGTCACTAGAAATAATAGTACACCTTCCACCGAGAATTCGCGCTTGAGTGGCCAGTGTAGCTATTATATCATCTGCCTCGTAGCCTACCATCTCCTCACAAGCGATATTAAATGCTTCTGTTGCTTCACGAGTTAGGGGCATCTGAGGCCTTAAATCCTCTGGCATGGCTTCTCTATTTGCCTTATATTCATCGTAAATATCATTTCTAAAAGTATGGCTACCCTTGTCAAAAATTACTGCTATATGTGTAGGCGCCTCTGATCCGACGTTACCTTCAACATATCGTTGAAGCATATTACAAAAGCCACTTACGGCTCCAATTGGCAACCCATCAGATTTTCGAGTCAAAGGTGGTAAAGCGTGATAAGCACGAAAAATAAAAGCTGATCCATCAATTAAATGGAGATGATGCCCTTTACCAAAGTTCACAGTAAAGCCTTACCCTTAAAAGACTTATGAACTATTCTCTTATCGCAATAAGGGCATTCTACCCAGCCTTTCTCTCGAGATATCTGCAACCAAACTCTGGGGTGGCCCAATGGGCCTTCCCCTCCATCACAAAAAACTTTGTATTTTTCAACTATTTCCATTTCAGGAGCATCAATCATTATTTATAATTCCTTTGTTATTTTATCTTATATTATATTATTAGTTTATTGTTAATGCTTGCTTACCATTCTACCTAATTGCTGCCCTCCTAAAATATGTAAATGATAGTGAGGAACCTCCTGAACCCCAAATTTCCCCGAGTTAGATATCAAACGGTAACCATTTCCCCCAACACCTGGACTCATCTTTAACTCAGTACAAACGTTTGCAACTAATTTATTAAAATCAACTATTTCTTTATTGCTAGCCTCTAAAACAAAGTGATCAAAGCAAACGTAGGGTCCCTTTGGAATAATTAATATATGTTCTGGAACTTGAGGAGCTATATCTCTAAAAGCTAAACTATAATCAGTATTTAAAATAGTCTTGTTGGGAATTTCACCACGCAAAATTTTAGCAAAAATATTTTGATCATCATACTTATAAACCATTTTATACACCTTTATGAAATATTGGTATTTTTTACTGCTAATTAATAAAAGTATTAGCCAATTAACCCCTCTGAAGCAAAGAGTTTAAGTAAACCAGTCGATGGTCGAGCACCAAATTGGGTTACAATATCAGATCCTGCTATGCAGCCCATATAACCAGCTGTTCTAACATCATAGCCATTTAAAATACCCCAAAGAAAACCAGCAGCGAATATATCTCCTGCTCCCGTAGTATCAATTATCTTAACAGATTTAGCCGGGATATGGTGAAGTTCGCCCTCGTTCATTAAGTAAGCACCGTTTCCACCGTCAGTACATGCTATAATATCAATATCATTTGACGCTAATGTTAGTGCTTTGAATAAATCAGTCTGCAAATAAAGAGCTAGTAATTCGGCCTTATTACAAAAAAGGAGGTCCACACTATCAGCAATTAATCTATTGAAAGCATCCCGATGTCGTTGGACACAAAATGGATCAGATAAAGTGAGTGATACTTTACCACCATTTTTTTTACAAACCATGACTGCTTTATCAAACGCTTCATGACTTTGAGGACCATCAAACCTGTAACCCTCTAAATAAATCCAATCACAACAGGCTAACTTTTCACTACTAATATCTTCAGGCGATAAAAACTCCGTTACCCCGAGATAGGTATTCATTGATCTTTCTCCATCCGGGGTAATCAAAACAATACACCGTCCTGTATCTTCACTGTGATCAATCGAAGTGAAGGGCGTATCATAATCGATATTCAGAGAGTGCATATCCGAAACAAAAACTTTACCAAGTTTATCGCCTTTTACTTTTCCAATATAAGATGTTCTCATTCCAGCTTCTGCGATACTAGTTATTGTATTGGCTGCTGAACCACCTCCAACCTCTTTTATTGGATTTACATTAGAGGAAAGATATACTCCTCTCTCCCGATCTGTAAGTTGCATAATACCTTTTTCAATATTATTTCTGATCAGGAAATCGTCATTAACTTCTGCCAACACATCAACCATAGCATTACCAATTCCAATTACTTGATATTTCTTTTTCAACTGTTCCTCCCAAAATTTGCCTATAAGTAGGCAGACATAATTAGTTATTTATATTCTTGAACCTTCATTCATCACTTACTTTTCTAGGTGGTGAACCACCTAGAAATACATTTCCATTTTTGTAGTCACAAGGCTGTTCTTGCATTTCCAAATGCAGCCCTTCACCTAAATAAGGGTTTTTTCTGGCAACATCTTCATCAAAATTAATACCAAGACCAGGTTGCTCAGGTGGGGAAATGAACCCATTATTAACAACTATAGAGTTACCAATAAGTTCAGAGTGGAAAGGTGTTTCAATTGTTTCGGCCATTAATATATTAGGAATTGATGTAGCAAGATGTATATTGGCAGCCCATTCTACCGGCCCAGCATATAAATGTGGTGCAATCTCGGCGTTAAAAATTTCTGCTATACCTGCAGTTTTTTTCATCTCCCAAATACCACCAGCTCGCCCTAAAGCAGGTTGCAGAATTTTTATTCCACCCGTTCTGAGTAATGATCCAAATTCAGATTTTGTACTCAATCTTTCTCCTGCAGCAATTGGTATACTGGTACTCTTTGCTATTTCCGAAAACTCCAAAAAATTATCTGGTGGGATTGGTTCCTCAAACCACAAAGGAGAAAAGGGTTCTAAAGCTTGAGCTAACCTAATCGCCCCAGAAGTAGTGAATTGACCATGAGTACCAAATAATAGGTCTGCCCGATTACCTATTGCCTCGCGTATCGCCTTACAAAAAGCTACAGACCGTGAAATATCTGTCATTGCTGGTTGATGTCCTCCTCGCAGAGTGTATGGACCAGCTGGATCAAACTTTATAGCTGTATAACCCTTATCAACAGCATCCAGAGCCGCCTCAGCAGCCATTTCGGGCGAGGTCCAAAAACCTAAGATGTCATGGTGCGCCAAAGGGTATAAATATGTGTATGCACGAATGCGTTCATTCATTTTACCACCCAAAAGCGCCCATACAGGACGCTCTCTGGACTTACCTAAGATGTCCCAACACGCTATCTCTAAACCAGAGAATGCACCCATCACAGTTAGGTCTGGCCTCTGTGTAAAACCAGAAGAGTAAACTCTCCTAAACATTAATTCAATATTTTCAGGATTTTCATTTTGCATATGCCGCCCAAAAACGTCTTCAATAATGGAAACCATAGCTTTAGGTGAAACAGTGGATGCATAAACTTCACCGTAACCAATTATTCCACAGGCTGTTGTCAGTTTTACGAATATCCAATATCTACCGCCCCAACCAGGTGGAGGCGGTGCAACGATAAGTACTTCAACGTCTTTAAGTTTCATGAAAATTTTCCATTCATTAAATAAATTAAAATACTATTACATTACGTCTCGCTGAACCAGTTTTTGTATCAGCTACAGCTTCATTTATTTGCTCTAAAGACCAGGTCCCGGATACCAGCTCATCTAACTTTAAACGTCCCTGGCTATATAAGTCGACTAACCAAGGAATATCCCTTTTTAAAATAGTTTCTCCCATTTTGGATCCAATAAGACTTTGTGAAAGTGCACCTAATATAACCAGTTCATATTTTGCTTTATCTCCTGAACGAGGCATCCCGACTATATATATTTTTCCCCCAGGGCTAAGATATCGCGCTGCGCTTTCAAAGGCCTCGATTGATCCAACGGTAACGAAAACTGCCTGTGCCATTCTACCATTTGTTATTTTTTTTACTATTTTCCATGGTTTTTCTTCACTGGCCAAGAAAACATCTGTTGCTCCAAACTCTTTGGCAACCTTAAGTTTTTCTTCTATCACATCTATTGCAATAATTCTTTGTGCACCTGATATTCTTGCAGCCTGGACTGTATTCAAACCTACACCGCCAGCACCAACAACTATCACATTCTCACCTGGCCGTACACCTGCTGTATTAACAACAGCTCCAACCCCAGTTATTACGCCGCATGAAAGTAAACAGGCAGCCTTAGCCGGTATGGACTCAGGAATACCTATAATTTGACTTTGGTGAACAACAGCTTTTTCCGCAAAGGCCCCACACGCTAATCCATGTTCTAACTGACCCCCATCGAGCATTTTTAATGGGCCATTAATTCTATCATAAGGTTCATTGCATTGTGTTGGTGCCCCTGATGCACAATGGGCACACGAGCCACATGCTCTAATCAAAGTTAATAAAACTCTATCATTAATATTATAGCCAGAAATATCTGTACCAATTTTTGAAATTTTTCCAACGGCTTCATGCCCATAAACAGCTGGTAGATCTCCCCCCCATCCTCCATCCATAAATGTTATATCCGAATGGCAAACTGCGCATGCTTCCAATGTAACTTCTACTTCACCTTTCTGTGGCTCGTTTAACAGTACATTTTCTACCGAAAGTGCTTCTCCAAATTCTTTACATACCGCAGCTTTTACAATACCCATTTTTGAATCCTTTTTAATAGAACCCTTGCGCTCCTTTAACTAAGATGCAACTAATTTTTTAATTTTTTTTGTTTATGATCAAACTAACTAAAACATGATAGGTATGACTATGCGAACCCAAGTAGCAATAATAGGTGGTGGACCATCAGGATTACTCTTATCCCACTTACTATATAAAGCCGGCATCGAAACGGTAATTCTAGAAAAACAGAGCCGTGAATATGTTTTGAGTAGGATTAGAGCCGGCGTTTTAGAATGGGGAACCGTAGATCTATTACAGAAAGCTGGTCTTGGTAATCGAATGGCCAAAGAGGGCTTTATTCATAACGGCACTTATCTGTCCTCACAGAACAGAGGGTTTCGAATAGATTTTGATAAATTAATTAAAAACAAAGTAATGGTATACGGCCAAACCGAAGTAACTTCAGATCTCTATAAGGCCAGTGATTCAAATAATATCAAGATTATACATCATGCAAAAAATGTAAAAATATATGACATAGAGACTGATTCAACTTATCTAACTTATAATATCAATGGTGTTGAAAAAAGGCTAGATTGCGATTTTGTAGCTGGCTGTGATGGTTTCCACGGCGTAAGTAGAAAGTCTATTCCTCAAAAAGTTCTAAAAGAGTTTGAGCGCATATACCCCTTTGGGTGGTTGGGAGTTTTATCAGAAACACCGCCTGTCAGTGAGGAACTCATTTATGCAAATCATAGTCGTGGCTTTGCACTTTGTTCAATGAGGAATTCTAATTTGAGCCGTTATTATATTCAAACACCCGTTGATGATAATTTAGAGGCTTGGGACGACAATAGCTTTTGGGAGGAATTAAAAAAGAGGATCCCAGAAGAATCTGCTGAAACTTTAATCACTGGGCCATCAATCGAAAAATCTATTGCCCCACTTAGATCATTTATAGCAAATCCTCTGCGATGGGGTAATTTATTTCTTGTTGGAGATGCTGCACACATTGTTCCGCCGACTGGGGCAAAAGGCTTAAATCTTGCAGTATCAGACGTATATTATTTATTTGAGGGCTTAAAATCCTATTATCAAGAAAAATCTGATCAAGGGATCAAGGATTACTCAGAGAAAGCATCGAATAGAGCCTGGAAAGCCATAAGGTTTTCTTGGTGGATGACTACTCAACTACATCGTTTTCCGAAGCAAACAGCCTTTGATCAAAAAATCCAAGAAGCAGAGTTACGTTATTTGGAACAATCCACTGCTGCACAAACGGTATTCGCAGAAAACTACGTTGGGTTGCCTTTCTAAGCCCTGAACTAATTAGTTATGTCGTAGAGCTAAGTAAATAAACTCAGCTATATTTACTTATGGCCGCCCCAAAAAGTGATGAGTCTACATTTCCGCCAGAGGCCACAACGATTACATCGTCACCTTCTATAAGCTCTTTTTTGAATATTGCTGCTGCCAATGCTATTGCACCACCAGGTTCTAAAACGATTTTAAGACGTGAATACGCTATCACCATAGCCTTTAAGCATTCTTCATCTGAAACGACCAGCCCTGACCCACAATATTGTTTCATAATCGGAAACGTTAACTCTCCAGGTTGAGGTGTCACGATCGCGTCGCATATAGAGCCAGCTGCTTTAGTATTTCTTTCAATTTTACCAGCGATTAAGGATCTGGCCACATCATCAAAACCTTTGGGTTCCACTGGTCTCACTATAATATCTGGGTTATGCGACGCCATAGCAGTGGCTATACCCGACGTCAGGCCGCCTCCACCACAACAGACTAGTAGATTTTTAGCATTCACCTTTAGCTCTTCAATTTGTTCACTAATTTCCAAACCAACAGTTCCCTGGCCTGCTATCACGTAGGGTTCATCGTAAGGTTTGATCAGTGTTAAACCGCGTTCTAATGCTATTTTTTTACCTATTTCTTCGCGACTCTCCCTAACTCTATCATAAAGAATAATTTCAGCACCCATACCACGCGTATTATCTATTTTAATCTTAGGAGCATCCGTAGGCATTATAATTGTAGCAGATATTCCATGTTTTCGAGCTGCTAAAGCAACACCTTGAGCATGATTCCCACTGGAAAAGGCTAAAACACCCATAGCGCGTTTAGTTTGGTCCATTGCTGATATAGCCGACCAAGCTCCTCGGAATTTGAAAGATCCAGTATGTTGAAGAGCCTCCGCTTTTACGAACACCTTTCTACCTGCAAGCTCATCAATAAAGGATGAACTTAGCAAGGGTGTAACCCTTGCATAATTAAGCATACGCTCTCTTGCAGCTTCAATCATCTCTATATTCATATTTCACCTCAAGAATGTTTAACATATAAAGTTAGAAATCTTTGAAAGATCTGAGACTTCTATTAATTTTTTAGTAGACAATCTATCAATTGGTTGCCTCGACCGATTTACCCACACTGTTTTAAAGCCAAATTCAGCTGCCGCAATCGCATCCCAACAATTTGACGAACCGAACAAGACTTCTTCACGCTGACAATAGAATCTTTCTTCAACTAACTTATAGACACGTACATCAGGTTTAAAAATACCAACTTCTTCGACACTAATTACTTCGTTAAGAAGATCACTGATACAAGCTGAGTCAACAGCTCCTTTCAGCATATTAGGGGATCCGTTTGAAAGGATGGCCGTAGAAAGATTTAAAGCCCTTAGATTAGATAACATCTCATAAACCTCAGGGTATGGTGCCAGTCTAAAATACAAATCTAACAATTTTTCTCGAAGATCCAGATCACCACGAAGGCCGTTAAATTCTAATGCCCAATCTAAACCATCTTGTGTGACACTCCAGAAGTCCTTGTGCTTACCCATAATTGCTCTAAGCCAAGAATATTGAAGCTGCTTTTCTCTCCAGTCAGCTGCAAGTTTTTCCCAAGTCTCTTTCAATTTCTCATTACTAGATGAAAAAGCCAAACTTCTGGCAGCAGAGCCCACATCGAATAAAGTACCGTAAGCATCAAAAACACAAACTTTGATTGACATTTAGTATTACCTTTTCAAAAAAAATATTCAGTCAAAAAAATCTGTTAAAGGTTCTCACTTTGTGGCATTCCAAGCACGTGATATCCCCCATCAACTCTAATTATTTCCCCAGTTGTAGAAGCTCCCATTTCAGACGCTAAATATACTGCCGTACTTCCAATTGCATTAAGGGTTGCGTTAGAACGCAGAGGAGCATTTGCTTCAGTTTGCCTAAAGGTCTTTCGTGCACCGCCGATCGCAGCACCTGCTAGCGTTTTCATAGGGCCAGGGCTTATCGCATTAACTCGTACCCCGTTTGGACCCAGATCATTTGCTAAATAACGGACTGAGCTTTCAAGTGCCGCTTTAGCAGCACCCATTACATTATAAAATGGGGTCACTCTATTAGAGCCCTGGTAAGTCAGCGTAATTAGAGAACCACCTTGTGGCATTAGTGGCAAAGATCTTCTAGCAATATCAATAAAAGAAAAACATGATATGGATAACGAATTCTTAAAATTCTCTCTTGAGGTATCTATAAACCTACCAGTTAACTCAGTTTTGTCTGAAAATGCGATTGCATGAACCACAAAGTCTAACGTCCCCCAATTATTTTTAAGCGTAGTGAAGCACTCATCCATAGAGTCATCATTGCTCACATCCACGTCTACTACCAACTCAGAACCTAAGCTTTCAGCCAATGGCTTTACTCTTCTACCAAAAGCCTCGCCTTGATAAGAGAATGCTAATT
>MDSV01125153.1_pt1 | contig 11766 bp, 8 predicted proteins | sample 810851 | NCBI WGS metagenome assembly MDSV01 (sample SAMN05326640, study PRJNA326480) | marine metagenome | isolation source: seawater | place: Atlantic Ocean: North East | collected 2012 | reverse complement strand
TCTCTTTCACCTAAAAGGTTGAGGTTTGGACCATTAAGAATTATAATTTTATTCATAAATTTCTTAATATTGAATAACTTAATTATGGCAAAAATACAATTAAATGGAAAAAAAGTAACTATTAAATCTGAATTTTCATTACTTGATTTATTGAAAAAATATAAACTTAATAATAAAAAAGTTGCAATTGAATATAATGGTTCAATTATTTCAAAAGCAAATTATAAGAAAAGAAAATTAAAAAATAAAGATAAAGTGGAAATAGTTCATTTTATAGGTGGAGGGTAAACTGAAAAAAGATATTTTTAGAGTTGCAGGTAAATTACTTAAGTCAAGACTTATAGTAGGCACTGGTAAATATAAAAGCTTTTCTGAAACTGCAAAAGCAATTCAAGCTTCGGGCGCAGATATGGTAACCGTAGCTGTGAGAAGGATAAATATTTTAGATAAAAAAAAACCTATACTTACAGATTATCTCAACCCAAAAAAAATTACATATTTACCTAACACTGCAGGTTGTTATAACTCCGAAGAAGCTCTGAGAACTTTGAGATTGGCTAGAGAAATGGGAGGGTGGAAAATTGTTAAACTTGAAGTTTTAGGTGACAAAAAAACTTTATATCCCAATATGATCGAAACAATCAAATCAACTAAAATTCTTGTTAAAGAGGGTTTTAAGGTTATGGTTTATTGTACAGACGATCCATTACTTGCAAAAAAATTGGAAGATAGTGGAGCTTCGGCAATAATGCCTTTAGCATCCCCAATAGGTTCAGGCCTCGGATTGCAAAACAAAGTAAATATTTCTCTTATAATAAACCAATGTAAAGTTCCTGTTATAATTGATGCTGGTATCGGAACAGCATCTGATGCAACAATTGCAATGGAGTTAGGTTGTGATGGGGTGCTAGTAAATAGTGCAATCGCCAACTCTAAAAAACCAATTATGATGGCAAAAGCATTTAGGGATGCAGTTATTTCTGGAAGAGGTTCATACCTGGCTGGAAGAATGGAAAAAAGTTTTTTTGCTAAATCAAGTTCTCCAATTAAAGGATTAATTTAATTTTTTTTTCTTCTCACCCAGAGAGTCCTTATTTTCTTTTTGACCTTAGTTTTTTTTTGTTTTTCCTTGCTTTTTAATGTCTCTTTATTTCTATTTTTTTTATCTCTTTCAGATTTTTTCTCTAATTTTTTTATTTCAATTATTTTATCAATATTTTCAACTGTATTTATTAGTTTTTTTGATTTATTCAATAAGTCAATCTTATATTCAGGAATAATAAACTTATCATTTGATAATATTTTTACTTCAAATGAATATTTTTTTTGAAAATATTTCAATTCATCCAATAAATTTTTTTCAATGTAAACTTTTACCTTTTCTGGAACATAGGCATTTATTATTTTAATCTTATCTGTAAAAGCTAAATACTGAATTTTTTTTAAAACTTTTTGAGAAAATGAAGGTAGCGCTAACTGAGTTTCCCATTTAATTGATCCTGCACGTAATCTTTGTCTTGTCATTTCAAGAAGACCAAAATTACTAATTCTCCCTATTTGTATTCTTGCCCTATCTTTTCTTATGCCTTCTCTCATTTTTTTTTCAACAATTCTTCTATTGTAAAAATTCATCATATCGATGAAATCAATTACAATCAGACCAGATAAATCTCTTAATTTAATTTGACGAGCAATTTCTTCAGCTGCTTCTATGTTTGTATTTAAAGCAGTCTTTTCTATATTTGTTTGTTTAGTTGATTGACCAGAGTTAATGTCTATAGATACTAATGCTTCAGTTGGATTAATAACTAAATATCCTCCAGATTTAAGTTTTACTGTTGGCTCATAAATATTGTTTAGTTCTTTCTCTATATTGGCATCATGAAATAAAGGTATTTTACCTCTATATTTTTTAATATTCTTAGTATTTTTTGGCATTAATTCTTTCATAAATTTTTTAGCTTTTTGATATGCATCATTTCCTTCAACATAAACATTCTTTGTGTCGTTATCATAGGTATCTCTAAGAGTTCTCTTAATAATATCTCCTTCTTCATAAACTAAAGATGGAGCATTTGACTCAAGGGCTTTGTCTTTTATTTCTTCCCAAGTCTTCAAGGTATTTTTAAAGTCTTTTTCAATTTCATTTTTTGTTTTATTAGCACCTGCAGTTCTAACTATTACACCCATGCTTTTTGGTATTTCTATTTCATTAAGAATACTTCTAATTTTTTGTCGGTCTGATGAATTAAAAATTTTTCTTGATATACCACCACCTTTCGGGGTATTGGGCATTAAAACCATATATTTTCCTGCTAAAGATATAAACGAGGTAAGAGCAGCACCTTTTTGCCCTCTCTCTTCTTTTATGACTTGTATTAAAATTACCTGTCCTGGTTTTATTACTTCTTGTATTTTATATCTTTTAATTCCAAACGAAGATTTTACTTTTTCTCGATATTCTTGTTTATTATTATCTTTTTCCAGTTGATTTTCACTATTTTCTACTTTCTCCTCATTGATCCCATTTTGATTTCCTAACTGAACAACGTCCTGACCAGGATCAATTGTTTTATCTTTTAATTCTTCTCTTATTCTTTCCTCTGCTATTCTTATTTTTTCCTTATCTTCAGAGGGAAGTTGATAATAATCTGACTGAATATCGTTAAAAGCTAAAAACCCATGTCTTTCTCTTCCAAAATTTACAAATGCAGCTTGTAGAGAGGGCTCAACTCTACTGATTGTTGCTAAATAGATATTATTTTTAAAATTTAAATTATTTTTGTCCTCATATTCATATTCTTCAATAGCGTGGTTTGATTTAAGAACAATACGAGTTTCATTTGGATGCGAGGCATCGATATATAGATTTTTTTCCATTTTTTGAGAATTCCTTTAAAATTTTTTAAATTTGATTTTTTTAAGTTTGTCATTAGTCTTATTTTATACAATTTTTGTGAATAAATACACGATTTTAATTATTGTATGCCCTAAGATAGTCAGAATTGTTACTATTAATGACATCAATGCTAAAATTTATCAATTTTTCACTAAAATTCTTAATAATATTTTTTGTCTCTTTGTTTTTTTTTGTTTTTTCAACTTTATGGTATTTTTCAATAGGCCTACCTGATTATAAAAAACTAGCAAATTATCAACCTCCAATTTCAAGTAGAGTGTATTCAGAAAATAGTAAATTAATTGCTGAGTACGCAATAGAAAAAAGACTGTTTATACCTTTTGAGTCCATACCAGATAAAGTCATAAACGCCTTTTTATCTGCCGAAGATAAAAACTTTTTTAGTCATCCTGGGATAGATGCAAAAGGTATACTTAGAGCAATAGTAAAAAACATCAAAAATATTTCTCAAAATAAGAGATTAGAAGGTGCCTCAACCATTACTCAACAAGTAGCGAAAAATTTTTTACTTACTAATGAGGTATCTATAAAAAGAAAAATTAAAGAGGCAATTTTAGCATTTCGTATAGAAAGAGCTTATACAAAAGAAAGAATTTTAGAACTTTATTTAAATCAAATTTATTTAGGCCAGGGCGCTTATGGAATAGCAGCAGCGAGCCTTGAATATTTTGATAAATCTATTAAAGAATTAAATTATGCCGAAGCAGCTTTACTTGCTGCTTTGCCAAAAGCCCCAAGTAAATACGATCCATATAAATATCCTGAAATTGCAAAATTTAGAAGGGATTTGGTTCTTAATAATTTAGAAGAAAATAATTTCATATCAAAAAAAGAATATAACGAATATAAAAATTTAAACTTAAAGCTTAAAAGAAGAAAAATAGAAATAGTAAATGAGGCAAATTCATATACTGAAGAGGTAAGGAGAACAGTAAAAAAAATTTATGGTTTCGAAAAACTTTACTCACAAGGTTTAAGTATACGAACACCACTTAAGATTAACTACCAAATACAGGCATTAAAATCATTGAGGAAAGGTATTGAAGAATATGACAGAAGGCGAGGTTGGAGAGGGCCAATTATAAATAAAATTAAAAACAAAAATTGGAAGAAAAAAATTTCTGAATTCAAGTTAGATCCAACTTTAAACTGGCATTTTGCTGAGATAATATCATTAGACAATAATAAAATAAGATTTCAAACAATTGATAAAGATAATAAAAATATTAATGGAACTTTATCTTTACCAAATATTAAATGGAGCACACCAAAGAATAGATCAATTCCAGAAGTTCATAAAGTCGGTGATATAATTTTTGTTAAAAAAGAAAATAATTTCTGGAAATTAAAACAATACCCCAGAGTTAATGGTGGAATTGTTGCATTAGATCCTTTTAATGGAGATGTTTTGGCTTTAGTGGGAGGATTTAACTTTAAAACCAGTGAATTTAATAGGGTTACTCAAGCAAAAAGACAACCTGGTTCTGCCTTTAAACCGATTGTTTATGCTGCAGCTTTAGAAAAAGGTTTTGCTCCAAATTCTATAATTCTCGACGCACCTTTTGTCGAAAGCCAAGGAGTCGGATTGAAAAATTGGAAACCAGAGAATTACGGAAAAAAATTTTATGGGCCTTCAACTTTTAGAAAGGGCATAGAATACTCAAGAAATTTAATGACTGTTCGTATTGCAAAAATCTTAGGTCTCAACGAAATTTTAAACCTCTCTAAAAAATTAAATATTTATGATGAAATACCTGAACTATTATCTGTATCATTAGGAGCGGCAGAAACCACTTTAATCAGTCTCACTTCTGCATATGCACCATTTGTAAATGGAGGAAAAAAAATTGAACCAAAGCTAATATCCAGAATTCAAGACAGAAGAGGAAAAACAATTTTTCAAGAAAAAATTACGAAGTGTATAGGATGTGATAAGTTTATTAATAGAAAAGAGACTGAACTTCCAATAATTGAAAATAACAGCGAGAGAGTTTTTAGTGAGGAAACGGCATATCAAATGACATCAATACTGCAAGGAGCTGTTCAACGTGGTACTGCAAAAAAATTAAGGTCATTAAAAGTTCCTCTTGCAGGGAAAACAGGAACAACAAATGATAATTACGATGCATGGTTTATTGGATTTTCTTCAAATTTAGTTATTGGAGTTTATATTGGTTATGACAACCCAAAAACTTTAGGCAAATTTGAAACCGGATCAAAAGCAGCATTACCTGTTTTTAAAGATTTTATAGAAAAAGCACTTTACAAAGAGGATTTTGAGGAATTTCAAATACCAGAAAATATTTATTTAACATCACTAAATTATGATACTGGTAATAAATCGGCCCCTGGAGATAAAAATACAATCACAGAAGCTTTGAAATTAAAGGATATTAACAACATTGATAAAAATAACTTAATTTCAACATATGGTCGTGATAAAATAATTAAATTTAGACAATTTTATTAATGGAAACTTTTGACTCTGTATCAATTAGCGTAGAAAAGTCCCTTAAAAATATAAGGGGGTATCTTTGATAAAGAAAAAATTAAAACAAAGCTTGAAGAATTAGAAGAAATTTCCCAGAAAGAAAATTTTTGGAAAGACAAGAAATTAGTTAAAAAAATTGTTAAACAAAAAAAAATATTTGAAGAAATTTTAACCTCTTATGAATTGTCGTTAAAAGATTTTAACAATCTTAAAGATTTGCACAATTTAGCCTCTCAAGAAAAAGACGAGGAAACAATTCAAGACTGTAACGCAAAAATTAAACAAATTTTTCAAAATGTTAAAAAAAATGAGATTAATTGTTTCTTGTCTGGGGAAAATGATGATTACGATATTTACCTTGAAATTCACGCTGGTGCTGGTGGTACAGAAAGTCAAGATTGGGCCGACATGCTTCGTAGAATGTACATAAAATGGTTTGATAAAAAAAAATTTAAATTTGAAATTATTAGTGAACATAAAGGAGAAGAAGCAGGCATAAAATCTTCAACAGTAAAAGTTACTGGTAATTATTTGTATGGACTTATGAAATCTGAGTCAGGAGTTCATAGATTAGTACGTATTTCTCCATTTGATAGTGGAGCAAGAAGACACACAAGCTTTGCGAGTGTTTGGGTTTATCCAGCTGTAGAGGACGACATAAATATTAAGATTGACGAAAAAGATTTGAGAATTGACACATATAGATCTAGTGGAGCTGGTGGACAACATGTTAATACGACCGATAGTGCTGTTAGAATTACACATTTACCAACAAAGATTGTTGTTCAGTGTCAAAATGAAAGATCTCAACATAAAAATAAAGAAACTTGTTACAAAATGCTTAAAGCAAGACTTTATGAGCATGAAATGCAAAAAAAAGAGGAGGAAAATCAAAAAGAGTTGACCACTAAAACCGACATAGGATGGGGACATCAAATCAGATCATATGTTTTACAACCTTATCAATTAGTAAAAGATTTAAGAAACAAAACTGAAAGCACTAATCCTACTAGTATTTTAAATGGTAATATCGATCAATTCATTGAAGAAGGGATAAAAAATAAGAAATAAACATGAAAAAATTAGTTAATGGTATTGTTTCGCTAACATTGCTAACATTTATTTCAACAATTATTATTTTATCTACAACAGGTATTAAAACTAATAAATTTAATAAATTAATTTCCAGCAAGGTTTTTCAATCGAAAAACTTTAATTTACAACTAGATTTGGTAAAATTTAAGATAGATCTAAAAAAATTAAGTTTATTTCTAGAAACACAAGATCCAACAATAATTTACAGAAATATCAATATACCCGTCGTAAATATTAAAGTTTATATAGATTTTTTGTCATTGATAAAATCAGAGGCAAAAATTAATAAAATTAGTCTAAAATTAAAAGAGCTTGATATTATTCAAGTGAATGAGCTTTCATCAACAATAATAAAACCTTCGAATTTTAAAAGCTTGTTAAATAATAAAATAAAAGAAGGAAAATTAATTACAGAAATAGAAATTTTTTTTACAGATAAAGGTTTGTATAAAGATTTCATAGCTAAAGGTAAAGTAAAAAATTTAAAGATTGAATTATTTGAAGATTTGAGTTTTTCTAATACAAACTTTAGTTTCTTCTCAGATAAAGATGATATTTTGATTCAAAATATATTTGGCAACATTGATAAAACTAAAATATTCGATGGAGATATTATACTAAATTTAGATAATGGAATAAATTTAACTTCCAACTTTAATTCAGAAGTTAATTTAAATGAAAAATTTTTAAATAAATATAGCAAATTTTTAGAAAAATATATTAGCAATAGCAAGATAAGTAACTTAAAAGCAAATTTACAAAACAGCATTTCAATTGATTTAGATGAAACCTATAAAGTAAAAAATTATAATTATGGTATTTCAGGTAATCTCGAAAAAACAAAGATAGAATTATATAAACCTTTTAAAAATGACCTTTTGATAAAAGAGATAAATAGTATTTATTTATCAGATTTGAATATCAAAACTAACATTGACTCTAAAGATATTTATATAAATGGTGAAGGCAAGTATTCATTAGATGGATTAAATTTTTATAAAATGAACATAGAAAATAATTTTAAAAAAAATTTGACATCTTTAAAATTAAATTTAGATTATGCCAATAGCTTTAGATTAGGATTAATAAATTTTGAAAAATCCAAAGACTCAATTGCAAATCTGTATTTAGATCTTGAAAATAATAAAAATTACATATTAATAAATAAATTTAGTTTTACAGATGAAAATAATTTAATAGAAATTAATGGATTAGCTTTTAAAGAAAAGAAATTTTTAAAATTTGAAAACATAAAAGTTACAACTAAAAATAACGATTTTTACATCAAAAATGGTAAAAAAATATTAGTAAAAGGGTCAAAATTTGATGCCACAAATCTACCTAAATTTTTAAAAAATCAAAATAATAGAAATTTTTTAGAGGAGTTAAATAGTAATTTAGAAATTGATTTTAAAAATGTTAAAGTTCCGATGTCTGAAAAAATAGAGAACTTTAAATTAATTGGTGAAGTTGAAAAAGGTCAACTAGTAAAAATTTCATCAAAGGGTGATTTTGGTGGAGATAATTTTTTAGATATAACCATGAAAAAAGATAAAAATAGCAAAAAGAAATACCTAGAAATTTATTCTGATCTTACGCGCCCTCTCTTGGCAGAGTACAGTTTTTTTAACGGTCTAGCAGGTGGAAAATTGCTTTTTACATCTATAATTGATGAGTCAAAATCAAATTCAAAACTTAAGATTGAAAACTTTAAAGTCATAAATGCTCCAGGTGTTATAAAATTGTTATCTCTTGCAGACTTAGGTGGGTTAGCAGATTTAGTGGAAGGTGAGGGATTATCTTTTGACGTATTAGAAATTAATTTTGATAAAAATAAAGACTATCTTAAATTAAATGAAATATTAGCTTTAGGTCCAAGCATGTCTGTCTTAATGGAAGGTTATCAAAATAAGGAATTAACTAGTCTAAGAGGAACTTTAGTTCCAGCAAAAACATTAAATAAGATGATTTCAAAAATACCAGTTATTGGAAATATTGTCATACCCAAAGAAGTCGGAGAAGGTTTGTTTGGGATTAGTTTTAAAATGAAAGGACCAAAAGGAAAAATAAAAACAACTATAAATCCTATTAGAACGTTAACCCCACGATTTATACAAAAAATTATTGAGAGAGAGAAAGATACTAAATAATTTTTACTAAAAAATGTTTTTTCTTACCATATGAAAGTTTTAAAATATTATTTTCAAAATCTTTTAATTGAATAATCTTTTTATCATTATCAACTATCAAATCATTTATCTTGAAACCTTTATTTGAAATTGCTCTTCTTGCTTCACTTTTTGAAGATAAAATTTTGTTATTTGCGATAAAATCTAAAATGTTAATACCTTTTTTAACCTCATTTAACTTTATTTTTATTTCTGGAAGATCTGAACCTAAGCCACCAGTTTCAAATGTATCTTTAGCTGATTTCTCAGCTTTCTTTGAGGCAGCTGCTCCGTGAAGAATCTTAGTTGCTTCATTAGCAAGTAAAACTTTTAAATTGTTAATATTTTTCTCTTCATTAAAAATACTATTTACACGATCTGGATCAATTTCAGTAAAGAAATTTAAGAATCTTTTTACATCTCGGTCATCTGTATTTCTCCAAAATTGCCAATAATCATATGGAGATAACAAATCTTCGTTTAACCAAATTGCACCTTTTTCTGTTTTTCCCATTTTTGCTCCAGATGCTAAAGTAATCAGTGGTGAAGTTAACCCAAAAGCTTCTTTATGTAATTTTCTTCTTATCAAATCAACGCCATTAACTATATTTCCCCACTGATCAGATCCCCCGATTTGTAAAATACAATTTTTATTTTTGAACAATTGAAAGAAATCATACGCTTGTAAAATCATGTAATTAAACTCCATATAGCTTAATGATTGTTCTCTCTCTAATCTAATTTTGACACTGTCAAAGGTAAGCATTTTGTTGATGGTAAAATGACTTCCTATATCTCTTAAAAATTCTATGTAATTTAATTTGTTTAGCCATTGAGAATTATCTACAAATATTGGTGCTGTTTTTTTATTTGATGTATTTAAAATTTTATTAAAAACTTTTTTAATACTTTGAATGTTTTTTTTGATATCAGCATTATCCAAAATTTTTCTTGTAGCATCCTTGCCAGATGGATCTCCAATTAATGTAGTACCACCACCCAAGAGAACGATTGGTTGGTGTCCATATTTTTGCATTAATTTCAGGATCATAATTTGAAGTAAACTACCAACATGCAAGCTGCTAGCGGTACAATCAAATCCAATATAACCTAATATTGATTTATTATTACTTAATTCACTTAGTTTATCTATATCAGTACATTGATTTAGATACCCTCTTTTCTGCATTTCATCTAAAAAAGTATTTTTCATAGTGCTTTTTTATTAGGCAACTATTATACAAAAATTGTTATAAATAAATAAAAATATGCAAAAAAATTGGATCTGTTTAGGGTTAATGAGCGGTACTTCTGGTGATGGAGTTGATGCCTCAATTATTTCTACTAATGGAATAAATCAGTTTGAGACAATAAAAGACAAATATTTTGAATATGATTCAGAGATTTACAAAAATATTCACAATTTGAAAGATAAAATTCATAAATTTGATCATTTAAAAATATTTGAGAAAGAGATAGATGATCTAGAGAGAAAAATAACAATTTTTCACGCAGACATAATTAATGAGTTAAATGTTAGTAATGAAACAATAGTTGGATTCCATGGTCAAACTATTTATCACAACCCTAATGAAAAAATTTCAAAACAATTGGGAAATGGAGATTTGTTAAATCAATTAACAAAAAAAAATATTGTTTATAATTTTAGAAATAATGACATTTTAAATGGAGGTCAGGGAGCTCCATTAACACCTATTTTTCATCAATTAATAGCTACACAAAAAAAAATTAACTTACCAATCTGCTTTTTTAATATTGGCGGTATATCCAATATTACGATCGTGAAAAGTTTAGAAAATATAACCGGTTTGGTGAGTAAAGATATTGGACCTGGAAACTGTCTCATTGATACTTGGATAAGAAATAATTCAAATAAAAAATTTGATTTGGATGGGCAGCTAGCTTCTATGGGTACTAAAAATGAAATAATTTTTGAACAAGCTCAAGAATTATACACTAATAGAAATAATAAAAAAAAACTTTCATTTGACACTAATGATTTTGACATTTCATTTGTGCGAGGTTTAAGCCTAGAGGATGGAGTTGCAACTTTAACAGATTTTACAGCAAGTATTATTGGAGAAGAATTATCAATATTTATTAAAGAAACGGATAAAAAAATTAAAGATGTATTACTCTGTGGTGGAGGGCGAAAAAATAAAACTTTAATAAAAAAAATTAAAGAAAATCTTTCACCAAATATTAATATCAAATTAATTGATAAATTAAAAATTGATGGTGATTTTGTCGAATCCCAAGCTTTTGGATTTCTTGCTGCTAGAACTTTTTTAAATTTACCAATATCTTTTCCAAATACAACAGGATGTAAAAGTCCTTGTACAGGCGGACAATTAATTAAAAATTAAATTAAAGCTGTTTTTTCTTTTAAGTACTTTTCAATCTCTGATGATAATTCTTTTTCCTTATTTTTGAAGAAATGATTTGAATTCTTTATTTTCGAAAAATTCACCTCAACTCCTTTTTGACTTTTAATTCTATTATCTAGTTCAACAATACTTTCTTTTGTTACTAATTCATCATTTTCACTATAGATAACTTGTCCAGAAGTTGGACAAGGCGCGAGAAAAGAGAAGTCATATACATTAGGTTGTGGTGAAACAGCAATAAAGTTATTTACTTCTGGTCTTCTCATTATTAATTGCATACATATTAAAGAGCCAAATGAAAAACCAGAAACCCAACATTGGCTATAATCTAAATTTTGTCTTTCAATCCAATCTAGCGCTGCTGCTGCATCAGATAATTCACCTTGCCCATTATCAAAAACTCCATCACTTTTGCCAACTCCTCTAAAATTTACTTTAATTACAGAAAAACCATTTTCTAAAAAAATGTTATACATTAGTTGAACTATTTTATTATTCATGGTTCCGCCGTATTGAGGATGAGGATGTAAAACTATAGCAACCGGTGAACCAAATTTTGGATTCTTATAGTATTTAGCTTCTAATCTTCCTGCAGGCCCTGGAATAAAAATTTCTAAACTTTTAGGTTTCATGTTTGATAATGATTATTATTTTTAAAAAAAAGTAATGTTTTATAACATGTTT
>MDSV01055708.1_pt1 | contig 11766 bp, 11 predicted proteins | sample 810851 | NCBI WGS metagenome assembly MDSV01 (sample SAMN05326640, study PRJNA326480) | marine metagenome | isolation source: seawater | place: Atlantic Ocean: North East | collected 2012 | reverse complement strand
TTTAGGAATTTTTTATCTTTTCTTAATTTAGCAAATAATTTTGTTAAATCGTCAATAGGTTTTTTAAGCGTTTCAGGAATAAAATTTCCACCAAACTTTCCACCATACATAAAGTTTTTATCATGCTGGTCAATGAGAGGTGTATTCTTTTTAATTTTTAAGCTCATTAATTTTATTCATAAAACTTTTTATTTTAAAATGATCCTTGTAACCTAACTTACTTTCTAAACTAGACGATAAATCAAAAAAGTTAACCCCTAATTTATTAATATTTTCTAAATTATACTCAGAGACTGAACCTGCCAATGCATAATTTTCTCCACGAGGGAGATTAGTGATAAGATTTTTGGGAAATTCTAAAGATTTCTCCATACCCGGAGTATCAAATAATATTATATCAGCATTAGTAAATTCTTTATATTTATTGATGTCTTTTTTTTCCTTAACTTTTATAGCTTTAATAATTTTAAAGCCCATATTTTTAATCTCTGACACTCTCATATTTGTTTCTGAGCCATGAAGTTGAATATATTCAAAATTACCTAATAGGTTTTTTTCAATAAAATCATTTGTTGGATTTACAGTAACAGCAACAAAGGAAGAATTTTTTTTCTTATATCTATTTAAGATATTAATATTTTTTAGATTTATGTTTCTTGGGGATTTTTCATAGAACACAAAACCTAACAAATTAACTTTAAGATCAATACAAAGCTGAACATCTCTGGTTATGTTTAAACCACAAATTTTGACTTGCATTACTTTAATTCTCTAATTAATTTTAAAATATTTTTCTTAATATTCCCTTTAATAATAGACCTTCCCATTACTAAAGCAGTACTTCCATTTTTAAAAGCCTCTTTAGGTCCGATCACTCTTTTTTGATCTCCAGCACTATCACCCCGAAGACGAATGCCCGGAGTAACTATTTCACCTTTGAATATTTTTTTTACAGATTTTAAATCGGTTCCTGCACAAACAATTCCATGACAACCACATGTTTTAGCAAGGAGAGCCTGTTTCTTGACTAATTCTTTTATAGATTTGGTATGACCAATCTTTTTAATAGAGGAATTTGAAATACTCGTTAGTACAGTGACCAGCAAGATTCGTATTTTAGAATTATTTTTCTTAACTGACTTAACAACTGCTTTAATTGTTTCTTCACCCGAATTTGCATGTAATGTAATATAATTAATATTCTTAAGATCTTTTAAAGATTTTATAGCAGCAGAGGAAGTCGCTGGGATGTCATTTAATTTAAGATCTAAAAATATTTCCCCCCTTTTGATTTTGGACAAAAACTCACGATTATTTTTAGCATAGAAAAATTCTAAGCCAAATTTATAGCCAATATCTAATCCATTAGTTTTAGTATTATCAATTATTCTTTTTACTTCACTAATTTTATTCGTGTCGCAAGCTATAAATATTTTTGGTTTTCTCATCGATTAATTTGTTTTTTTAAAGTATTAGACGCTTTAAATTTTAATTTTATACGTTCAGGCTTGTATATTAACTCGTTAGTTTTAGGATTCCTGGCCTTAAAATTTTTTTTTAATTTTCTAAAATAAAGTTTGCCAAAATGACGAAATTCTATTTCTTTTCCCTCTCTAAGAGCTTGAGCCATATTATCTAAAAATAATTTTATTATTGTCTTTATTTCAGATTTGTTGAGGTTAGGGTTTTTTTCTTTTAGCTGATTAATGAGCTTAGGGTTTGACAATTATTTTTCTTTTTTATCTTTTTTCCCCATTGCTTTTTCAAAAATTCCTTTTAGAGTCGCACCTGACTTGGTTGCACCTTCCCCGAATTTTGCAATTAAGGATTTTTCTTCATCTATTTGAGCCGCTTTTACGCTCAATTTAACTTTTCTCGATTTAATATCTAATTCTGTAATCTTAGCATCTAGAGCATTTCCAGGTGAAAATACTTCAGGTCTTGCGGCGCTCGAGTCCTTTGCCAGATCAATTTTTTTAATCGTTACTATTAATTCTTTATCTGCATCAATTGAAACTTTTACACCTGTTTTTAAAACTTCGTGTATTCTTGTAGTAACAATATCACCAACTTTCTTTTTATTTTTTCCAAACCATTCAAATGGATCTTTTTCTAAAGCTCTTTTCGAAAATCTTAGCTTATCATCCTTGAGCTCTAAAATTTTTACTTCTAGCACATCATTTTTTTTATATTTTTTTAGATCATCGATGTTTTCTTGATACGAAATTTCTTTATAATGTAACATTCCTGATAGTTTAGAGTCCATCAATTCCCCAAATATAGCTTTGTCTGAAACATTAGAAATTTTAATTTTTTGTTTAGTACCCACTTGTTCTCTTATTTTTTCCCAAGGATTTTCAAGCGTTGCTTTATATGAAAGAGATATTCTTTTTGCATCTTTATCAATATTCACTATTTTAAATTTAATATTTTGAGAAACTGATAAAACTTTATTTGGTGAAATATTTCTGTTTGTCCAATCTAGTTCAGAGTTATGAATCAGTCCTTCAACACCATCTTCGATCTTTATGAAACATCCATAGTCCATAATTTTTGTTACTACACCCTCATAAATCTCTCCAACTTTATATTTTTTCTCAATATTCTGAAAAGGATCTTCGGTAAGCGCTTTCATAGAAGCGGAGACTCTATTTGTCTTTTCATCTATCTTAGTAATTTTAACTTTTAATTTTTGACCAATTGTTACAAGATCGGCGGGTTTCTTTACTCTTCCATGGCTTAAGTCTGAAACATGCAGTAATGCATCTACTCCATTGATATCCAAAAAAATTCCCCAATCAGTTGTTGCTTTGACAATAGCATTCTCAACAATAGCCCCTTCTTTGATGTTTTTTAAAGCTTCAACAACTTCAGCGTTTTTGCTTTTTTCAAGAACTGCTCTTCTAGAAACACAAACGTTACCTCTATTCTTATCAATTCTTGTAGCAATTACTTTTACCGGAGTGTTCATTAGATGATCTACTTTCTTTATCGGCCGCACATCAATTTGTGATGAGGGCATAAAACATGGTAAACCTTCTACAGTTGTAATGAAACCACCTTTAACTTTTCCAGTTATATAGCCAGTCATTTCTTCTTGAGTCTCAAATACCTTCTCCATTTTTTTCCAAGCTTTCATCTTTCTGGCTTTATCTCTTGAAATTACTATCTCACCTTTGAAACTTTCGATTCTTTCTAAATAAACATCAATTTTTGAACCAATCTTTAACTTTGAAAACTCATCATCATTTTTAAACTCCTCTATTGGGATCATGCCCTCCATTTTTAATTTGCAATCAACAACGATAAAATTTTTTGTAATTTCAGTTACAACACCTTTTATAATTACGTTTTCTTTAACTTGTCTATCTTTGAAATCTTGATCAAGGAGGTTTTGGAACTCTTTAAGAGAAGTATTATTATTTTTAATTTCCTGTTCTATTGCCATTTATTTACTTTTTTAAAATTTTATCGACGTATTTAGACATTTTAATTAACATTTTGTATTTATTTAATTTTCCGGTGTCGATAGATACCGAATCCTTATGTTTCTGTAAAGGACTGTTTTTTCTTTTAATATCTGAAATATTTCTGATTCTAAGGGCTTTTTTTACATCTTTTAATTTGATTTTTGGATTTATTTTTTTCAATTCTTTGTGTCTCCTTTTTGAAGCTACATTTAATTTACATTTAAAAAAAAATTTAACATCTGAGTTCGGTAGGATTTTAGTTGAAATATCTCTTCCTTCAATACAACAAAACTTATATTTTTTTGAAAAATTTGTTTGATATTTTTTTAAAATTAACCTTATTGAGTTATTTTTTGCAATTTTTGCACTATGCTCAGATATTTTTGGTGCTTGAAGATTAATCTTATCTAATTTTTTATAATTGAGATCTTTGAAATTCTTTTTTAAAAAATTTATTTTATTTTTTGGTCTATTTTTAATAATTAAAAAACTCGCATATCTATATAACAATCCTGAAGACAAAAATTTTAATTTATATTTTTTTGCAATCATTCTTGCGCCTGTAGATTTTCCCGTGGCAGCTCCCCCATCGCAGGAGATTTGAATAGATTTATTTTTGTATCTCAAATTTAGCACCTAAGTTTTTCATAATTTTTAAAAAAGATGGAGATGAAGTAAATACCGTTTCAAAATTGTTTATTCTAGTTTTTGTTCCTGTTAAAATTGCTAAAATAAATGCTGACATACAAATACGATGATCTCCTAAATTTGGTACAAATATTTTTTTGTTAGAGCTAATTACTTTTGATCCGTAAATTTTAATTTTATTTTTTGATGCAATAGTTTTAATACCAATTTGTTTTAAAACTTTTTGCATTTCTGAAATTCTGTTACTCTCTTTGTTAGCTAAATCTTTAATACCTTTGAAAATAGAAACTCCTTTAATAAAAGATGCAATAACAAAAAGTATAGGATATTCATCGGTAGAATTAACATAGTAATTTTCAGAACCTTGAATAGGCCTCATTTTACTGCTTTTAACAATTATATTACCTTTTATTTCATTATTTTGTTTTTTTAAATTTTCAAATTTTATATTTGCACCATGTTTTTTTAAAAGTTCATAAAATCCAACTCGTGTTCGATTTAAACCAACATTTTTAATTTTAATTGAAGAATCTTTTTTAATTAAAGTTAAAGCTGTGAAAAAAGCAGCTGAAGAGGGGTCATTTGGAACACTGATATTAATGGGCTTCAATTGTCTTTTTCCAATGATTTTTATTAATTTTTTTTTTTTATTTTGAATTTTAATCACGTGACTATTTCGCAGAAGCATTTTTTCAGTATGGTCTCTACTATTTTTTTGCTCAAGTATAGTTGTATGACCATTTGCATTTAATCCAGCTAAAATCACAGCACTTTTAAGTTGAGCTGAAACACCAGCTTTATAGTCAATTGCAGTCGGCATTTCTGATGAAATTAATTTTAACGGAAAATTAATTCTATTTTTAGGAGTGAAAAGTGTTCCAAATTTTGACATCAATTGAATTAATTCTTTCATACTTCTTTTATTTAATGACTCATCACCTCGCATTTTAATTTCTATATTTGGTGTTGTAGACAAAATACCAATTAAAAGTCGAGCAAGAGTTCCAGAATTTCCAAAGTTTAAAGAGGAGTTTTTCTTTATAAATAAAGAACCAATTCCTTTTCCAAATATAAGATAATTTTTAGGTTTGATCTTTTTTATCTTAACTCCCAACTTTTTTAAACAATCAATTGCTGACAAAACATCATGGGACTCCAATATATTTTTTACACTAGAAACATTTTGACTGATAGCACCTATTAGAAGACTTCTTATAGAGATAGATTTATCCGGGTCAACTTCAATTATTTTTTTAAAATCTTTAATTTTATGATTTAAAGAAAGATTAAATTTTTTTGAGATCATTAATTTTACGAAAACTGAGATCCAAAATAATATTTTACAGCTCTTGATGATTTTAAAAGTTCTCTAGATGTGCCTTCAGCGATTACAGTTTGTTCCCCAAGAACATAACTTCGATCCGTAATATCGAATAAATTTTTAACATTATGATCGGTAACAAGAATAGCAGTCCCACTTGCTTGAATTTTAAGAATATATTTTTGAATATCTTGAATTACTATAGGATCTAACGCAGCAAGTGGTTCATCGAGTAAAACTATCTTTGGCTTATTAATCATAACTCGAGCCATCATTAATCTCCTGATTTCTCCCCCAGATAAAACAGAGGCATTTAACGTTCTTAAATGTTGTAAATTAAATTCATCTAAAAGTTTTTCAGTAACTTCTTTCTGATTCCCAGCCCCGTTAATAGAAATTTGAGCTATTCCAATTATATTATCGTAAACACTCATGTTAAAAACGCTCCTTTGTTGAGGAAGATATCCTAACCCCTCTTTTGATCTTAGGTGAATAGGGATTTGCTCAATTGATTTTTTATTTAGAAAAATTTTACCTCCCTCAACACTCTGTTCTCCAATGCATAGTGAAAATAAAGTTGTTTTACCACAACCGTTAGGACCAAGTATCCCAACACATTCACCTGGAAATACTTTTAAAGAAAGCTTTTTTAGTATCGGTCTTCCATCGAAAGATTTACTTACATCTTTTACTTCAAAAATAGCTTTATCTTTTTTAAATTTTAATATTCTGAAACCTTTTTTCATTTTAAATCGACTTTAGCATTTATTTTATTATTATTGAAAGATATTATGTTTAAGTTTTGATTTTTTATATCAAATAAAAGTTTATCTGCAACTAAAGTACCTCTTTGGTCGGAAACAACTACATTATTTGAAATTGTAAGAAAACTATTTACATTAGAATAGTTTGCTTTGTCAGCTAAAAGTTCACTATTTTCATAAAAAGCTTTTACATTTTTTTCAAATATCATATCTAAGGTTTTATTGTTATATTCACCCTCATCTGAAAAGACATTTAAAACTGTGCCATCTTTAAAATAAAAAGTAACTTCAACAAATTTCATACTTACTAGCTCCGGATTATCTTTATTATTTACAGCTTCTTTAGAGGTAAGAATGTACCTATTACCTGCTAAGTCTAAACCAGAATACTTAATATTGTAAAAAATATCTTCAGAAGTATCATTTTGACTTTTTAATTGATCAGCTATCTTTTCTTGATTTTCCTTAGAAATTATTTGATTAATTTGATTTTTGTCATAATTAAAATAGGTGTAAAATATTATTACAGCCCCTAATGTAAAAAGAATTATTTGAGCAAAGATTATATTTTTTTTTCTTTTAATCATTGAATTTCATTTTTCAAAAGAATATGGATATGTATAATTCCTGTGAGCTTTTGTTTACTCTTTTTATACTCATTATCTGACACAACTAGAAGGCTTGTAATTTTTTTTTCATTCATAATTGCTAATGCTTTAGTTGCAGGCATATTTTCATTAACGACTAGCGGGTTATTTGTAGCAAAATTTTTTAAATTTTCATTATTACTATTTTTAAATTCTCTCCTAAGGTCACCATCAGTAATAAGGCCGTAAATGTAATTATTCTTAATTAGAACAACTATTCCAAGTTTTTTTTGATTCATTACTTTTAACGCTTCCTTGAATTTTTTATTGTAATTTAAAATAGGCATTTTTTTTCCTGTTATCATTATATCTTTAGCTAACAATAATGATTTGCCAATATTGCCTCCAGGATGAAATATTTTAAATTTTTCTTTTGAAAACTTTTTTAAATTCATCACTGTTGTTGCCAAACAATCACCTAGTAAAAGAGTGATAGTTGTACTTGAGGTAGGAACCATTCCCGTCACATCAGACTCTTTAACTTTTGGAAGTATTAATTTTATATCACTTGCTTTAAGAAGGATGCTATCAGGTTTAGAAGCAACACCTATTATCTTTATGCGATATCTATTTGCGTATTTTAACATATTGTTTAATTCAGAAGTATTTCCAGAATATGAAAAAATAATAAGGACATCTTTTTTTTCAATTTGACCCATATCACCGTGTAGTGCTTGAGCAGGGTCACAAAAAAAACTTGGTATTCCTATGCTAGAAAAGGTAGCTGATATTTTTCTAGCGATTAAACCAGATTTTCCAATACCAGCAAAAATTACTTTTCCTTTGCAATTTAAAACTAAATCAACTGCATCTATAAAAGAATTATTAAAAACTTTTTTAATTTTTTTTAATTGATTAATTTGTATTGCGGCAGATTTTTTTGCCAGTTCAATATAATTTTTTTTATTCATTAATGTTCAAAAATATCAAATTTAAATCCACTTTGATCAAGAGTTACTCTTGTATCTAAAAAAACCAAGCACTTTTGAAAAATATCCATTCGTTTTTCACGAACTAACATTTTTTCTAATTCTAATTTTATTTTATGTAAGTAAATAACATCGTTTGCTGCATATTCGAGCTGCTTATCTGATAATTCATAAATATCTTTGTTCCAATCGCTACTACCTTGTCTTTTGTCTAAAGATTTATTGCAGAATTCTTGAACAAGATTTTTTAAACCATGGCTATCAGTGTAAGTTCTAACAATTTTTGAAGCAATTTTAGTATCAAATATATTTTTCATTTTACATTTTAAAAAAAATTCTAAGGCATTTTTATCAAATCTCAAAAAATGACCAATTTTTAAAATCTTATCATTTTCCAAAACTGAAACTAAATTTGGTGCTTTATAAGTTTTTTTGTTAGGTTGAATAATAAATACATTTCCATTTTCATCACAAATTTGAATTAAACTTAATTTATCTCTCTCAGGAATTTGAAGACCTGTAGCCTCAGTATCGATTGCTATACTTTTTTTAAATGAACTGGCAATTTCTGTAGTTATGTCCTCTTTAATCTTAGTTATTTTCATATATAAATGTTTTAAATACCATGAAAAATCATATTTGCACAATCTTAGGTGGTGGGGGTTTTATAGGTAGATATCTTGTTCGAAATTTGACCAAGAAAAACTACAGATGTATAATTTCTACAAGAAAAGCCTTTCAAAAAGGTTATTTAAAAACTCAAGCTACTCCTGGTGCCATAGAATTAGTTGATTGGAACCCTAATAATTTTTCAGAGTTAAAAGAGTCTATAAAAAATTCAGATATCGTTATTAATTTAATCGGCATTCTTTATGAGACTAGAAAACAAAAATTTTATAATATTCATTCCAACATCCCGGAAGCTATTGCAAAAATATGTGCAGAGTCAAATGTAAAAAAATTTATACATGTATCTGCTATAGGTGCCAATGAAAACTCAAAGTCACTTTATCAAAAATCAAAGTATCTTGGTGAAGTTAAAGCTTTAAAAAATTTTAAAAATACAGTGGTAATAAGACCAAGTGTAGTTTGTGGAACAGAAGATAACTTTACAAATCTTTTTTCAAAATTGAGTTTTTTACCTATTATTCCTATTGTTGGAATAAATTATAAATTTCAACCTATTTTGGTTAACGATGTTGCAGATGCAATTGTTCAAGCAATAGAAATTAAAGGCAATGAGGGTAGGATATATGAAATCGGCGGACCAAAAGTAATAAGTTTTGGCGATATGGTTAAGTCGATTTTAGAAACTATTAAAAAAAAAAGGTTCGTAGTACCCATGCCAATGCCTATAGCAAAATTTCAGAGCTCTATAACAGATCTATTACCTTTTCCCCCAATTTTAACAAAAGATCAGTGTGAGATTTTATCAGAGGCAGATAATGTTGTATCAAATAATTGTCAAACTATAAAAGATTTAAATATTAAACCAAAAAGCGTTGAAGAAGAAATGAAAAAATGGTTATGGAGATTTAGGGAAGGAGGACAATTTTTTAAGAAAAATTTATAAATGGATTTTTTACTAAAAGTACTATTTACAATTTTTATAGAAGAAATTTTTGTTTTTATTCCGTTAGCATCTATCTTTTTTTATTCAATTTTTTACTTAATAGAAAAAAAATTATCAATTTATACATTTTTTATTTTATTTTTACCCTTTTTTTTTATTTTTTATCAGTATTCTTACTTACCAAATTTTTTTTCTTCAATTGGACAAGACTCATTAACCGAACTAAATGCTGATTTTGGTGAAGCAGTTTTTTATATTAAAACTTTTTTTTCTTTCTTAATTGACCCTGAAATCTTTAAAAGAAATAGATTTTGGTTATTATTAATAAGCTCTCTTTTGACTGGGACTTTAATTTATATATTAATTAAGTTTTATTGCAAAAGAGAAAAAAAAAATATTTTAGATTTGAATAAATATTTCTCAAGAATTTTTATTTTAGTTTTAATTTTAGGAATATTTAAAATAATATCATTGACATTTACGAGTTTAGAGGCTGGAAAAAATTTAAAAGTTTTTGAGAAAGAATTTAGAGATAACATTAATAATTATAAGATTAAAAAAAAAACTAACACCCCATTAAATGTTTTAATTTACGTAGGAGAAAGCACTTCGGTTTTGAATATGGGTTTATATGGTTACCCTTTTAATACTACACCTTGGTTAAATTCTATTAGTAAAGATGATCAATTTATTAAATTTAATCATGCTTTTGCTACTCATACTCACACAACCCCCTCACTTTTGAGTGCATTTTCATTATGTATTAAACAAAAAAAAGAAAATTGTTCAATTAATTTAGAAAATAAAAAAGATAATCTATCTGTTATTGACGCATTAAATAAAACTAAAATTAACACCTACCTATTTAGCACTCAAGGGTCATTAGGTGGGCACAACTTAGCTAATAAAATAGTTTTTAATACCAAAGAAAAGTATTTTTCTTATGACGAGGAAAAAGAATTAAAAACTGATTCGTTAAAATTATTAGGGAATAGATATAAACCTAAATTAGATGATTTAAAATTCTTTAAGAGCAAATTTTGTAACCACAATAGAATTTTTGAGGATAAAAATTCTTCACTTACCATGTTACATTCATATGCCGGCCATGGTCAGTTTGATGGTTACTTAGATTTCATCCCTTCTGATCTCAAATTTAATTACCCAAGTTATATTAATAAAAAAAATTTTTTAGGAAAAGATCATAAAAATTTTAGGCTTATAAACGAATATGATACTGCGATAAATTACATTGATAGCTCTCTAAAGACTGTTTTTAATTGTAGCAAAAGTAAGTTTGATTATTACTCAAAGCCTATGATTTTTATTTATTTTTCAGATCATGGGGAATCACCGGCCTCGGGTAGAGGTCACGACTCCAGCCGACTGACGCAAGAAATGTTGCAGGTACCTTTATTAGTTTATTTTAATGATGCAGCATATGATCTTCATAAAGAAAAGTTTAAAAAACTTAAAGCACTAGAAAACAAAAAGCTCACATTAAGATTTATAAGTGATTTATTAATATATCTTTATGATGTTGATATTTTAAAAAAAGATAATTTAGTAGAATACAGTTCAGATAAATTTAAAAGCTTAAATTCTCAATTTATTTTAGGTAGAAAAAATTTAGATAATATTACAACAAAATTACAAACATTCTGGAATTACGACAAAAATATTATTGAAGATAAAAATTTTGAAATGGCATTTTCCAAACAAGATACTAGTATTAATTTATGGCAATTAAATAATTTTGTAGAAAGTAGAAGTTTGTCCGACAAAAAAAATATCAAAAATTTGGTATGCAAACATCGAGCTAATTCATTTATTGAACAATATAAAGCATCTTTATCAAACGGCTGTTTTGAAACAGATATTTTATATTTAAAGGATAAAACTTTATCAGCTCATGAAGTTGAAACCGATACAAATCTAATTTTTGATAACTTTCTATATTCAAATTATAATAGTAATGTAGTTTGGCTAGACTCAAAAAATCTAAATATATCCAAAAACTGTAAATATGCTTCTAAATGGTTAAACAAAAATGCTCATAAATTTTTAAGTATTTTATTAGAAATTCCTAGCTCTTCTATTAAAAATATTAGTGATATTGAGTGGAAAAACTGTATTCAAAAAATTAACGATATTAGTAACATCGCTGTTGGATATTATATGCCAACCGCTAAACTTAAGAACTGTTCTTCAAAAAATTTAACAGTTTCTCAAAGAAAAGAATGCGAACAACTGTTTCATAAAATAGCAGAATTTCTAAAACAAATTAATTTACAAGATATCACTTTTGATATTTCTGGATATAATGCGGTAAGTGATTTCTTAGACTTCAAAAAACTAAAATGGCATATTTGGCATATCGATAACATTGATTCTTTCAATAAGATTATTTATAA
>MDSV01028819.1_pt1 | contig 11766 bp, 9 predicted proteins | sample 810851 | NCBI WGS metagenome assembly MDSV01 (sample SAMN05326640, study PRJNA326480) | marine metagenome | isolation source: seawater | place: Atlantic Ocean: North East | collected 2012 | reverse complement strand
CTTGATGGAATTGAATCTGATGGAAAAGGTGCATATTTTGTGACTGATTGGACTGGTGCAAAACTTTATAGAGTTAAAAAAAATGGAAAGTTTAAAGTTGTAGCAGAAGTTGGAAAGGGAGCCGCTGATCATGAGGTTATTTTGGATAAGAATTTAATAATTATTCCAATAATGGCTGAAGGAAAGGTAATAGCTTTGAGAGTTAAATAAAAATGTCATCAAACAAACTTGGTATTTTTAATAAATTATCAAAACCTTTTGTTAAATTAGTAGAAAATTATTACCCCGATGCATTCATATTTGTAATTGTTCTATCTGTATTGACTTTTTTCCTTGCTATTGTCAATACAGATGCAACACCGATCGAAACACTTGAGGCTTGGGGTAGTGGCCTTCCAAAGTTATTTACATTTACCGCCCAAATAACCATTATAATGATAACAGCCCATGCGTTGGCACATACAGATCCCGTTGAAAGATTTTTATCAAATATTGGTTCCTATCCAAACTCACCTGTTCAGGCTTATGCTTTAGTTACTTTCATTTCTGGGATTGCAAGTCTATTTGCATGGTCATTTGGTTTAATTGTAGGAGGAATTATCTCTAAATTTGTAGCAATTGGCTGTGCAAAAAAAAGAATTAGAATACATTATCCATTATTAGTTGCATGTGCTTATTCAGGCTATGTTATTTGGCATATGGGATATTCATCATCAGCGGCTTTATTTGTTTCTTCAGAGGGTCATTCACTTATTGACAAAATTGGTGTTATTCCCGTTACTGAAACAATTTTCACAACGTTTAATATTACTCTTGCATTAATTACTTTGCTAATCATCACTATCATCAATCCGCTTATGCAACCAACTAAAGATACTGAAATTAAGGAGATTGACTCAAACGTATTCAGAATTGGTTATGACAAAGATTCCAATAACCTTAACGAAAATATCAAGACTATTGCACAACGTATTGAAAACAATAGATTAATTACAATATTTGTTGGTTTAATTTTAATTTTTTTTATTTCTTATATTTTTTATACCAAAGGTTTCTCTCTAGATTTAAATTTAGTGAGCTGGACTTTTCTTGGAATAGGTTTATTGCTATCAAATTCAGCAATTCACTATGTAAAGTTAGTAAATAATGCTGCAACTACAATTGGACCTATAATACTTCAATATCCTTTTTATGCGGGCATCATGGGAATGATGGCTGATACAGGATTAATAAATGTTATTGCATCAGGTATATCTAGTATTTCGTCTCCGGAAACATTAGGTTTTTATGCATTTTTATCAGGTGGTTTGGTAAATATGTTTATTCCCTCAGGTGGAGGGCAATGGGCTGTACAAGGGCCTGTTATGATTGAAGCTGCAAAGAGTTTGAATGTAGAGCCTTATGTTATAGTTCTCGGAGTTGCCTATGGAGATCAATGGACAAATATGATTCAACCTTTTTGGACTATCCCATTGTTAGCAATTGCAGGTCTTCATATGAGACAGATTATGGGTTACACATTTGTAGTATTTTTAGTAACTGGAATTTTATACGGCGGAGCAATGCTATTTCTGGGATCTGGGTAAAATCTTATAATCGCATAATATATATTATGTTAAATTATATCTAAAGAGGGTCTAGTTGGCAAGGAAAATAAATCTTCCCATAGTTCCATAGTTTTATATAGACTCTGTTTGGGGTATTTATCAAAAAAATATCTCAAATGCAATGGTTTATAACCACTTTCTAACTGATACCCACTTAAAGATATTTCTTTTTTTTGTTCATCATTGACTTTAATAAAAAGTTTGTTGTATATGGAATTTTTATGACAATGAAATTCAACATTTTTTCCTCTTAGTTTATTAAACCAATATTGTGCATTTTTCTTTCTTTTCTCAATGTTAACGTCAATTTTATCAATTTCATTTAATATTATTGATGCACTTAAGTTTGAAATTGTAGTATTACTAAATCTATTTTCATTAAATAAATTTTCATTAAATAAATTTTCATTAAATAAATTTTCATTGATAGGTTTTTTTAATATAAAATTGAATCGTTCACTTAATACGTTCAAGAATATTCTTAAATATTTTCCTGAAAATTTATTTGCAAAAATTTTATAATTATTTTTGTAGAAATACAAAGAATTATCTTTATGTAAATATGGGAAATCACCTTTTAAAATTTTTGAATTATTAACGACAAGCCAACCTCCCTCTGGAGTAAATATAGGTTTACCAACACCACTGCTAAAAAAAGAGGCATCAGCAAATGAACCTACATCTTTTTCTTTATATTTAAGGCCGAATGCTTGGCAACAATCTTCTATAAGTATAATTTTTTTTTTTTGGCATAAATCTCTAATTTTAAATAAATCGTCAGAAAAACTTCCCCCTAAATATGGAAAAATACAAACTTTTATATTATTGTTTATTGAACTTTTTATACTCTGAAATGACGGATTTAGATCATTATTTATATCCACAAAATGAGGAATAAATCCAGATGAAATTATAGGTTCAACCAAACCTAAACAAGAATAAGATGGTATAATAATCTCAGAATTTTTGGGTAAATTTAATGATTTTAGAAGTATTTTTAGTGCATGTCTGCCAGATTTAGTAATAAGTATTTCTTTATCTTTACCATATTTATTTTTTAAAAAAGCATACAGCGTTTTCAAAGAATAATCAGAATCTAAATCTGGATGTTGAAAAAAATTTTGAGTAACTAATGAATCTATTTCATTTAATAAAAATGGATGAAAATTTCCTTTAAGTAAGTTTTTTAAATAAAAAAAATAATATTTATATGATATAATTTTTTTCATATTAAATTTTTTTATAATAGTTAATATAACGAATATATCTCTTTAAACCCAAATGAAATATAACCTTAGCATTTTTTTTTATAAGTTACTTCTAAGAGTAAAAAAAAAGATGTATCTTAATTCAATTCTAAAATGGTCTAATAATAATTTAGATACTCCTAAATTTATAATAAGTTTTGATTTTGAAACTCAAAGAGATCTAAATATAATAAAAACACTTACAAAAAAACTTAATAAAGCAAATATCCGCCCTTTTTATGCTATTCCAGGAGAATTAATTGAAAAAAATCAAAAAGTTTTAGAATCTTTAGGTAAAAAAATTGTTTTTATTAATCATGGATACAAGATTCACACCAAATATTGTAAAGAGAATATGAAAAATTATTCTAGTTTTTCTTATGTCAATGAACTAGATGAAGTTATTTTTGAGGATATTACAAAAGCAGATTTTGTTATTAAAAAAATTCTTAAACAAAAAAGTAAAATATTTAGGACCCCTCATTTTGGAGAATTTTGTGAAAAAAAAAATATGAATTTTATTTACAAATTTATATCAAATCTAGGCTATAAAATCTCTTTATCAACAACTCCTATCTATTCACTTATTTATCAACCAATTAAAATATTTCAAAGAATTACTGAGATACCTTGTAATGCTTATATTGATAACCCAAGACAAATTATTGATAGCTGGAGTATCATGCATGGTAAAAATATTGAAATAAGTGAATTAATTGCTGAATTAAATAGATATTACAATATAATGAATAATAACAATTTAATTCTTAATGTATATTTTGATCCCTCTGATGTAATAAATACTGACGATTTTTTCACGACCATATCAAAATTTTCTAAATACCAAATGAAAGATATAGACTTCTAATAATGAAAAAAAAATGTTTAGTTATTTCATATTGTTTCCCTCCCTACCCCTCCCCGGAATCATTTATTACAAGCAAACTCATTATGGGATTATCAAAATATTATGATATAACAGTCTTAACTATGGAAAGTATTGAAGACTCAAAAAAAATTGATAAAAAATATAAAAATATTAAAATAATTAGAGTTAAGTTGCCTTTCTTAATTAAGTGGATAATTAATCTTCCAAGAGTTCCTTTTAGGCCTGACAGATTTATAATTTCATTATTTTGGCTAGTTAAAAAAATAAAGAAAATAAATGTCAATTATTTTGACTTAATTTTCACAAGATCTCAATTTCATTCATCACATTTAGTCGGATTATATATAAAAAAAAAATTTCCTGAGAAAAAATGGATTGCATCTTTTTCAGATCCTTGGTCGGAGAACATTTTTCAAAAAAACATACCAATTTTTACTAATCTTAGCGATTTTCTAGAAAAAAAAGTACTAAGAAATACTGACTTACTGATATTCCCACTAATAAATTTAAGAGATCATTTTAATAAAGCGGCTGATATAGACATAAAAAAAAAAAGTATAATTGTTAACCATACATTTGATGAGAATAACTTTAATGATGAAAAAAAAATTACTGTAAATAAGTATTTTACTATAAGACATTTTGGTAAAATTTATGCAGAGAGAAATATTATTCCTTTATTTGAGTCATTAAAACAAATAACTATCGAAGGAATAAAAGTAAAAGCTGAAATATACATAGATAGTGAATACATAGAAAAAAATAAAAAACTTATAGAGCATTTTTCAAATTATTTCAAAATAAACAGTTATGTTAACAACTCAACTTATTTGAAACTTTTAAAGAAATCAGATTTGTTGGTAATAATTGACGGAGATAGTCAGAGCTTAAATGTTTTTTTTCAAAGTAAAGTGACTGATTATTTAGGATCTCGTAAGATGATTCTTCATATTGGTAAATGTAATACAATTAATAAAAAATTAACTTTAAAAAATAATGGATTAAGTTGTGAAAATAAAACAAGCGAAATAAAGAATAAAATCCTAAAATCAATGAAAATGAAAAAAACCTTTAAACCTAATTTAAAATTAATTGATGATTATAAAATAAGGAAAGTTTCAAAAAAATTATATTATGATTTAAATAAACATTTAAAATGATAAAAAAAATAATTGATAAAATAATAATTTTTTTTCCAGTTATATTATTTTGTATTTTTATTAATTTTTATTACAACGGTGTCGGTTATAAATTTTCAAACAGTGGTACAGTAGTATTAGTTTTTATTTTTAGTTTTTTTTTAATAAGAAAAGAAACTTTTATTTTAGAAAAAAAATCATTTTTAATTTTTTTTTTTACACTCACATGTCTTATTTCATGTTTTTTTTCAGACAATATTTACATTTCTCTAAAAAGATTAATTATAGTTTTCATACCTTTCATTCTCATTTTTCAGTATTTTAAAAATGAAAAAAATATTGAAGAAATAAAAACAAAAATTGAACTAAATTTTATTTATTTTGTTTTATTTCTATGTATTTATGCTTTAGTTATTTTTATATTTGACTTAATCTTCATAGAAAATTGGGTTTATCAAACCCATAAAGTATTAATAAGTAAATTTTTTAATCTAGGTCAAATATATTACCAAAGAGGTGAATTGACTGAAGCAACTGGTGGTTCTTTTGCTGGTTTTATATGGTTGAGACCTTCAAGTCTAATGTCTAATACAATCGGTTTTTCGCAGTTAATTTTATTTGCAATAATAATGTGTATAAACAATAAAATGAATACTTTACTAAAGTCTTTTTTAATAATTTTATTTCTCATTTGTTTAATTTGGACTTTTTCAAGAATAAACATATTAATTATATTTTTAATTCCAATCATTTTTGTTGCTTTAAAAAATAAAAAACTTTTAATTTTCTTTTTGCTTACCAAGGTATTTCTATTTTTTTTATTAATTGCAATCCAACTTCCATTTTTTCAAGGTTTATTAAATTTTAGTTATGATCAATTAGGCTTAGGAAATTTTTTAGATAGGTTTGTAATTTTCAAAGTATCATTGATTTATTTCAATGATTACTTTGTAAATGGTGTTGGTTTTGGTTTAAGTTCTGAAAACTTTATAATGAAGCTTTATCAACTATTACCAACTTGGTATAACCAACAGGAGTTAGCCATTGCGTCTGTCCCAATAACTATATTAGTTGAAACTGGAATATTAGGACTTTTCCTTTATGCATTCATAATCCCATCATTAGTAATCACCAATAATAATTTTCATTTGAAATTTGTTAAAAACATATTTTTCATTTTAATAGTAATACAACTTACCCAATATTTTGATATAAGTTTATTTAGATTTCACCCATTAACATTTGTTTTTGCGATGTATTTAGGTATTTGTTGTAACAAAAATTTGAAGATTAATGCTTGAATATTTTGAAATAAAAGAATTTAGCAAGTGTTTAAAAAAAGAATGGGATAAATTTTGCTATAAATCAAATGATGCTTGGCTTTGGCACACGTATGACGGTATTTTCTCAAAAACTCAATGGTCCGATCACTATAATTTTAGTTTTTCAGTAATTGATGTATCAAATAAAAAAAATATTGTTGCTGTTGTTCCATTATTCTTGGTTAAAAAATCTAAAATCATTGATTATTCTTCATTTGATTCTCTGGGAGGACCAGCAATTTGTGACTCACTTAGTAAAACTAAGGTTAATAAATTAATTTTTTTTATTAATAACTATTTAAATTCTTTGATGAAAAATAAAAAAGTTTACAAATGCGAATTTCTTTTATCTACTTTATCTAAATCAATAATTGAAAATAATAAGATTATAGTTAACCCACTTGGGCCCTATATTTCTTTAGACAAATCATCATTTACTTGGATTCAAAAATTAAAAAATAAATCATTTAAACTAATATATGATTCATTTGAAAATAAAACTAAGGCTATACTTAAAAAAACACAAGATTTAAGTTTTCATGAACTAACTAATACAAATTCAACAAAAATTTTAAACACTTATATAAATCTACATCACAAAATGTCTATTAGAAAAAAAATTACTAAAAAAAACAACGAATATTTTGAATACATATTTTTTAAATTTCCAATTTCTAATAAAAAAATATTTTATGTAAAAAGTGGGACTAATATTTTGAGTATTTCAGTTTTTGGAATTTATAAAGGAAATGCAATTTATTGGACAAATGTATCAGATCTGAATGGACTAAAAAAAGGATCAAATTATTTTTGTATGTGGAAAGCTCTAGAATATTTTAAAAAATGTAAAATTAAATACGTAGAATTTGGAGAGGGTTTTTTTAACTCAGAAAAAATTTCTCAAATGAATTTAAATCATTTTAAAAAAAGTTTTGGTGGTCAAAAGTATCCTTTATATAGAGGCGATAAAATCAACTCATTCAGTAAGGATATTTTTATAAATATTCTAAGAGAAATTAATAATTATATAAAGAGATAATGAATTATTTAAAATCATTAGAGTTTGAAACTAAAATAAGATTTATTTCTGAGTTCATTGTTAAGCTATCTAGCTTTCTCATCATACCAATTATTACATACAAAATTGGAATAAAAGCATATGGAGAATATGTCGTAATCTTATGTATAATTAATGGTTTAATTCCAATTATACTTTTAGGTTTAAATTTTTCAATAATCAAGAAATTAGCGCACATAAAGAGTATTAAAGTAAATACTATTAAATTATATTCATCAATATTAATAATTAGTTTTTTTTCACTTTCTTTTTTTTTTTTTTTTTTATTAGTAACAGAATTTTTTTATAATGATTTATTTGTTATCAATCTGTGTGTTTGTCTTCTAGCATATTTTACAGCCGTACAATTATTACTTTACGAATTTTTAAGAAGTAAACTTAAATCTAACCTTTTCTGTTATTTTCAAATTTTTGATTCAATTTTTTTAATAATTCTTATACTTCTGATTGAAATTTTTCTAAAATTAAATTTAGTAAAATTTTTGTCAGCATTAATTATTATAAAAATCTTTACTATTACATTTATATTACTAGCTGCAATTAAATTAAAAATGATAAACTTTAAATATTTATCATTAGACAGAAATTTAAGAAGAAACTACTTAAGTTCAGGCTTAATTTTTATTGGTTTAGGGATTTCTGAATGGCTAATTAATTTCAGCGACAAAATTATTTTAAGTTATTTTCTTTCACCATTGTATTTAGGAGTTTACTTTACAGCAGGAATGTTTGCATCAAGTTTAAATTCTTTAGGGTCAGTATTCTGGTGGGATTTATTTCCTAAATTTAACAATTTAAAAAAAAAAAATAACTATCAAGAAATTTATAAAATTATTAGGAAAAAAAATAAGCTTTTTATAGATTTTTCAATATATATCGTTTCAATTCTCATAATTCTATCTCCATTAATACAATCATATCTTCTTAATTCAAAATTTGAAATAAGTTATTTGATATATTTAATATTTTTTTTAAGTGTATTTAGTCATCAACTTTCAACAGGATGGGAATTCTTTTGTTATGTAAAAAATCATGGAAAATTTGTCCTCATTAATTCTATAGTATGGGGGAGTATAAGTTTTCTATTATACTATCTGATTATTCCCTACTTAAAAATCTATGGTGCTCTTTGGTCATTACTTATTTCCAAACTAGGTTATACTTTCTCATTGATTATTTACTCAAAGAAAAATGGTTTTAATGGAAAGATAATAGAGAAAGAATCTTTAATAAAAATAATTTCACTTATTATAACATTTATTGCATTTTTAAATGTTATTACTTTAGGTATCTTTAAATTTTCACTTGTTATAAATAGTTTCATTTATTTAATTATAGTTATGAGTCTATTCTTTTTTATTTCAAAATTACTCCAAATTTTTATTAAAAATATTTAAAATTTTTTTTGATGATTTTCCGTATCCTTGAGACTTTCTCCATTTTAAAGTATTTTGTTTATTGACAACTTTTTTTTTATTAAAGTAATTCATTATTTTTTCAAGTTTTGACCCATCAGCCATTATTAAATATCCGAGTTTAAGGTTTATAATATCAATTCTTTCAGTTAAATCTCTTGCTATCAGTAATTTTTTACCAAGATAAGCTGCTTCTTCCTGAACACCGCCCGAATCAGTAATTATAAATTCTGAACTCATCATAAGTTTTAAAAAATCAACATATTTTTGAGGTTTAAGAAAATTAATATTATCATTATCTTCTGCTTTAAAATTATCTTTTATATTTCTTAATATCTTTGGGTTTGTGTGTAGAGGCCAATTAATTTGGTAATTTAAGTTTTTTTTCATAAATTTTTTTAGATTTTTTATAAATATTTCCAAACTACTACTTAAACTTTCTCTTCTATGCATTGTTATCAAAATGCTATCTTTAATTATTTTATTTTTAATTTTATTATGTTTTATATTTTTAACTAAGTAATCAATTCCAGGATTACCAACAACAAAAATTTTTTTATCTATCCCTTCCTTTAATAAATTTTGCTTAGACGATTGTGTTTGTGAAAGATGTATATTTGTGATTTTACTTATAGATTGTCGATTAAATTCCTCTGGATAAGGTTTGTGAATATTGAAAGTTCTCAGTCCAGCTTCTAAGTGAATTATTGAAATTTTTTTAAAAAATCCAAATAAACTTGCTGCATAAGCTGTGTTGGTATCGCCTTGAACAAAAAGATAATCTATATCTATTTTATTATTTAATTTTTCCATTTTAACTAGAAATGAACTAATAAATTCTGAATCATTCTTAAATTTTTTTATTTCAAGATCATAATGAATAATATTATTATTCATGTATTTTTTTATTAATTTAGACTGTTGATTTGAAAAAATTAATTTAATTTTATGATTTGATTTACTTTGTAATTCATTAACAACTTCAATTATTTTAATAAATTCAGGACGTGTTCCTAAAACAAAAAAAATATTAGCCATTACTCTTTAATATTTTTTTAATTTCTTTTTTATTTTGAGAAATATTAGACTTAAAATATAATTTTTTTTTCATAAATAATTCAATAGTTTTTCTATAAGACTCAACATTATCGTCAGTCCATAAAATTTTGAGGTTTCTAAATTCTTGAATAGATAATGACGGATTTCTATTGAGGATAATTGGTAGACCAACTAAAGATGCTTCAATTATTGTTTTGGGAAATTCATAATATTTATGAAATGCAACAAAAGCATCATATTTCTTCAAAGAATTTAAAATTTCTTTATTACTCTGAAATCCTCTTAAAAATACTCTTTTACATAAGTCATTTCTCTTTATAAAATTCATAATTTTTATCCTTTCATCTCCATCACCATAAATTGTAAGGTTTACATTTTGTAGTTTTCTAATTGATTTAATAACATTCAATATAGATTTACCTTTAATTAATCTTCCAACAAAAACAAGACATAGTGTTTTTTTATTTATTTGAGAAACTTTTTCATCTTTTTTGCTTATGCATATTTGATTATAAGAGAGTTCAACTTTTTTTAAAAATCTTTTATTAATATTTTCAGAAATTTTTTTATAAACAATTAAAATTTTAGTAGCTAGTTTATGAGATTGTTTTTTAAATCTTAGGTTTAACAAAAAAAAGATTTTTTCCTTAAATGAATAATATTTAAAAAAGATTTTAAATGAAGTAAATGTGTGAATTGAAATAGTTACGTTACAAGAATAAAAATTTGATATTATAGAAGACATATAACCAACGAAACCATCACCAATAGCTACTACAAGACTTGGCTTTTCAAACTTTAAATTTTTTAATTCTTTTTTTATTAAAATTTTATAAAAAAAAAGAGGTAAAAAATAACGTATATAGTTATTTGTCAATAAACCACTTTTCACTTTTTTAAACTCAAAGATAGCTGATCCACAAAGAATTTGAAGAGATCTTTTTGATACTTTGTCATTTTTTATAAAAGACAAAATCATTATTTTATTAAATTTATTATTCTGATTAAGGTAATTTTGTTGGATCTCTCCTTTTTTTTCCCAATCGAGAACTCTTTGATTTATAATTACTAATTTTTTCATATATTGGTTATTATTAAATTTTCATTTACAATTATATCAATAACACCTTTGTCCAATGCTTTAATCCCCTGATCTATATCCATGACAATTGGTTCTTCGTGAATATTAAAGCTTGTATTAATTAAACAAGGCATTTTAGTTTTCTTATAGAAACTTGATAAAATTGAATAACAAAGTTTATTATTTTTTTTATCAACAATTTGTGCTCTAACAGTGTTGTCCAGATGAATAATATTTTTTAGTTTTTTAGAAAATTCTTTTTTTACACAGTAAGTAATTGTCATAAATTTTGAAGAAAAATCATATTTATTATATTTTTCAAGGATTTTATATGCATCTATATCTCTAAATATGGGGGCAAAGGGCATAAAGTCAGAGCGTTTCAGCCTTTCATTAAGTATATTAGTTATATTTTTTTTTAAAGGATTAGCTAAAATTGACCTATTTCCTAACGCTCTAGGACCAAATTCCATTCTATCATTGATAATACCTATAATTTTATTTTTAATTAGGCAATCACTCAAATAATCATATAGCTTTGAAGAATTTAGTTGTATGGTTTTATATTTTTTTAAATTCATTTTAGGAAAAAATTTTTTAGGTTTATTTCCATAAAAAACATTTGTTGAAATTTTATTAAAATATTTTTGTTTATAATTTTTATTTACAGCCAAATAGATTCCCCCTAAAACTAATCCACCGTCACCCATGTTTGGTGTTACGTAAACATTTTTAATATCATGTCTATTCTTAATTTTTTGATTTATAAGAACATTTGAGAAAAAGCCACCAGATAAAAGAATTTTTTCGTTTTTAAATTTATATTTTTTAGACAAATAATTAAAAAATTTATCAGTAATAAGTTCTGTCGATCTTTGGAGTGATGCAGAAACATCTTCTTTAGATGAATAATTTTTTAAATGAATTTT
>MDSV01009349.1_pt1 | contig 11766 bp, 10 predicted proteins | sample 810851 | NCBI WGS metagenome assembly MDSV01 (sample SAMN05326640, study PRJNA326480) | marine metagenome | isolation source: seawater | place: Atlantic Ocean: North East | collected 2012 | reverse complement strand
ATTGTTGGATTAAAACCGGGTTATGATTATCAACATTTAGACCCAAAATCAGGTATAATTAAAGAAAATAGTAAAGTAACTGAAAAAACAGTGATTATGGGTATGGGCTCGAATAGTATTACAGATATGGATACATTCATAGATAATTCAGTATATGCCAAAAAGGGTCAAGTGGGGGTAGTTGATAAGGCTTTTATGACAGAGGGGGAGGAAGGAAAAAGAATAGCCAAAGTAAGGATAAGAGGTGAAAGAATACCTCAAATTGGAGATAAATTTTGTTCTAGAGCAGGTCAGAAAGGTACTATTGGAATTATACTTCCTGAATGTGATATGCCTTGTACTGAAGATGGAATAAGACCCGATATTATTGTAAATCCTCACGCAATGCCTTCAAGAATGACAATTGGACATTTAGTTGAGACTTTAACAAGTAAGACAGCTAGTATATATGGGGGTTTCGGTGATTGTACAGCATTTACAAATAAGGGACCAAAGCATGAAGAATATGGAAAAATGCTTACAGATGAAGGATATCATTCTACGGGCAATCAGATTTTATATAATGGTATGACAGGCGAACAATTAGAAACAGAAATATACTTTGGACCGACATATTATTGTAGATTAAAACATATGCCCAAAGATAAAATAAATTATAGAGCAAGAGGTCCTAGAACTGCTTTAACAAGACAAACTGTTCAGGGAAGAGCTAATAATGGAGGTCTTCGTATAGGAGAAATGGACAGAGATTGTTTAATCGCGCATGGTTTAAGTTCGTTTATACAAGAATCTATGATGGTAAGAGGTGATGAGTTTGAATTAGCAATTTGTAATAAAACTGGATGTATTGCAATATATAATGAAATAAATAATATATTTTTGAGCCCTATGACAGACGGTCCTATCAAATTTGTAGGAAATTTAGTAGAAGATTTAAATATTATTAATATAAGCAAATACGGAAGAGATTTCAGTATTGTAAGAGTTCCATATGCGTTTAAATTATTATTTCAAGAACTTCAAGCTATGAATGTTCAAATGAGAATTATAACAAATGATAATGTAGACCAATTATTGACATTAACAAGTGGTAATGATATAATAAAATTAACAAAAGAAAAATTTCAAAATTTTGAACAATTACAAAATGATATTAGTTCTAAACAATTTCAGGATAAAGGTATTCCACTAATCAAAGAAAAAACCCCACAAGAAGAAGCAAATCCCGTAAAAAGTGTTGTTTTTGAAGATGAAGGTGTAGACAGTTATATGCCACAATCTATGGATGATGATGGTGATGATTTACCAAATGTGTCTAGTGTAGAAGAACCCTTAAAAATAGGAGACTTGGTTAGATTACAAGGGATTTCAAAATTCAACGGAGAAAATTTATCTGAAGATAAGACTACATATAGATTACTAATGTATGATAGTAATGATTTAGATTGGGCAATGGAGGCAATAGATGGAGAACATACTGGAGAATTAAAAAACCATTTCCCTGAAAATATAATTAGAGTATCAGATTTACCACCACCTACATATGCACCAGAATCACCAACATATGCACCAGAATCACCAACATATTCTCCTGGAATACCAAAATATGCAGAAGTTGTTCCAGATTTAAATTTAGATACCATTGGTGAATTAGAAGAGGAAGAGTTAGAAAAAGAAAGTGTAGAGGATGATAATAATGATGAAGATGAAGATGAAGATAAAGAAAAAATAATAAAGACAGAAAGTTCTATTGATAAACAAGATACTACAGGATTAGAAAAATTATCAACTATTGATGAATCTGAAAAAAAAGAAGATGAAGAAGAAACATCATCAGATATTAAATCGATAACAAAATAATTTTATTTTATATAAAATTGAAAATATATAAAATGAAAAATATATGAATAAGTATATAATATGAGTAAACAAAAAACATTAAATAGTCAAATGATAGCAAAAATATTTACTTCTAGGAAAATAATATTAGATTTAGCAAAATCAAGAGGATTTAATATAGAAAACTACGAAAATTTTACAATAAATGACATTTTAATAATGAATACAAATAAACAACTAGATATGTTACTAATAAATAATAATACAGGTAAAAAAATATATTATAAATATCATTTAACTACTAAAATTCGCGGACCACATATACAAGATTATATTGAAGATATTTATTCAATAGATGAAGTATTAAAAAAAGTTGATGATTTAATTATAGTTGTTAAAGACAAACCCAATGACGTGTTAAAAAATATGTTAAAAATGGAATTCATAAATAATGGGTTTTATGTAAATATATATAACTTGCACAATTATCAATTTAATATTTTAGAGAATGACTTAGTACCTCCTCATAGAATTCTATCGGAAGAAGAAAAAAAAGCAATTGCGAAAAAATATAATATTTTGAAAGATTCTCAGTGGCCTGAAATTAATAGATTTGACCCCCCGGCAATGGCTATAGGATTGAGACCAGGAGAAGTTACGGAAATAAAAAGAAATAGTCCAACTGCTTTAGAAACTAAATATTACAGACTGTGTAATTAATTTATCTTTATAATATAATAATGACTTTAGAAAATAGATTAAATAAAATAAAAAGAGATTGGAATATAACAAAAAATAGATTTATAAATACGTATCCTAGAAGTAAAGTTAATAAAAACGACAGGGCTTTTATAACAAGCAAGGAAAAACTCGATTCTATAAAAAACGAAATAAACTCATTATATGAGAAAACTAAGGATGATACAGAAAAAAATGGTAAATATTTGGATTTTTTTAATAATTATATAGAAAATATTAAGGAAACAATAAATGAAAAAAAAATAGGTTTAGTAACAAAAACAGGTGAAAATTTATCAGGTAATCCATTAAAAATAGATAAATATAATAATAATAGTTTAGCTTATATCAATATAACTTATTATATGATATCTATATTTTCAATGTCATTTTTTATTTATAAACAAATAAAAGCATAAATGTTTTTTCTATCATTAGTTTATAAATAAATGTTTAAACAAGGTAAAATATTTGAAAGAAATCAAAGAAGATATAACAGATTGGTAAATAATGATAAATTAAATTTAATTTCTATTGACCAATTAAATATAGTTGAAAAATTAAAATCTAATAAATATTCCTCTATAAGAGAAGGTTATGAAAATAGGAAAGGTATGAAAGATCCAAATCCAAATAAGTTGGATGAATTGAGCGAACAAGAATCAGCCATATTATTGGACCTTGAAAACCAATTCAATGCTAAGTTAGAAGCTTATAAAATAAAATATGGAGATTATTTAAATGAGCTGACATCAGAACAAAGTATTTCATCTAGAAAACTACGCAATAAAATAGTTAAATATGAAGATAAATTTTATTATGTATCTGACAATGGAACAATAAGAGAATTTGATTTAGACGCACAAATACCAGCGAATAGAGGTAGAGGTTGTCCTGACTTCAATAATGATATACTAAGCGCAAATGATTATTCAACATTTTCTGAAACTGATTTTGGAAATAAGATAAAACCTATGGAAAGATGTGATACAACAAATAAAATTATAACAGATGGGACAACATCTGCTTGGGTTGATTCTATGGGATACAAGCATATTTTTACTTCGTACCATGATAAAAATAGCACCTGTGGAGATACACCCCTAGAAATATCTTCTGAGGAATTTAACGCAATAGAATCATCTACACCATTTCATAAAGATAGCAAATGTATTACAAGTATAGGAAATGGTTTAGAAGGAGAATTATTACAAATCAATGAAGAGTTAAAATCTATTTTACATCAACTTCAAGCACACGTTTCTAATCTTCAAGGTAAATCTGTAGCATTAAATAATAAAGTTGAACAACAAAAATTAGACATAGTAAGTAAATATAACAAATTACAAAAAGATAAGAAAAAATTATCTGAAATGAAAACAAATGAGGTATCATATGGAGCAAAAATAAAAGAGCAAAAATTATTAGTACCATCTGTTGAAATGCATAATTATATATGGGTTGTATTGGCGGGAACATTCCTTGCCACTGCTATTTATAAATTAAAATAAATATAACTTTTTTATCTCTATATATTAGATATAAAATGGTTTTTAGCAAAATTATAGATAATTTAACAAGTTTAATGTCTTTAAAAAAAAAGGAAAATAATATAAAAACTTCAAATACTTCAAAAATAAATGAATTAACCCAAGGTATGATTTATTTACAAAAAAAAAAAGAGAAACTAAATAAATTAAAAAGTAAAATAAAAATTATAGAGGGTTATGAAAATAACGTATTGAATTCTAAATCAGAAAAAGAATTAGAACTTCTTCAAAGTTTAGAAAATGAATATTCTTCGCTATTAAGCAATTACGGAGAAGATTATAGATTATTTATTAGTGAGTATAACACATCTATACAAAAAGTTGATAATTGCAAACAAGAATGTGTAACAAAATATTCAACTGGCGCCAATTCAAATGAATTGACAAAAAGTTGTCAAATTGGATGTGCATTTAAAAATCCTAGTATAAATGAATGTAGTAATACTTATAAAAAATCTAAATTATCAGAGAAAGGGTGTGGTGATATGTTAAAAGCGGAAAATGGTAGTTTAATGTGTCAAAATGGAGAAGTAACAACCGGAAATTTAGATTATGTCACTAGTTCAAATTATGCGGACTCTACTGGTATGACATTAAAGGATGGATGTTGTGAGTGTGGTGGTGGAATGGGTGGTTCAAAACAAAAGGTAAATGCGAAATTATTAGACTCCTGTGATGATATACTTAATATTTATGAATCATATTCTCCAACAACTTCTCCGGGTAAAGATATAATAGAAGCTTGTAATGCTGCCCCATTTGTACAAGGTAATATATCTTTAAAAGACAAATACAAAGATTTATCAGAACAAAATGAAATGTTAAAAAAGAAAGCACAACAAATATTTGACCAAATAAAGATATTGCGTTCTAAGAATAGTTTAACCGATGAAAGGCTAGGTGAGAGTCAAGATGATTTTGACAAACAGCTTGAAGAATATGATGAATTATATAATAAAGTTTTAGAATATAAAACTGGTAAAATGAATTCAATTACAAGAGATGCTCAATGGGAAGATGCTCAATACAAAGAAAAAAGTCAATCATTACATGTATTAATTTGGGCAGGTTTAGCAATTTTAACAATTTTATTTGTCATCAAAAAAATGAAAAAATAATTTTATAACTAGTTATTATATATAAATGGGCGATTCACCAAGCAATAATGAACAATCCACTTGGGAGCAAAATTTGCCTCAGGCTTTAAATGAAAAACATGAACAAACTATGGGATATATTAAAAATTCAGAGGTTCAAGAACAATACTTACAAACAAATCTCCAACAATTAAATCAGAGTGATTCTGATTATTCATATAAAAGTACTCAAATTAAAAATATGATAGATGATTTGGTTACTATGAGATTGGGATTATTGACTGATTTAAAGACTACATATAAATCCACGCAAAAAAACACTTCCGCAAGTAGAAATAATTTAGCAAACCAATTAACTGTAAATAATATAATTAAAAATGAAAAGAAAAATGTTGAAAATGAAATAGAAAGATTAGAAAAAAACGAACTAAATAAAAAAAGACTTGTAGAATTAGGAGAATATGAATATGATAGATATTCTTCACATAAAAATATTTACAAAATAATAGCATATGGTGCTTTTGCTATTATGATTATTGTTTTATTACGAAGTAAATTTAAAATTATACCTTCAAGTATATCCACGATGGCTATAATATTAATAATAGCTATAGTAATAATTACCATAGGTCGTAGAATGTTGGTCAACTTTAGCAGAACAAACTTAAATTGGCAGAAATTTAATTATGACGGATACAAAGGTACCGGTGAAGGGGTTAAGGATAAAAACCAAGAAGAAAATAAGGGTAGTTTGTTTAATAACATATGTAATAATATATCTGATAAGGCATCATCAACAATCAATACTCTGAGAGACGCACGTAATAGCGCTGAAGGAAAAATAAACGCAAGTATTCAAAAAAATGATACCGACAGTTTTCGCAATATTGTAATGGCTTCGGACCCAGAACATTCTGAAAGTTTTTATAATATTCAATAAATAACACATTTTTTAATTTCTAATTATTATATATTAAAAAATGCCCGGAACAAGAACAAGACAATTTTACGAAGAAGAAAATGCGAGGGGAGATGTATTTAAAAAATTAAATAATATGAAGAATGCAGAATCAGAATATAACGCAGAATTATACAAGCAGTGTTTAGTAAAACACGATAATAAAACTTATTGTGATGAAAGACAAGAACATAGATTTAAAAATGATGCTAGACAAATTATAATAGAACAATATGAAAATACAGCAATTCCAAAAATAAAAACAATAGAAGAACGAATTAATTTCATGAAAGATCAAAATAAATATAAAAAAAGAGTATCTGATGTATACAGTGTTTACTATAATAAATATTCTGACCTTAAAGACAAATCAGAAGAAAATATTAACAAGAAAAATGTTAATGATAGAATGGCTAATTACTATAATTCTAAAACGACAGGATTAAAACCTTCATTATATTATTTAAAAATTATATATTGGTTATTATTTATTTGTATAACTGTATTGTTTGTTTATAAAAAGCAATACAAAGAAAAAAAATACTGGCCAATGATTTTATCTATGATATTATTTCCCTTTGTTTTTGAACAAGGTATTAGATTTAGGGTTCCCTTTTTAGGAGTAGAATATCATATACCTAGTATTTTTGAATATGCGTTTATAAAATTCAAACATTTCAAAATAGACAATATTTATTTTATATCATTTACATTAATAATTGGATATTTATTTATCGCAAATCATATTAGTACATTGCCTTTTTAGATATTAATATTCTAAAATAATATTATCTCTCCATAATATTATTTTCAAAACTTTTTTTTAACAAAATGAGTTACCAACGAAAATCATACCAACCAATCCCAATACAAAACCTAAATGATAGTTAAACTGCATAGTTTTGTATATTTTTAACCACGCATTTTTCTCATCTTGAGAATTCAAATGTTTAACCATATAATCACTTTTCGGATGTAAAATATAAAAAAAATAATTTACAGTAAAAGATGTTGCTAATACAAAGCAAATATTGGTTAATTTAGTTATTTTGTTTTTTTTGTTATTAAGAAAATATAAAACTAATAATGATAAAAAAAACCCTAATCCAAAGCCTTTAAAATAAATATTTTTTCTTTCATTCGCAATTTTAATATATCTAGTTTTATTTTCATTGCTAAGTAATTGAAATAATGGACTACTTAATGTTTTCTTATTTACTCTTAAATTAACAAAAATACTAGCAACTATAAAAGCACCCGCCAATATACATGATGTTGTACACTTCATATATAATATACGAATAAAAAATATTTATTAGAATATTTCATTAATTGGAATCACTGGAATCATCATCTTCACTATCATAATCACCATATACAATTTTCCAACCATACCACGCTTTTTTTCTTTGTCTGCCAATATTTTTATCTAATTGCTCATATAACTCCGTAGCCTTGGGAGGTCTTTGTTGATAATTTGTTTGATACCATTCATTGAAAATATTTCTAATTTCTATCTTCTTAATTTTATCATTCTCAGTTCCCTTGGCTATATTATCATTCATAAATTGTCTCCAGAAATTTTCACGTTCTTCGTATTTTTTAGATGCTTCTAACACTAGAGGACAATCTTTAACAACACCACCTGTTTCATTTGCTCGCTCAATTAGTTTAGCAGTTAATACTTCAACCCAACCTGGTAGTTTCTCTTTCATATCTAAGTCTTTCATGTAAACTGGTTTTTCAGGGTCATCTAGTAATCCCTGCTTTCTTTTAACTTCATAATCAAGCTCATCAACAAATTCAGCATTAAATGGAACTTGTCTAATTCTTCTCCATGTACCCTTATCTGTAGATTTAATATTGAATAAATGATTTGTACAACAAACTAACTCAAATTGAGGAACAAATTTACACATTGATTTAGCATACATAGCTCTGCCTTCCATTTCATCACCTCCTGTCATTTGTTTCATAATACCCTCATTTAATTCATCACCGGCCGTAGGTTCATCCATTGAAACAAATCTTTTACCTTTTAACTTGGCTATTTCAGGAGAAGGTCCTCCTATAGATTTTCTTTTTTGTGTAAGAAGAGCAATATTTATTTTATCAGCATAATCACCTAATACCAGATTAAGTAAATCAACCCAAATAGATTTACCATTACCACCAACACCAGTATATAATATAAATTTTTGATTTTTATTTTCACCAATTAAGGTTGACGCAGCATGATCCAACATATATTCTCTCAACTCATTATTAGGAAATATTTGTATAAGAACTTTACATAATTCATCCCATTTATTAATATGTTCTTCATTATTTTCATCAAAAGGAACATAATTTTGTTTTGTAGTAAATGATACATAGTCTTCTGGTATTCCTGATCGAAATTCTTGTGTTCTAAAATCATATATACCATTTTCAAAACCCAACAGATATTTATTTTCATCCATTTTGTGTCGCAGTTCCTCATTATAAAACTGTTCTTGACACTCGCCCATAATTGATTTTTTTGCAGCATGTGATTTTAACTTCATAGTAATTCTATTAAAAGCAGAAGCATTTTGTAGAAATGCTTCTCTTTCAGCAGCAGACCATTGCTCGTCTGTGCTTTTATCTTTCTCATTTTGAGCAGCCTGTTGATAAAGTGTCTCTATATCCTGAGATAATTTAATTCTTAACCCGATTCCAGCATCGCTATTTTTCCACCTATGACTTATAAATTGGAACCATTTTTTTTCAACCATACTAACACACGCGAATTCACCCATAAACAAATTTTTAGCTAATATAGCAATATCTGTATCGGTACCTCCTCCAGGCAATGTCTTATATACTAATTGTTCTACAGAACTATCGTGGATTTTTTTATACTGAACTGGATTCAAATTTTTAGCCCAATAATGAATAGACCGAAATGTTAATCCTTCTTCTTTTTCTTTCATTTCACCCCACACTTTAAACATATTTGGGACTTCAATCCAATTAAATTTTGAAGATTTACTTGAAAATTTTACCCAAGTCCAAAATAAATTTTCATCTGTATTATGCAAAGCCAACCCTACATTCATCCACTCTTTAAATGGAATATAATAAGTCTCATTAAGTAACATAGTAAATTCATGTAATTCTTTCAAATGATAATCTCGTAACCCTAGATTATTAAATATATCCAAAATTATTTCATCTAATTCTGGTTCATTTTTAGGCCATCCTCCAAATATTTTAGAATTATTTGCTTTAACTTTTATTTTTTTGTTTTTCAAAACTTTTGTTTTTTTTTTATTACTTGAAATTTTTTCAAGTTGAGAATGGTATTTTTCTTTAATATTATTTGATGTTAATTTTTGGAAATTTTTATTTTTGGCACTAATTACTGGCAAAATTTTTTGTATATTTAAAGAATCAATATCTTCAATATTAATAAAGTATTCTCCTTTTTTGATACTAATATTCCAATAATATTTTAGTTTATACGCTTCACAACCAGGTTTATGTGACCCATACACCTGCCAATTATTTCTACCACTACTGATACACTCATCAAATATATCTTCAACCTTATTAATACACTTAAGACCACTTTCACCGAAAATACCCATTTCATTTTTTTCCTTGTCCATTACAATTTTTCGCAGTAATAATTGAATATTATGTTTCATACTCAATCCAAATATAATATGAATTCCGTCTTTTGTCTCCTTACCTTTTTGTGTAACAACGTTATCTTTTTCAAATACAAATACAGGAAATTCGATATCGTCCTCAAAAGTGTATATTTCTATTAGAGATTCAGAATACAGTTCAAGAATAGCTGAAATTTCGTCAATAGTAAATTGTCGTTCTTTTACATCTTCTGTAAATCTCATATCAATATCAATCAATAAAGGACCGCCATTTATCTTATCTTGAGTTTCGGTCAAGTATTCGTGGTTTTTTTTCTCAAAAACCCATTTATAATACAAATTCCAAAATTTTTCTAATTCTTCCTCTGGTATATGATAACTACCACCCCATATTTTTTTTCCTGATTTAGCAGATGGATCGCCTATTCTTGTATTTGTTATAACTTTATTATCATCACTATCTTTTCTAATTCTATGAAACTTCAATAATTCCGGTAATGTTTTAACATTTGTTCCATTCATTTTATATATATCATAATACATATTTAAATTAAAATCAATTTTGATATATGATTAAATTTAAAAACTTATTTCTGCTTATCATAAACGGTAATAAATTAATTAATATATAATAATTATTTAAATATTACTAAATAATTATATTTTATATATGTCGAACTATAATACGACTATGACAAAATCCTCACGAAAAAGGTTACAAAAAGATATCATTCAAATTATAAAAGAACCCTTAATAGAGCACGGTATTCACTACGCACATGATGAAAATAATTTTTTAAATGGTTATGCTGTGGTTTTTGGACCAAGTGATACAATTTACAGACACGGTTGTTACTGTTTCAAATTAAAATTCCCAACTAATTACCCGTTTTCTCCTCCAAAATTAACATATATGACAAATGATGGTGAAACACGATTCCATCCAAATTTATATAGAAACGGAAAAGTCTGTATTAGTATTTTAAATACTTGGAAAGGAGAACAATGGACTTCTTGTCAAAGTATAAAATCTGTATTACTTATGTTGGTTACATTATTTCATAATAAACCCCTATTAAATGAACCTGGAATAAAGGAAACAAACTCAATGTTTATACCATATAATAAAATTATTACATATAAAAATTTAGAAATTGCTTTATTAAGAAATATTGATAAAGAAAAACAAAAAAAGTCCATGGATAAATGTCAAGCATTTATTCCAATATATGAAAATTATATTAAAAAAAACTATAAAATTATTTTAAATTATGTTAGTGATTTGAAAAATAACCAAGAAGGTTCAAACGAATATGTTAGACTTTACAATATGAGAGCTAATATTAATTATTCTGAATTATATGATAAAATAGAAACACAAATACATAAATTAGTAAATTTATAATATTAATAAAATTGAAATAAATATATTTATTTTGATAGTATATAAAACATGCATTTTTGTCCCAAATGTGGTAACATGTATTATTTAAAATTATTAAACAAGGATGAAGACAAGCTTATTTATTATTGTAGAAATTGTGGCAATGAAGATACTTCTTTAGCAACAAATATGAATAATTTAGTTGTTAGCAAAACAAAAATCAAAAAAGAAATGAACTACAAAAATGTCATAAATAAATATACAAAATTAGACCCTACTCTACCAAGAATTACAAACATTGATTGTCCAAATAAAGAATGTATTTCAAATAATAATTCAGATGGAGAATCAAAAAATAATACAAATAAAGATATTCTATATATACGATACGATGATAAAAATATGAAATACATATATTTATGTTCACATTGTGATACTGTATGGAACACAAATTCAAAATAAAATTGAAAACTATATAATAAACTTATATAATAATAATATAAATATGGATATTCCTGGTTTAGAAGAAGTGAATGTTGAAGAAGAATTAAAAAAAAACCCCGAT
>MDSV01007304.1_pt1 | contig 11766 bp, 8 predicted proteins | sample 810851 | NCBI WGS metagenome assembly MDSV01 (sample SAMN05326640, study PRJNA326480) | marine metagenome | isolation source: seawater | place: Atlantic Ocean: North East | collected 2012 | reverse complement strand
TGGGCTACACCCTAATGCTCTATCTAAACGGCAGTAGATTGTGGCTGTTGGAGCTTTGCCTGGGTGTGTTCATCACCGCTGGAAGCTTATCTATGAGCATTCGGCCACGCAGTTGGCCACAGGTTTCGGGTAATCCTTTTACTTGGTCCATGGGTCTTGTCGGCGGTCTTCTCGGTGGTTTGTTTTCGGCCAGCGGCCCGGTGCTCGGATGGTTTGCTTACTCGCAGCCTTTGCCAGTGGCGGTAATCCGCGCCACGCTGCTGAGTTACTTTTTTTTCGCTACGGCGACGCGCACGGTTATTGTGTTTTTCGAGGGCAGTCTGTCTTCAGCGGTACTACTATATGCGGGTCTGGGTGCCCCCATGGTGATATTGGGGGCCTGGCTTGGTCGCCGATTTCCACCGGCGGTTTCAGAGCAGGCGCTAAAGCGCGGCGTGTTTGCGCTGCTGTTAGTGATGGGTATATGGGTTTGCGCCAGTGCGCTGAATAAGGGTTTCGGTGTACTGCCGGTCTAGCAGGTGGTGTGGAAGCGAAGAATAGGAAAACCATGTCTGAATTTGATGCCATACGACCCTATAACGATCACGAGGTACCCAAGGTTTTGGCGCGGCTGGTTGCATCACGAGACCTAGCGCAAGCCGCGAGTCAGTTGGTAATGCCCAGCTGGCTTGGTGGTCGCTGGGCCGGACGGATGCTGGCTCGAAGCGTACTGCGCATAAAGACGCGCAACTTAAAATCTGTGCGCGATTGCCAAAATGTTATTGCCGGACTGTTTGAAACGGTGATCCATCGCAGCATAGATCGGCTCTCAGTCAGCGGTTTAGATCGGCTCAGCCCGAATAAACACTATTTGTTTATTTCCAACCATCGCGACATCTTGATGGATTCTAGCTTGCTCAACTATCTGCTGCACGACGCTGGTCATGACACTTGTCGTATGGCCGTTGGTGACAATCTGCTGGCTAATCCGCTGGCTGCAGACCTGATGCGGCTGAACAAAAGCTTTGTGGTGGAGCGCAGTGTTGCCGGGGCGCGAGCACAATATAAAGCCTTGCACCGCACCAGTCGTTATATGCAGCAGTCCTTGCAGCAGGGTATTTCGGTGTGGATTGCCCAGCGTCAGGGTCGTGCCAAGGATGGCTTTGACCGCACAGATCCGGCTTTGCTGAAAATGCTGCAACTGGCCTATCGTGATAAGAGCGTTAAAGAAGATCCGCTAGTAAGAATGTTGAGTCTGGCACCAGTGGTACCTGTGTCGGTGTCCTACGAGCTAGACCCTTGTGGGCCTGGCAAGGCCCAGGAGCTGGCCCATATCCACAAGTACGGGAGCTATCAAAAGTCGGCCCAAGAGGACTTGCAGAGCATGGTGCAAGGTTTGATGGGCAACAAAGGTAGGGTGCGCCTGAGTTTTGGCGAGCCAATTGCGCAAGCCAGCAGTATCGAAGATCTTGCTGCCCAGCTCGACCAAAGCATTGTGGCCAGCACACGCCTGTATCCAACCCACCGCTACGCCAAGGCTTTGCTTGAAGAAGCAGACAGCGAGGAGTTGCAAAATAATGCCTCGGTGCGCGCCTTAGCCAAGCAACTGCAAGCATTAGACGCCGACCAGCGCCCCTACTTGCTGCAGCAGTACGCCAACATCTGGCGCAATCGCCAGGAACTCGGAATCCTTTAGCCAGCCGCCGAAAACATGGCTGCGGGTGTAACCTATGGCATGTACATAAGAGGTGGTTCGTCGAGCATGGCGAGCTGTTCGCGCAGGGCAAGCACATGGTTCGACCAGTAATTTACCGAATCGAAGGTTGGGAACGCGATAGGGAAGGCCGGGTCTTGCCAGCGTCTGGCGATCCAAGCGACGTGATACATGATGCGCAGTGTGCGCAGTGGTTCGATCAGCTGCAGGGTTGATAGGTCGAAATCGTGGAAGTCACGGTATGCATCCAGAATTAGGTTGAGCTGCAAAGTTTGGTTGTCGCGCTCGCCGCTCAGCAACATCCATAGATCCTGTATCGGCGGGCCACTCATGCAGTCATCAAAATCCACGAAGTGAGGCGTGTCATCGCGCCACAGAATATTGCCCATATGGCAATCGCCGTGAATGGCGCTGGCCGGGATGTTGGCCATAAGCGGCGCGATCCGCTCCAGCAACTGTTCAGTAATGGAGCGGTAGGCCTCTTCCATTTCAAGCGGAATGAACTGATTTCGCAGCAGAAAATCACGGCTTTGGTAACCGAAGCGATTCACACTTAAGGTCACTCGATGCTGAAAGGGTCTGCTGTTGCCATAGGCGTGTAGCCGCGCGATGGACCGGGCAAGCACTTCTAAGTCGTCTTCGCTCTCCAAATTCGGCGGATGCCCACCTTGACGGGCGAAAACCGCGAAACGAAAACCCAAGTGGTGAAAGACACTGCTGCCGTCGATTTGCATTGGCGGCACCACGGATAACTCAGCATCGAACAAACCTTGGGTAAAGTCGTGCTCTTCAATAATGGCCGCATCGCTCCAACGCTCGGGCCGATAGAATTTGGTAATCACAAAGGAGCCGTCCTCAAGCGCAACCTGATAGACCCGATTCTCGTAGCTGTTAAGTGCCGTTAGGCCACCGGTAGGCTCAAGGTGGATTGTCTCCATCGCATCGAGCACCGCATCAGGCGTTAGCGCATCGTAGGGAGCAGGGTTGGTCATAGGGTCGTTCGATTGCATTGGTTCACTGTATCAGCAATAGGCGCCCGCGCCGCAGGCTAATTGGAGAGACGCAGGCTAATTAAAAAGGCACAGGCACATTGGGGATAACCAAACTAGGAGTGCGGACGTGGCGTGCGCGTGGCACATCAAATGTCTACCCGAATAGCGCCGTGGTGACGCAGTATTTTTATTATTTCCCGCGCTGTAGCGCCGGTGGTCAGTACATCATCAACCACTACAACATGGGCGCCCTGCAGTGATCGGGTAGCTTGCCTGCTACGCCATTGGAAGCTACTCGCTGCCAAATGTTGGTGTTTGGCGCGGCTCAGCGTGTGTTGGGCGGGCCCGCCTCGGCGTTTCAGCAAGTCCGCAGCCACCGGCAGCTTCAAGGCGTGGGCGATGTGGCTGGCTAGAGCGACGCTTTGATTGAATCCGCGCTTAACGGCTGACCGATAGGCCATGGGCACAGGGACCAAGAGGTCGGGGTGCTCGGCACTGGGCAACAGGTTTATGTGGGTGAGCATGGTCTGCGCCAGCGTTAGCCCTTCGGTTTCACCTTTACTGAATTTCAAACGGTGTACCAAATGGGCGGCTGGTCCGGTATGCAGGAGCGGCACCATGGCTCGGTCGGCGAGGGGTTTTGACAAACACGCACCGCAGACTGGGTTGGCACAACCAGTACTTTCGTTTTCGTCATGTGTGGGTCGCTCACTGTCCAGCGGCAGGGCGCAATGTCGGCAAGCATGGATTTTAAGCGGCAGCGCTAATCGATAGGACGTACAAAGATGGTCCGGGCTCGATGGTCTAAAGCACTGGTCACGAAGGGCGCACTGCATGGGCAGGCAGTGGTCGATGCCGCGCTGAAAGTTTCTGTACCAAGCTGTCTGCATGAGCAAACCTCGCGCATTTGGGTGCGCACGGTGAAAGTTGGCAAGTGTCGCTGTTCTATTTGTCTACTCTCACTCTTTTATCACTGGGCCTGTCGCTGTTGCTGTGCGCAGCATCTGAAGGTTTTGGCAGAATTTTTATTGCGATGTGTAGGCTGTTGCTGCCAAAGCAAAAGATAGACGAAATCCAGCCAATGCGCGGTGTTGAGTGGTCGAGTGCCTGTCGAGGCAAAAACGTTTGGTGGCCCATAAAACTCAGGGCTACACTGACGCATAACTAGCAGAGAGAAAAGACTTTGGATTACGCTGCACGCGAAAGAGACGCCGATTTCCTGATGAATAAGGTGTTTAAGGTTCAGGAAAACTGGTCACAAATAGGCGCCTACAGCGAGCTATCGTCTGATCTGGTGAAAGCCGTTCTTGCCGAGGGCGGGCGGTTAGCAGCCGAAGTAATGGCGCCCTTGAATGAGGTTGGTGATGCTCACGGTTGCCAGCTCAAGGATGGCGAGGTCACCACACCACCGGGCTTCAAAGAGGCCTTTGCTGAACTGACCCAAGGCGGGTGGCTTGGCCTGTCCGGCAATCCTGCCTTTGGTGGTCAAGGCATGCCTAAGAGTCTGGCGGGGCTTATCGAAGAGATGTTCTGGGCTGCCAACAGCAGTCTGTTTCTCTACGGCTCGCTGACCGTAGGCGCCTGCTTAAGCATTGATGCTCACGGCTCTGCCGAGCAAAAACGCACCTATTTGGAGAAGCTTTATAGCGGCCAATGGACCGGTGCCATGGCGCTGACGGAATCCCACGCGGGCACGGACCTAGGCATGATGCGGACTAAGGCCGCGCCGCGCGCAGATGGATCCTACAGCATAACCGGTACGAAAATTTTCATTACCAGCGGCGAGCACGATATGGCGGAAAATATCGTGCACCTGACACTGGCGCGAATTACGGATGGACCAAGAGGCACCAAGGGTATTTCTCTGTTCATCGTACCTAAGTTTGTACCCGATGATGTCGGAGCGCTGGGTCCACGCAACGGTTGGTCTAGTGGTTCTCTGGAACACAAAATGGGTATCAAGGGCAGTGCTACTTCGGTAATCAATTACGACGGCGCACAGGGCTTTTTGCTTGGCGAGGAGCACCAGGGTTTGGCGGCTATGTTTACCATGATGAACTACGAACGCCTCAGCGTGGGGTTACAGGGTCTTGGTGCCGGTGATCTGGCTTATCAACACTCGGCGCGCTATGCCCAAGATCGAGTCCAAGGTCGTGCCGCTACGGGCGCACAGAACCCAGACGCCGAGGCGGACACGCTGCTTGTGCATCCTGATGTGCGACGTATGTTGCTAACCCAGCGCGCCTATACCGAGGGCTGCCGAGCCTTCGCATTTTTTGCCGGCATGCAGTTGGATGAGGCTAAGCACAAGGGCGATGAACGGGCCGACCGCTTCGGCCAGCTGCTGACGCCAGTTGTGAAAGCATTTCTCACCGATAAAGGCTTAGAAGGCGCAGTGATGGCCCAGCAAGTGCTCGGCGGACACGGCTATGTCAAAGAGTGGGGGGTAGAGCAGATTGTTCGAGATGCCCGCATAGCGCAGATTTACGAAGGCACCAACGGTATTCAGGCGTTAGATTTAACCGGTCGCAAAGTCGTCAGAGATGGCGGTAAAACATTGGCCGAACTGCTGCAGGTGCTGGCAGGCTTTGATATCGACCCAGACTTTAAGGAGCCAGTGGACCACGCCTTTGCGCGGCTGTTGCGGGTGACTCAGTCCTTGGTTGCCAGAAGTAACGAAGATGCCAACTTAGCCGGTGCGGTATCCACAGATTTTCTCGACCTAATGGGCATGACCCTTTGCGCTTGGGCCTGGGGTGTTATGACCCAGTGCGCGGGCACAGACGACTTTGGTGAAGCCAAAAAGCAAACCGCACGTTTCTTTTTTGCGCGCCTGCTGCCTCGCACGGCGGGTCTCGAAGAGAGCATCCTGGCGGACTCTGATGTACTTATGGATATGCCCGAGGCGTTGTTTACCGCCTAGCAAGGTACTTGTGGTCGTTAGCTTAGCAGGGCGGGGTAAATTACCGCGTCGGGCAGATCGTCGGGTTAGCCGCGTGGGTAGACCCAAGGGTGAGAAGAAGACAAACCACCGTCTACCGGAACGGCTTGGCCATTCACATAGGACGCTCGGTCACTCAGCAAGAAACAAGCCATCTCACCAATTTCGCTAGGTTGCCCGAATCGCTTTAGCGGATTGATTTGACCAATTTTGTCCTCTTTGCCGCGCTCTTTAGCACGCTCAAAAGTGGGCTTGGTCATGCCGGTTTCGATCAGCCCGGGGCATATGGCATTGATTCGTACTCCGCTGCCGTAGGTCTGATAGGCGGTAGTTTGAACGATACTAATAACGCCCGCCTTGCTGGCGGAATAGTCCACGCCGCCAGCATTGGCGCGCAGCCCGGCAACCGAAGCCGTGCATAAAATCGCACCCTGACCTTGGGCCAAGAAGTGCTTGAGGCTGTGTTTAACGGCGAGGAATACCCCAACCGTGTTAATCCCCAAGGTCCGCTTCCAGTCGTCTACGGTGAGCTCGGTAACCGACTTGCCGCCGCCAGAAACTCCGGCGTTGGCATAGAAGCCATCAATGCGACCAAATTCATCGACACAGGATTGAATAAAGGCCTCCACCTCGGCTTCCTCAGCTACGTTGGCGCGTACGGCCATTGCCTTGCCGCCTGCCGCTGCAATTTCACTCGCCGTGGTTTGTACCTCTTCGCTTAAGTCCACACACAGTACATTGGCGCCATAGCTGGCAGCCAACAGACTGGTCGCCTTACCAATGCCGCTGGCCGCCCCGGTGATAACAATATTTTTGTTCTCTAGCATAACTTCCCCAAAGTTTGTCGCGCTTGATAACACAGCGCCTCAGCCCTGTTGCTCCAACGCCTCCGCCAATAGTTGATAGATACCACCAAAGGCACCGTTGCTCATAATCACCAAATGTCTTTTGCGTCCGTTGGAGTCTGGCGGCTCGTTGACCAGTTGGCTTACCAGCTTGTCGATGTTGTCGACGATTTTTGCCGGGACAACGCAGTGTTCGGCAATTTCGTGCAGGTCCCATTTGATGTTCTCACCGCGAAACCAGATCACGCGATCTGCTGCGGCACAGCATGTTGTTAACTCATTGCGCAGCGCGCCCAGCGTCATAGTGTGGGTGCGTGGTTCAATAACCGCAATAATTTCGTCTTGGCTATATTGCGCTCGCAGGCCCTGTAAGGTGGTGCGAATGGCTGTGGGATGATGCGCGAAGTCATCGTAAACCACAGTGCGCTCGCTGGCATAGATCACCTCCATACGACGTTTCACACCGCGAAAGTCGGATAGTGCCTCAATAGCGACCGCTGGCTGAACCCCGGCATGCCGCGCTGCGACAATGGCGTTGAGGGCATTGGTTTTGTTGTGCTCGCCTAGCAATGCCCAGCAAATTTCTCCCTGGTCCTCGTCGTTGAGTAGCACAGTGAAACGCGAGTTATCGCCTTTTACACTGCGATAAGACCAGTGCTCGCCGTTATCCTGATCTCCCTTACGCTTACCAGCTTTTTGTCCGACTCTGGCTACCGGAGTCCAGCAGCCCGCGTTGAGTACCTCGTTAACTGCCTCACTCTCGCTGGGTGCAACAATGAGTCCTTCGCTAGGAATGGTTCGCAGCAGCAAATGAAACTGGGCCTGTATGGCGGCGAGATCGGCAAAGATGTCGGCGTGGTCGTATTCGAGGTTGTTCAGAATAGTCGTGCGCGGCCGGTAGTGGACGAACTTTGAGCGCCGGTCGAAATAGCTGGTGTCGTACTCATCAGCTTCCACGACAAAAAACGGCGTTTCGCCAAGGCGCGCCGAAGCGGTGAAGTTGGCAGGAGCGCCGCCGATCAAGAAACCCGGTGCCATTCCAGCGTAGTCGAGAATCCATGCCACCATGCTCGCTGTGGTAGTTTTGCCGTGGGTACCCGCCACAGCAATGACCCAGCGGTCATGCAATATGGTGTCGCCCAACCACTGTGCACCCGAGCTGTAACGCAGCCCCTGATTGAGAACGTATTCGATGGCTTCACTACCTCGAGGCAGGCTTGCGTTGCCAACAATCACTAGGTCGGGTGCTGGCTCTAGGTGCGTCGGGTTGAAGCCTTCGTACACGGTAATATCGGCTGCCGCTAACAGGTCAGACATGGGCGCGTAAATTTTCCCGTCGCTGCCGCTGACCTCAAAACCCAGATCTTTGGCGAGCAGCGCAAGACTGCCCATTAGCGTACCGCCAATGCCAAGAAAGTAGAGGTGTTCTTGCATAGTGGGGGGTCCTATTCGATCCGGCTTGCCCAGTCTGTGCCCTAGTGAGCGCCTAGTTAGGTTTGACCAACTGCAAGTTGGCCTATAGCCACGGTAACCAGCGTCAGTAAAAACGCCAGCGCCACCGCCATGGCCATATGAATTTCCATGGCCTTGTGCAGGATGTAGCCAAAAACAAGGATGCTCCAGAAGAAAATCAGGAGCGCGAGCGTGGTCATGAAGTCTACGTTGAGCAGCTGCATTACCGCGATACAGACGCCAATGACCATATTCAGCAGTAGGTCACAGCCGAGATAGGCGGTAAGAGTCTGGGTTAAACGGGCGTCCTTACCCACCAACATCAGCAAGCCGTATATGATCAGCACTTGAGCGGCAAGGCTGGTCAAAATGGTGGTGGCAACAGTGGTAACAGACTGGGTGCCAATACTCGTAGAGATGATCAAGCTGAGAACAACATTGCAGACAGTGATCGCCAGCAGCAAGAAGCTGCTGGTGGGCAGTAACTCGGGGCCGCTCTTAAGCTGGGCGATACGCCAAAACACATTAAAGATGGGGAGCATGGGATTTTCTGAATTTTGTTACCAGAAATTGTCGCACAAAAGTGGCGCATCACGGACAATTGAAAGTATCCCATAGCGATCTTTTCTTTGCGCGCAAACCTGATTTTTAGGAGTTCTTATGCCCAAACCCAATGCTTTTTATGCCCAATCTGGGGGGGTAACGTCGGTGATAAACGCATCGGCGTGCGGGCTGATCGAGACCGCGCGGGCGAACAAAGCGCAAATCGGCAAGGTTCTGGTGGGACGCAATGGCATTCTCGGCGCCCTCAATGAAGAGCTAATCGACACTTCAAGAGAATCGAAAAAAGATATTGCCGGCTTGCGCAGCACCCCGGGTGGGGCTTTTGGCTCCTGTCGTTTCAAGCTCAAGTCGCTAGAGGAAGATGCCCGGGAGTACCGCCGCCTTATTGAGGTGTTCAAGGCTCACAACATTCAATACTTTTTCTATAACGGTGGCGGCGACTCGCAAGACACAGCAAACAAGGTGTCTCAGCTTGGTAAGAAGATGGGTTACCCGCTGCAGGCCATTGGCATTCCGAAAACCGTAGACAACGATTTACCCTTTACCGATACCTGCCCGGGTTTCGGTTCCGTGGCAAAGTATGTCGCCACTTCAATTAAGGAAGCGGCGCTTGATGTGGAGTCCATGTGCGAGACCTCAACCAAGGTTTTTGTGCTGGAAGTGATGGGCCGCCATGCCGGTTGGATTGCCGCTGCTGGTGCGTTGGCGCAGGAACACAGCGGTGATGCCCCGCATATCATTTTGCTGCCGGAAGTTGCGTTCCACAAAAAAGCGTTTCTTGCCAAGGTAAAAGAAACTGTGCGTAGCAAGGGTTTTTGTGTCGTCGTGGTTTCAGAAGGTGCGCGATTCGCCAACGGCAAGTTCCTCGGCGAGTCTGGTGCGGCAAAGGATGCCTTTGGACATGCTCAGCTTGGCGGTGTCGCGCCTACTGTTGCCAACATGATTAAGGAAGCGTTGGGCTATAAGTATCATTGGGCAGTAGCCGACTACTTACAGCGCTCGGCCCGGCATTTGGCCTCGGCAACGGATGTGGAACAGGCCTATGCGTTGGGCAAGGCGGCGGTTGAATTTGCGCTTGCGGGTAAAACCGCAGTGATGCCTACCATTGTGCGCACCAGCGATCAGCCATACCGCTGGAAAATCGGCGAAGCCAAGCTGTCCAAGGTCGCTAACGTGGAGCGTTTTATGCCTAAGAGCTATATCACTAAGGACGGCTTTGGCATCACTGCAAAGGCTCGGCGCTACCTCGCTCCGCTGATTGCAGGTGAGGACTATCCAGTGTTCAAAAACGGTGTACCGCAATATGTGCGGCTAAAGAATCAGCTCGTGGCAAAGAAACTGCCGACCAAGTGGTAATGGATTGCAGGCAAGTCTGAACGTGCTTGAGAGGTATACGTCAGGCGAAAAAAAGCGGCCAAGGCCGCGTTTTTTTTTGCTGCGGTTCAGTAGTTAGGCTAGAACCGGCGCAATCACCAAGCTCACAATGGCCATGACGTTGATCAGAATGTTCATCGCTGGACCGGAGGTGTCCTTGAAAGGGTCACCAACGGTGTCACCAACAACGGCGGCAGCATGAACGTCTGAACCCTTTCCGCCAAGATTGCCTTTCTCAACGTATTTCTTGGCGTTGTCCCACGCACCGCCTGCATTTGCCATGGTCAGGGCCAACAGTACGCAGCCCAGCAGCGCGCCACCCAAGGTGCCACCAAGTGCTTCAGCGCCAAGACCGAAGCCAACGACAATGGGTACCCCAACAGCGATGATGCCAGGCATCAACATTTTCTTTAGCGCCGCGGTAGTAGCGATATCGACGCACTTGGCCGTATCTGGCTCAGCGGTGCCTTCCATCAGTCCGGGAATTTCGCGGAACTGACGGCGAATTTCCTGAATCATTTCCATGGCCGCTTCACCAACCGACGTCATAGTCATGCTAGCGATTAAGAAAGGTACTAGGCCACCGATGAATAGGCCGATGAGAACATTGGGGTCGCCAATGTGAAGGATAAAGTCGCCGCCGCGTGTGGCGGATACGGTTTCTACAAAGGCTGCGATAATGGCCAATGCTGCCAGTGCCGCAGCACCAATAGCAAAGCCCTTACCCATTGCTGCTGTGGTATTACCCAGTTCATCCAGCGAGTCAGTAATTGCCCGAGTTTCTTCACCCAAACCGCCCATTTCAGCAATGCCGCCGGCGTTATCAGCAACCGGGCCGTAGGCGTCTACTGCCATGGTCATGCCCACTGTGGCCAGCAGGCCAACTGCTGCAACACCCACTCCATATAGGCCTGCCAACATGGTGGAAACATAGATAATGGCGCAGATAATCAGAATGGGGCCAACGACAGACTGCATGCCAGTAGCGAGGCCGGTAATCATCACCGTTGCCGGACCGGTTTCACCTGACTCGGCTATGCGCACTACTGGCGTGGATGAGGTGTAGTACTCGGTAATAAGTCCGATACCAACGCCGCCTGCTGCACCGAATAGCACCGCGAGCCAAATGTTGTTGGAAACACCAAGGTTGCCCATAACGAAGAAGGCGGCTGCAATAAAGAGTATCGGTGTGCCGACCATGCCGATGCGCAGAGCAACGGCGGGGTTGGCGTTTGAGAAGCTACGCACAACGCCAATGCCAATAATCGAAGCGATCAAACCGGTGGAGGCTAGCGCTAGCGGTAGGAACATGAGTACCGCGCGGGCGTCGCCCTCGCTGGCATTGGGGACCAAGGCGTTAAGTGAGCCAAGCGCCAAGGTGGAGGCGATAGCGATGGTCGCGATCATCGAGCCGCAGTAGGACTCGAAGATGTCTGAGCCCATGCCCGCAACGTCACCGACGTTGTCACCGACGTTATCTGCGATAACGCCAGGGTTGCGCGGATCGTCCTCTGGGATACCTTGCTCGAGTTTACCAACAAGGTCAGCGCCAACGTCGGCGCTCTTCGTGTAAATGCCGCCACCAACGCGTGAGAACAGAGCAACAACCGAAGCACCCATGCCGAAACCGTGGATATGGTGGGCGCTTTCTGGATCGTTACCGAAGTAGAGATAAACCAAGCCGAGACCCATGAGACCAAGTGATGCAACCGCCAGCCCCATAATCGAGCCGCCATAGAACGCGACGGTAAGGGCTTCTGCTTGGCCCTGTGAGTGGGCTGCAGCGGTAGTTCGGACATTGGCTTGAGTCGCCGTGTACATGCCAAACCAACCTGCACAGGCTGACGACAGCGCGCCAGCTAAGAAGGCGATCGCGGTGTTTTCACCAAGGCCCGGGGTAAAGGC
>MDSV01003181.1_pt1 | contig 11766 bp, 9 predicted proteins | sample 810851 | NCBI WGS metagenome assembly MDSV01 (sample SAMN05326640, study PRJNA326480) | marine metagenome | isolation source: seawater | place: Atlantic Ocean: North East | collected 2012 | reverse complement strand
TTTAACAATCCTCATATAATACCCGCTGAAACATGTTTTTATGTTTTTGATCAAGATTTTTTCTACCAAATAAAAATATCAAAACAAAAAATAATCAGATATAATTACCAAAAAGATTTTAATTTCCAATCTGTTGGGTACAAATTTCCATACAATAAAGAAAATAGATCATTTATTTCTGTTGATAAAAAAGGAAAGGAATTTGGTGTAATCAATATTCATGAACTAGACAATAAGTATATCCATAGTTTCAAACCCCATAATGGAAAAGCCAACACTTATATACTTAATAAATTTAAACTGACCAATATTATTGATTTGATCTCAAAAAAAGAAATTCCCCTTTTCAAAATTGAACAATCTAGAAATCAGTTTTTTATTCCGTTATTAATCGTATTATGTATTGTTATAATTAATATTCTTTACAAGGGAATGAAAAAAGATGTACAATCTGCACCTGCCAAACTATATAGTTTTGAAAATGATCAATTAATGTTTTTAAATATATCAATTACCTTAGACAATAATGCCCTTGAAATCATAAAATTGCTTCATGATAAAGATTCAATTACAAGTAATGAAATTGTAGCCAGATTAGTTGATAACGGTCTATCCTATGATTATGCTTCCAAAGTTAAAAACAAAATTATCGAATCATTAAATGAAAAATTTGAATTTATCACGGGCTCAACTGACCAATTTATAAATATTAGTAAAAGCTCTCAGGATAAAAGAATACAGACGTTAAGTTTGATTAAAAACTAGTTTTAGCTCTTCTATTAAAATATTCAAAAAGAATCAGCCAAAATATATTTATTAGAATATAAATTGACGTAAGCTCAAATGAATTAAAATTTGGTTCAATCAAAAAAATCACTATGCATATCACTCCGTTTATGAAAGTCAAAGTAAGAGAAGTCCTAAGATGAGTAAAACCATTATTTAAAAGAATATGATGTAAATGATTATTATCAGCCGAAAAAGGCGATTTTTTTCTGATAATTCTAACAAACATCACTCTTAATGTATCCATTACAGGAACACTTATCGTCGAAATAGCAATAACAGGCATATTTTCAAGCTTGATTGAAAAAACCTGAACAACATTAGCATTTGTAGCTGATGTAATATGGGTTATCAGAAACGTTGCTATCCAAAAACCTATAAAAAGAGAGCCTGCATCCCCGACAAAAAGTTTTTTACCCTTTGAGAAATTATATCTGATAAAAATTATACAACTGGCTATTAATATAACAGAAACTGAAGATAAAGTATAAAATTTATTGATATCATTTATTCTTAAAAATGTGATAAAAAAATAGATTGAAAAGATGGCTAAATAACCGTCAATACCATCGGTTAAATTAATGGCATTCATAATCGATAGATAAACAAATGAGGTAAATATAAGTCCAGGAATAAACCCAATATTATTTATACCTAAAAATCCATTTAAATCTAGAATAATCGGTATTGTTGCATTTGAATAAAGCAACATTAAAATTAAAAAGGTTAATATTATATACTTCTGAAATGCAGATATTTCTGTAAAGTCATCATAAAACCCAAGAACAGATACAAGTATTGAGGTAGCAATAACGGGGCTAAAATTGGAAAACTCTACAAAATCTAAATCATCTAAAACTAAAGCGGATACCATGATGACTGCTGCATACACTACACCACCCCCAGTAAAAACTTGACCTTTATGAGAAGCTCGAGAATTTTGATTTTTTATCATATTATATCTCTTAGCAAAACCAACATACCTACTAAAAATGAATCGAGAAAGAGTAAGTGTCAATATAAATACACCTGTATAGTAGAAAATGAAAGTAAAATCTAGATTCATAGCTAAATCAAATTTAATAATTTAAATTGTGTACATTGTATTGACTTTAAATTTCTTTGTTAATTAATGAAATTACAATATAATTTAAAATTATGATTTTTAATATATTTAGATCAAAGCCTACTTTAAATGAATTAATTCCTATTGGGTTTGTTGATATTCATAGCCATGTTCTTCCAGAAATAGATGATGGAGCAAAAAATATTAATGAATCACTTAATTTAATTGGAGAAATGAAAAAACTTAGGTTTTCAAAAATTATATGCACACCACATACATTCATTGGTGTACATGATAATACAATAGATTCAATCGAAAAATCATATTTAAAATTAAAAGACAATTTGAATGTAGAAATAAAGTTGTCTTATGCGTCAGAGTATATGTTGGATGAGAGTTTTTTAACAAATATTAGAAATAATGAAATACTTTGTTTAAAAGAAAATTATATACTAGTTGAAATGAGCTACATAAATAGTCCGATAAACCTCTATGAAATAATATTTGAAATTATTACCCACGGATATATACCAATTTTAGCTCATCCTGAAAGATACTTTTTTATGCATAATAATTTTAAAGAATATCACAAGTTAAAAAAAGCTGGTTGCTTATTTCAGGCAAATTTATTGTCAGCAACAGATTATTATGGCAAAGAAGTTACTAAATTACTGGACAAAATGTTAAATAAAGGGCTGATTGATTTTGTGGGGAGTGACATACATAATCTTAATCATATTTTTAAATTTTATGAAAAAATAAAACTAAATGAAATCAAAGCACTAACAAAATGTATTGAAAATAATATTTTAAAATTTAAAGATTAGTTAATCTTATGATTTTTTTCATTTCCATATCCATAACCGTATCCATAATTATATTTATAAGAATAACTATATCTATATGAATAGCCGTATTTAAGATATGAATTTGCACCTGACTTAATACCATTTAATACCAAACCAACATTTTTAAGATCTTTTCCTTTAATAGTATCTAAAATAAATTTAGAAATGGATTTTTCAGTATGGCCAGATCTAACATTAAATAGAATTAAATCGGCAAAACGCAATATAGGCAAAGTATCACTAACTAATAGAAGCGGAGCTGAATCAATAAAAATAAAATCATATTCTTTCTTGAGATCTTCAAGTAAATTATCAAATGATTTTAAACCTAAAAGTTCTGCTGGATTTGGCGGAATTGCACCACTGTTTATAATATCAATATTATTTGAAAAAATTTCAACGGACTGAATTAAATCTTTGTATTTAATACTTGAATCAACTAAAATAGAACTTAATCCTAATAAAGTATCTTTCCTTTTCTTATTGGTAAATCTATGCAGTTGTGGGTTCCTCAAATCAGCACCTAACAAAACAACTTTTTTTCCAGAAGCTGCATAACTTGATGCAAGGTTAAAAGCAGTTAGTGTTTTACCTTCACCCTTAATACTAGAAGTGACTAAAATAATTTTTGATTTGTCATCAGAAAATAATTTGTAAGCAATATTAGAACGAATTATTCTGGTAGATTCTGCAAGGATCCCTCTTGAAGACAAAACACTATCCATATCATCAACATAAGGAATTTCTCCTAGAACATCAATATTAGGCATAGCAGATACTAAATCTTCACGTGTATGAAATTTCGTATCAAATAATCTTAATGTGTAAAGAAATACAAGTGGTATAAATAAGCCTAAAACCAATGCTGCGAAATATATAAAATTATTTTTAGGAGATACAGGAACAGGATTAGTATTCGCGTAATTTATTATCCTGGTAACGGGTAATATTGATTGAGAACTAATTGATGCTTCCTCGCGTCTTTGTAATAGAAATAAATATAAATTTTCAGCTAGTTGAAATTTTCTTTGAAAAGCAGATAAAGAAACGTCAAGCTCTGGAATACGTGATACCTGATCACTTACAGATCCTTCAAATTCCTTAAACTTATCAAGGGACGTTTGCAAATTTCTAAGATAATTATCGATGCTAATAAATATGTTTTGTTTAAGATCACTAAGTTTTTCACTAATTTGAATAACTAATGGATTTTTGTCTGTAGCACTAGATAATAGTCCGTTTCGTTCTAAAATTAAATTATTATATGCTAATACTAATTCGTTAACATTCCCACTATTAATTCCAATATTTGACGGTAAAAGAGAGAACTCTGACTGCTGTGTAATATTCTCTTTGAGAGATTTAGCAAGTTCGAGTTGTGTTGTTAAATTAAACTTTTCTTGCTCAAGATCAGATAAATTAGATAAAGCATTGGTGATTTGAGCTTCAGGGGAAAAAATGAGGTTTTTGGATTTAAATCCAATGGTTTCTAAACTTAAGGAGTCAATCTCGTTGATAATTGAAATAAGTCTGCTATTTATAAAATCAATGGATAAAGTGTATACTTGTTTCTTTTCATCAACCTGAGCTTGGTGGGCTACATCAATTAATGTATTTATTATTGCTTCATTTCTATTAACATTTTGGCCATCATATAAAATAGTGATATTATCACCTTCATCAGATCTTGCTTGTACTTTTACTGAAGACCCTAATATTGCTAAAGAAATTTCTTTATTTGTCCGTTGAATTTGGAATTGAATATCCTCTTCTGGAATAGATTTGATTCTGACAAAAAAATCATCTGTCTTAATAAAACTATTACCATCTGAATAATATTTTTTTTCATCATAAGATAAATAAACTTGACCATTTTCAAATTTTATAAAAAGACCCTCTCTATGTACTTTATTATTTTTGAATTCTATTTCAAAAGGAATATCACTTCCAAAACGTAAGGAACTCTTAATATTACCAATCTCGTTAACAGTGGTTTGTAAATCTAATAGTTCAATAACCTTTTCGAGATTTGGTTTTGAAGAAATTTGAGCGATATTGTTGTCAAGTTTAACTCTGTTAAAATTAAACATACTACCATTGGACTTAGATAAAAAAGAGGAAGGGTCAGACTGAGCATCTTTCACCTGAAGAATTGCAGTTGAACTAAAAACAGTTGGTGAATATCTGAGATATATAAAAGCACCAGCAGTAAAAATAAGAATACTTAAAATAAACCAAGGCCAAAAAAAAGTATAGTAACGAAATTCTTTAATTATATCAATTTTTTCATCATCTGAACTAAATGAATTATCAAAATTATTCATATTTCTATCGTGTTATTACTATAAATAAACTTACTGCTAAACTAAGAATTGAAACAAGTGTGCTTGCATTTCCAACGACTCCGGATGATTTAACCCTAGCATTATTTGGCCTAACGTAAATTATATCATTTTGTTTTAAAAAATAAAAAGGAGACTTTAGAAAATTTGATTTAGTGAGATCTATAATCTTATTTGTTTTTTCACCATCATTATTACGAAGAAGCAAAACATGATTTCTATCACCATTAATTGTCAAATCACCTGCTAACCCTAGTGCTTGAGGTATACTTATACGCTCCTCAAGAACTGTGAAAGTTCCTGGTCTTGCAACTTCTCCTAAGACAGAAATTCTGAAATTTAATATTCGAATATTAACTGAGGGGTCGTTAACAAATGGTTTTAGTTTTTCTTGTATTTTATTAGCAAGTGTTTGAGTAGTTTGATTTTCAGTACTTATTGATCCGATCATGGGTAATATTATCTTATTATTTTCCCCAACTAAATAACCATCAATAGCACGATTTTGAAATTGACCTTGTTGAGAAGTTAGCATTGATTGTCTAGAGAAAATTTGAACACTCTCTGGAGTGTAAGCTTTAATCTGAATATCAAGTATATCTCCTGCCTGAATTTTTAAAAATTTAAATTGAATTTCAGAGATAGAATTATCAATATCTTGAAAATAATATACGTCTTTTTTTGACGCACAAGAGTTTAAAATAAACACAAAAATAATAATTATGATGTTTCTTTGATACATATTATAATTTTGGCAAAAATAGAAAAATAATATTGATATAAGTATTTTTAAGTGATTCTATTTTATAGATCAATTTAATATGGTTGGATAAATTTATTAAAAAATGACTAAATCTGTTTTATTTCTTTAAAACTATTTTCTAAGCTTTACATTTAATAATTTTGACCATACTAAGCTTAAATTACTTAAAACTCTAATTCTATATTTTTTTGATTTTATTATGAGATTTAATCTTGAAAAAATTATTGAAAGCAAATATTTTAAATTAGCCCAATAGCTAATCATTATAAAAACCGGTTTTGAAGATATTTGGCTAAGATAAAGTAGCCTTTTAAAATATGAATTTACTGGATAGTGATTGTAATAAACAGACATTAAACTGTAAAAATGTGCGATTGCACCATGAGATTTTATAATTTTTGTTTTTATTTCATCCGGTTCAAGATGAAGGACATCTATGACTGGACGAAAAGATAAATTATTATAAAGCATTCCATAATCGTTATATTGCCAATTTAAAATTGCATATTCCCACTGATGTATTTTAGAGGGAATTGAATATCCATCACATGTAATTATCTTATTCTTTAAAACCTCATTTGCATTGAGTAAATTATCATAACTAAAATCTAACAGCCTCCTATGAATCTCTACAGCAGCTATATGATTAATGTGACTTAGCCTATGCAAGTGTCTTTTTTTTTGGTTTAAAATTTCTTGTGAAAACACTAAATCATCAGATTTTTTTCTAAACACCTCTTTAAATCCTTTTTTAATAAGGAGATTTTGCGCTTTATTTACTTCCTTTTCAAAAAATAATATATCAATATCACCAATCATTCTACTTTCAAGCATCTCATTTGGTTTAGAGATAATGAGGGATGCACCTTTTAAAAAAACATGATTTAAGTTATTTTTTTTAAACAGATTTGATAAAAATTTTACTTGTTTTAAAATTTGTTTATTCCTATCATAATTTAATTTTGTAATATTTTTTAAATAAATTAATAATTCTGAGGGAACATATTTGTCTAATTTCTTATCTCTTATAGAACAATAAACTGAGGGTAAAAGTAAATCAGCACTTGCTAACTTAACAAACTTATCCCAGAAAATATTTTCATTTGAAAAAAAAGAAATATCAACAGATTTTGAAGGATGGAGAAGTTGTGATAAAAAAAACCGGATATACTTATTGCTATACTTAGTCATTAAATTACACTAGAAAAATTATTTGATTATTATATAAAATCTTTTTTATTGCAATTTTAAAGAAATTAAAAATTTCTATTTGGCAGATTCTTAAACCATTTTTTATAAATATTTGATTTTGGAAATAAAATAACCCAGGCTGTTAAGAAAATTAATTTAATGTCAAGAAATAAACCCCTGTTATTTTGATACCATATTTCAAGCTCACCTTTATACGGAGCAATAATTCGTTCATAATAAATGTGTGGATCTTCATCTTTAACAGATGAAATAATAGATTCTTCATCTCTGAAAATTATTGATCCAATTCCTGTTAAACCTGGTTTAATATTATAAATATTAAACTGTATGGAATCAGGGTAAAGCTTCCAATCTTGCTCTAGAACAGGTCTTGGACCGACCAAAGTAATATCTCCAAGAAAAATATTTATAAGTTGAGGCAACTCATTTACTTTTGTCATTCTTAAATATTTCCCAAATCTTGTGACCCTAAAATCGTTTGTAAGGGTTATAGAACCTGTTCCCATATTTAATGAGTTTTTAAGCATGGTCGCAAATTTTATTATTTTAAATTTTTTATTATTTAATCCGATTCTCTGCTGAAAATAAAATACTTCACCCTCTGCGGTAAATTTTAAAATAAATGCAATAATTATAAAAAAAGGTAGTAACAACAACAAAGCTGAAGATGAGACTATAACATCAATAAATCTTTTAAGTAATTTATACATATTTTACATTTTTTGATCAAGATTTTTACCAGTTTCTATATGCTCAAAGCTAGGTACATATTTTTTAATTACATTAACGACATCTGATTTTTTGAATTTATCACTATCAAAGACATGATTAAAATCAGACAAAACCTTATTAAATGAAATATTAATATCAGTTGTTTTAATGAAACCTAGTGAAAAATACTCATCTATTCTATAATTCTCATCTTCAGAATAAAATTCTTCATAAGGCTTTTCTCCTGATGTGTCAGTTTTGAAAAAATATATAGGATATTTTTTATTAGAATCCTCAAAATTAAATTTTTTTGCTTCTTCTTCAGATTTTACAACAAAGGGTTCAAAGCCTTTTTCTTTTAAAAAATCCATTGCAAGATCTTTAAAGTAAATTTGATCACTTTTAAAATCTAGCTTTGGGAAAAAGATATCACCAGAACTACCCAAAAAGGTAGCTAGTAAACATATTTGACCTGACTGTTTTGGAGTAACAAAAAAACGTTTTATATCTATTGGACACGAAAGGGGTTGTTTTTTTTTCAGTCTATGTATAAATCCATCTAATAGGCTGCCATTGGAAAAGGCTACATTTGCAAATCTAGCTGTTGAAACTCGATAATCTAGTTTTTTAGAAAGAATTAATTTTTCCATGATATATTTTGAAGCACCCATGATATTTACAGGATTTGCAGCTTTATCAGTAGATACACTAAAAAAATATTTTGGAATATTTTCTTTGCAAAGATTCAAAAGTTTAATGGCACCAAAAACATTATTTTTAATCAACGCTTCAACTGAAATGTTATCTTTTTCAGATCGTACATGTTTATGTGCAGAAAAATTTGCAACAACATCCCATTCATCTGAAAAAAAAAGTCTTTCAAAAGTATCACTTAAGAGATTTACAGGATATGTTATGTAATCTGGATTATAATCTAACATAAAAGAACTCCTTAAGTCTCTTGTAAGTTCGGTTAATCCGTTTTCGTTAACATCAACAATTACTATTTTTCGGGGTTGAAAATTTAATATTTCCTTTGCATAACTAGACCCTATACTTCCAGCCCCACCAATAATTAATACTTTTTTATCTCTGATCTGTTTTGAAATAAAATTAGAATTCTTATTCAAATCAAGGTTGAGTTTAAGATTGTTATATTTATTCATATTAATTTTTTAAGACATTGTTTAATTTAGACATTTCCACTTTCATGTTGTGATAACTATTTAAAAGCTCTTCTTCACTTAAGGATCTAGAATTTTTTTCGGCTTTTCTAAATTTATTTAAAGATTTGCTAAGCTCCAACTCAAATAATTCTTTAGATTCTAAATTAAAACTTCCCTTAAATGATCTAGATAATATTACCCCTGTTGATTTTAATCTAACATGTTCGTTAATTAAACAAACAGGTGATGGTATAAGTTTAGATCCGATTTTTCCAATTCCACCTATTCCAAACTTCTGATTATTATCATTTAGGATTGAGATTATTTTGGAAATAAATCCATCTGTAAATGGCTCAAACATAGATTTAGTTTCTCGTTGAATATGAAGATCATTTAAGCCAATATGAACGTACTTAAAAGGAAATAATTTTAAAATTTCTTCAAGGTTCTCTACTGCTTCAATTGTTTCGATTAGTAATGCAGGTTCAATTTTTGATGTGTCTAGGTAATTTAAAAACTCTTCAACCTCATCAACTTTTTTGAAATATGGAAGCATAACCATATCTATCCCTTGAATAGAATTTAGCTCTTTAATCTCATTTGCAGAATTATTCCAAATTGGATTGCATCTTACCAAGATTTTGGAATAATTAAGCTGCTTTTTTATTTTTCTTATATCACCTACAGAGTGAGATGAAATAACGGTGTCTCGACCAATTTGCCTTTCCTTTTTTCCTATTTTTTCTAAATCTATAAAAATCCAATCAACACCAAGCCTATCAATAATTTTTGCCTCAAAAATATTATTAGTAATATAAAATAGTTCAATCATATTTTATACTTTTAAAATTATGAAATACATCACGGAATGTTTGCTTTTCTCTTATTAGTTTGAAGTTATTTAAATCATTATTAAATTCAATAATCGCAACATCAGGTAAAATAAAGGGAGGTTTCATTACTACTGAATAGGATCCAATTTCTCTAAAAATTATAGTATCACCTTTAGCTACGATTCCGCTAAAGTCATTATGAATAATATCAGATTCAATACATGTATAACCACAAATATTAGCATTATTTACACTAACAGTATTTTTGGGGTTACAATTATATACTTCAACTGGACTATTTATTCTATTTTGTGAAGGATTCATATTATACTTGCTGCCAGAAGTGTTTATATAAATTTTGTTATTTAGTTTTTTTAAACTAACCACTCTGACCGCAAAATCGAGGGATTTTGATGCTAGAGCAGTACCCGGCTCAATTAATATTTCAGGTTTGTGTGAAAAACAAGCTTTTGTCTCAAAATATGAAGTAATAGGCTTTATAGAACTCTTTGCATAATCATCAAAGCTGGGTATTTTAAATGGCAATTGTTTTTTTAAAAAACTATCCATTCTGCTAAACATGCCTCCACCCAAACTTATAAACCTAATATTTTTAATAATTTCAGGACTTAACGAATTTAAAAAAGTGATAAATTTATTTGTACATGACTTCCAAATATCTATTTGTCTAGGTGCATAATGATAATGAAGACTTTCAACGGATAAATAATCAGAATTACTACATTTTAAAAATATTTTTTTAATTGAATTACCATTGACCGAAATACCAAATCTAGAATGATTTTCTTTGAAATCAAAGTTTAACCTAATACCAATTCTACATTTAATTCTTGATTTATTGGCAAAATTTTCAATTAATTTAAACTCATCATATGAGTCTACATTAACTAGACCGCCTTTAGATAAAAATTTAAGTGTTTCTTTTTCATGTTTGAATGGTCCATTAAAAAAAATATTTTTGTAGTTGAAGCCAACTTTTAGAGCTAATTCAAGTTCCATTATAGAAACAACTTCGGCATAACCGTTCTTTGTTTTAACAATTTTTAAAAAATCAGGAATGTAGTTTGTTTTGAAAGAATATGCAATATTAACATTATCATAAAACTTTCTAAATGAATTTAATAATAAATCGTATTCGAAAGCGAAATTATTAGATTTTGAAATATAAACTGCTTCCGAATTGATATTATTCAATTCTTCATGAACAAGCCTAGCATATGAACTATTTTTCATAATCAATCGCCGTTAGGTATTGTAAATAGTCTCTATTAAACCCTCTAACTATTTTAAAATACTCATCGCTGATAATTTGAGTTAATTTTCCAGCATTTCCAGATCCAGCATTAATACCATCAACAGATACAATCGGAAGTATTTCAACCGCTGTTCCACAAAAAAATAATTCGTCAGCAATGTATAGCTCTGTCCTGTCAATATTTCTTACTTCAACATCTATTTTTAATTCTTTTTGTGCTAATTCAATTATAGTTTTTCTTGTAATACTTTCCAATATTGAAGCAGTTGTTGGTGGGGTAATAAGCATATTGTCCCTTACCATAAACAAACATGCGCCAGGACCTTCTGACACCTTTCCGAGATTATTCAAAAAAATAGGAAAATCATAGCCATTTCTAATTGCCTCTAATTGACCGGCCCTACTATTAATATAATTTGCACCGACTTTTATTTTAGGCGACAATGAATTGTCATTAATTCTTTCCCACGAACTTATACAACAATCAACTCCGCTTTTATTTTTTAAATCGAATCTTTTTTTTAAAATTGGAGCTATGAACATGTTTAAAGGCGAAGATGCAGACCAGCTACCGTTTCCGTCTAAAAATACAGTTTGTCGAATAGCAATATCATCAGTATAATTATTTGCTCTTATTACCTCAATCAGATTTTTTATTAAAAAATCAAATGTATATTTATCTTCAAATCTCATCATTTTTATAGAATTCAATAATCTATTAATGTGGTCATCTAATCTAAACAAGTAAAGTTTTTGATGATCA
>MDSV01247787.1_pt1 | contig 11767 bp, 10 predicted proteins | sample 810851 | NCBI WGS metagenome assembly MDSV01 (sample SAMN05326640, study PRJNA326480) | marine metagenome | isolation source: seawater | place: Atlantic Ocean: North East | collected 2012 | reverse complement strand
CCAAGTACGACGCTCCACGGTGGCGCCGCCGCCGCCTGCCCAAATGGGGTCGTTTGAAAACACCTGGGGCCTGTACGTCAGAATGAGGTCTCCGTTCTCTTGCAGGTAAGCCATGTTGCCGGGACGCAACGTGTCCTCGTTGGTCCATGTGTGAACCACTTCGCCGCACATGTCTAACAGGTAGATGTGGGGTTGGTTGTGTGGGTAAAGCAAGGTGTAACCATGCTCGACCAGATCGGGTTGGTGATCGATGACGCCGATGGTGTTTTGGGCATAAAAAACGTGGACGGCAAGGCAAGCGGTCAGGTTTAAAGCGAGTCGTGAAAACATAGGTTGTTGGTTCTGTTCAAGTGATGTCAAAGGGCCAAACCGCTTGGATGCGGTCTTCTGAAATGAAGGACGCCTCGCGCGCCCATTGGTTGCATTGGCGGAGGTCCCCCACAGAAACACCCAAATGGGTGGTCAGGTTCTCGCACTCTTCGATGAGCGAGATGTCCATCACGCCAGGGTCGTCGGTGTTCAATGTCGTTCGAACCCCAACCTCCATCAAGCGCTTGAACGGATGGGATTTCAGATTTGGAACGGCGTGGGTGAGAATGTTGCTCCATGGGCACAATTCCAACGGCACTTCATCTTTGACCAGCCGGGCGATTACGTCGGCGTCGTGAATGGCTTGGACTCCGTGCCCGATGCGGTCGGCGCCCAATTCATCCAGCGCAATCAAAATGTTCTTTGCGGCGCCAGACACATGTGGTTCGCCTGCATGCACCGTGATGCCTAGTCCCTGAACTTTCGCCTTTTGGAAGAGTGGCGCGAAAGGAGAGGCAGGGTAGGACACTTCGTCGTCCGCCAAGTCCATGCCGACAAACTGCGATTTGCGCTCCAGGATCCAATCGCACCAATATGCGTTGTCTTCCACGGATTTGATCCGTTGGAGCAGGCCGATCAGTCCCACGGCCATGGGATAAGCCGCCTCTGCGCGGGCCATGCCACGAAGGATGGCCTCAAGCATGCGGTCAGCGTTCATGGTTGGGTGGGCGTCCAACAAGAAGGACGGGGCGTACCTCAATTCAAGGATGCGCACGTTGCTCAACAAGAACATGTCTTCACAGGCTTCGAACGTGAGCCGTTCGACCTTGGCCTCGGTGTCGATGACGTCCCTGGTGTTCAGGAATTTGTGCAATACGGAAGGCAAGTCGTCCATGGGGGACTTGATCAAAAATTCCCGGTCAAAGTCCTTCGCGCGTGTCACCTCCATGCCCTTGTCCAAAGCCCAACCACGCAGGGTGGCTTTTCGAAAAGCCAGCTCCAGATGACAATGCAATTCCACCTTGGGCATGCGTTTCAATTCGTCCTTGCTCATGCCTCCAAGTTCGACCGAGGCCGACGGTCCTCCAAAAAGCGGAGGCGTAACTTCGCAGCATGGCCGTGAACATCAAAAACAAAAAGGCATCCTACATCTATTTCCTCACTGACGAGTTCACGGCGGGGTTGGTGCTCTCTGGGTCAGAGATCAAGTCCATTCGGGCAGGCAAGGCGAGCATCACCGAAGGATATTGTCGATTTGACGCTGGAGAGTTGTGGGTGCACAACATGTATGTGGCGGAGTATGCCAATGCCGGATACATGCCTCAAGACTCGAAACGTAAGCGTAAACTATTGCTTCAAAGGAATGAGCTTAAAAAGCTGGAAAAGAAAGTAAAAGACGTAGGAATTACTCTCATTCCTACCCTGCTTTTCATTTCCCAAACGGGGTATGCGAAGCTCAAGTTCTCGGTGGCCAAAGGGAAGAAGCTGCACGACAAGCGGCAAAGTCTAAAAGACAAAGACCAGGCACGTGATTTGGCTCGGTTGTCCGACTGACGGGGTCAGGAGTTGGCTTCCTGTGGTGCTCCGATGACGACCCTGTACTGGTCCGTGAACTCTTCCCAATCCCACAAGAAGTGCTCCATCACTTCGCGCAGGTTCTTCTGAAGGATGGGATTGGGGACATTCATGTCGGCAAAATACGCCTCCTGATGTCCAATGACGCTGTATTTGTAGCACACCGCCCTTGTCATGGCGGTCAGCGTGTTCTTGCTCGGTCGGTTGATCTCCTTCATGAAGCTCCGGTACTCCTTCACCTTCCGCGCGAAAGTGTCAGTGGGAAGTCCCAAGGAGAAGCCAAACTTGGCACAACACCGTTGAATGATGGCCCGGTCCACACCGTTGTTGAAGTGCTTGGGAATCAACCCCAGGTTGGCACTCACGACAATCATCAGAAAACGGCCATAATCCTCATGGTCGAGGTTGGGAGATGACTCAAATTCGGGAGCGGAGTTCAGGAAATTAGCTACTTGCGGCCACCCTTGCTCCACTGACTCAAACGAGGTGTTGACGAAAATGTTCGCCACCTGTTCGTCGGTGAGTTTTTTCTTGGAGAGCCAGCTAAGAAGTCCCAGGTTCTTCATCCTTGGGATTCAAAGCTATTGGGCTTCAACATGCGTGAGGGGTGTGGTGTCATGAACGCTATCAACAGGGTTATCCACAATGTGGGCGGCCTGCCGAAGGCGTGATTTAATTTTGCTCTGTGTACCACAACGTCCTCAAACCCTTGTTTTTTTGGATGACCCCAGAGCGCGCCCACTACGCCGCCATGGACTGGTTTGTGCTCGCTTCACGCATTCCTGGGGTGTCGTGGTGGCTTCGTAGAAAAGTTCGCCAACAGAATGAGGGAAAGTCAATTGAGGTGGCTGGATTAAAGTTTCCAAATAGGGTGGGTTTGGCTGCTGGATTCGACAAAGATGCGAAGTGGCTCGACGCATTGGCGTTGCTCGGCTTCGGGTTTGTAGAGATTGGGACGGTGACGCCGCGGGCGCAATCGGGCAACCCCAAGCCGAGGCTTTTTCGGTTGGTCGAAGACGAAGGTGTCCTCAACCGTATGGGCTTCAACAACGAGGGTTTGGTGCCGGCCGTGGCGCGTTTGGTTCGCCGGCCTGATGGGCTTGTGGTGGGAGGCAACATAGGTAAGAACAAGATCACACCCAACGACCGAGCCGCGGAGGACTACGTGGCATGCGTGGATGCCATGCATGCCCACGTGGATTACTTCGTGGTCAACGTGAGTTCACCTAATACGCCAGGATTGAGGGCGTTGCAAGACAAAGAGCCCCTGACATCTCTTTTGCGTGCTGTTGTGAAACGAAATGATGGTCATCCTGGCAGCCGTCCCGTGTTCTTGAAGATTGCGCCCGATTTGACCGACGGTCAATTGGACGACATCGTGGACATTGTATTGGGCGAGGGGGTCGATGGGGTGGTGGCCACCAACACCACCATTTCCAGAGACGACCTTGTGACAGACGCCGAGGCTGTCAGTGCCATGGGCCCAGGAGGCGTGAGCGGTGCACCCGTTCGCGAAAGAGCCACAGAGGTGGTTCGGTATTTGGCTTCAAAAAGCCAAGGTCAATTCCCCATCATCGGGGTCGGTGGGGTCGACAGTGTGGAAGCCGCTCAGGAGAAGCTGGACGCAGGGGCCAGCCTCGTGCAGATCTATTCCGGCATGATTTACCAAGGGCCTGGCCTTCCAAGTCGGCTCGTGCAGGGATTGACCTGAGATCCATACTCAGGACCGGCCATGGAGCTCGTTCCAGGTCGGGGCGGCTTGGTGAAGTCGAACGCCTTTTTCCGTGCAATGGACCGTGCAGGCGGCGTTCACGGCGTCGTGCTCGAGAAACAGGGTCCATTCTTCCGTGGCCGCCGTCTCCAGGAACAGCTTTTTTTCTTCCAACGTGAGCAAGGGGCGCGTGTCGTACCCCATAACGTAGGCCAAAGGGATGTGCCCCGTGCTTGGAAGCAAATCGGCCATGAAGGCCGTGGTCTTGCCTTGGTCGTGCCTGAGCAGCGGGATCATTTGGCTTTCAGTGTGGCCATCTGCGAAGAAAATGTCCCACCCTTCGATACCCATGGCGTTCCTTGTCACACGTCCTGTGCGCTGCACCATTCGCAACTGCCCTGAGGCTTGCAAAGGATGGAGGTTGTCGGACAAGAACGACGCTTTTTCCCGTGCATTGGGGTTCATGGCCCAATCCCAGTGCGCGTCATTGCTCCAAAACGTCGCATTGGGGAAGGCCGGGACGAATTGGCCGTCGGGTCTGCGGATCACGGCACCGCCCACATGGTCGAAATGCAGATGTGTCAAAAACACGTCGGTGATGTCTTCCCTCGAGAACCCGACTTGCGCCAGACTCGTGTCCAGGCTGTGAGCCCCATGCAGGTGGTAGTGGCTGAAAAATTTCTCCGATTGTTTGTTGCCAATGCCGCAATCGATGAGAACCAGGCGGTCCTCCACCTCCACCAACAAGGAGCGCATGGCCCACGTGCACAAATTCTGGCTGTCTGCCGGGTTGGTCCTGGACCAAAGTTGCTTGGGAACAACCCCAAACATGGCCCCGCCGTCCAGTTTGAAATTCCCCGTGTGAATCGTGTGAAAGCGCATGGTGGAAAGGTATGATGGCCCAGGTGAGTTCAGTACATTTGACCTTTGATTCACGCCCATGCTTGACGCCCTTTCTCCCGTCGACGGACGCTACCGGAGACACACCCAAACCCTCGCCACCTGGCTGTCTGAACAAGGACTCATCCAGCACCGTGTTGAGGTGGAAGTGGAATACTTCCTGGAGCTGGTGAAAATCCTGCCCCAGTTGGCCGATTTCCCCCAAGACAAAGTGGACGCCCTCCGGGCCGTGCACCTCGAATTTTCAGCCCAAGACGCCCAATGGGTGAAAGACCAGGAGCGCACCACCAACCACGATGTGAAAGCGGTCGAATACTTCGTGAAAGACGCGATGGACAAGTTGGGCGTGGGGGCGTGGAAAGAGTTTGTCCACTTCGGGCTGACATCCCAAGACGTCAACAACACCGCGATTCCGCTGTCGCTGAAGCGCGCCACAGAAGGGGAGGTGTTGCCTTTGTTGGACGAGGTGGTCTCTGACTTGTCTCGCTTGGCCTTGGAATGGAAAGATGTGCCGATGTTGGCACGGACGCACGGGCAGCCAGCGTCACCCGTGACCCTGGGGAAAGAGCTCCAGGTGTTCGTGGAGCGCTTGCGCAGCCAGCGAGTTGGACTTGCCAACGCTGTGTATGCCGCCAAGTTTGGCGGAGCCACAGGGCAATTCAACGCACACCGGGTGGCCTACCCGGAGGTGGATTGGCCGGCATTCGGTCAAACCTTTGTGGAGGCCAAGCTGGGTCTGATTCGTACGCCGTTGACCACCCAGGTTGAGCCCTACGACCATCTCGCTGCATGGTGCGACGCCTTGCGTCGCATCCACACCGTACTTATCGATTTGGACCGCGATCTGTGGACGTACATTTCCATGGACTACTTCAAGCAGAAGATTGTGGCTGGAGAAGTGGGGTCGTCGGCGATGCCGCACAAGGTGAATCCGATTGATTTTGAGAACAGCGAAGGAAACCTGGGTGTGGCCAATGCCTTGTTGGCCCATTTCGCCGAGAAACTGCCCATTTCCCGCCTGCAGCGCGACTTGACTGACAGCACCGTGATGCGCAACCTCGGCGTGCCTCTTGGCCACAGCGTCATCGCCATGAATGCCACAAGGAAAGGGTTGGGCAAGTTGGTGTTGAATGCAGACAAAATCGCAGCTGACTTGGACGCCAATTGGGCTGTCGTAGCCGAAGCCATTCAAACCATCCTGAGGCGGGAGGCCTACCCACAACCGTACGAGGCCCTGAAGGCCCTGACCCGGACCAACAGCACAATCAACCAAACGGTGTTGCGTGAATTTGTGGATGGGTTGGACGTGTCTGACGCTGTCAAGGCTGAGCTCAAGGCCATCACCCCGGCGAATTACCTAGGATTCGCCTCCGACCTGGTGCGCGGATGAGGTCCGTCTGGACCCTGCTCCCGCTGATTCGTTACCAACGAAGCCAAGTGCTGTTGGTGGGGGCGCTCCATGCCCTGAGCGCCGTACTTTCCTTGTTCACGTTCCTGTCGGTGGTGCCTTTCTTGCGCATCTTGTTTGGGGCTGTGTCCATTGCCGGGTCCCAAGATGGGGTGCTCGCTTGGGTCAGCCTCGGGTTCGATGAATTTGTTCAATCGGAAGGCGCCTCGGTCGCCCTTGCGGTCTTGTGCAGTGCGATGGTGGTGTTGGCACTCCTGAAAAATGCCGTGCAATACGCGGCCCTTTATGTCATGGCGGGCATCCGCACGGGGGTCAGTCGAGATTTGAGGCAGGACCTCTACGGCAAACTCATGTCCATGCCCATGGCGTGGTTCTCCGAGTCCAAACGCGGGGATGTCATGAGCCGGTTCACCCACGACTTGATGGAGGTTGAGCACTCCGTCATTGGGTCGTTGGAGGCGCTGTTGAAGTCGCCGCTCATGATCATGGTGAGCTTGATCACGTTGTTGGCCCTGAGTTGGGAGTTGACGCTGTTTGCATTTGTACTGTTGCCAGTCACGGGCGCGCTGATCAGCCGTTGGTCCAAACGGCTCAAGCGCCATGCTCAAAAGGGAAAAGAAGAGCTCGGTCAGTTGGTGACGGTGTTGGAAGAAACCTTGTTGGGCATGCGCATCGTGAAGGCGTTCAATGCCGAAGGGCAGTTCACAGAATCCTTTTCCAAACGGAATCACGGTCATTTCAAAGCGATGCGGAGGATGCACCGCCGCGAGAGTATGTCTTCGCCGATGAGCGAGGTCATCTCGTTGTCGGTCATGGCACTCCTTTTGGCCTACGGCGGGTCGCTCGTGCTGGCAGGGGATTCAGCGTTGTCGGGGGATTGGTTCATCGGTTATTTGGTGGTTTTTTCCCAAATCATCCCACCCGCGCGGTCTCTGGCCGACGGGTACTTTCGTGTCTCTAAGGGTGTGGCTTCCCTGGATCGGCTGAACGAGTTGTTTGAGATTTCTTGGTCTCGTGAATCCGATTTGGGAGAGGCAGGAGCCGAGGCCCCCACCTGCAGGAAAGCGTTGGTTTTCGAAGATGTGGTGTACCGTTACCCTGAACAAGACGCGCCGGCCTTGAATGGTCTGAACCTCACGATTCCGGTGGGCCAAGTGGTGGCCCTTGTCGGGCTCTCGGGGTCTGGCAAGACCACGGCCGCGCACATGCTTAGCAAGTTTGCCAACCCGGACGAGGGCACGCTTTGGGTGGACGACACCGACTTAAGGTCGGTTTCAGGCCGTGCGTGGCGGGCCAAATTGGCTGTGGTCACCCAAGACGCCCTGCTGTTCTTCGGGTCCATTGCTGAGAACATTGTGCTGGGCGACGACTTCCCCGATTGGGAGCGGATGCGCGGTGCCGCTGAAGCGGCGCATGTGCTGGAGTTTGCAGAGGCTCTGCCTGAAGGGTTGGACGCCAAGGTGGGTGACAGCGGAGGCAAACTCAGTGGAGGCCAGCGTCAACGTGTGGCGTTGGCCCGGGCTTTATACCGAGATGCCGACGTGCTGCTGTTGGACGAAGCGACATCTGCATTGGACGCGAGCTCCGAGTCGCTTGTGCAACAGGCGCTGGAACAAGCTGTCAAGGGCAAGACTGTTGTGGTCATAGCCCACCGCATGTCGACCATTCGAGAGGCCGACAAGATCGCTGTGCTTGAAGGTGGTCAGGTGGTTGAGCAAGGCACGCACGACGAGTTGCTTGCCATGAAAGGGCGTTATGCCGAGTTGGATCAACTGCAACGGGGAGGTTGAGCGCCATGTTTGTTTCCGGATTCACCTTCATCAACCAAGCTGTCAGATTCGACTATCCCATCGTCGAGGCGATTCTGAGCATCTTGCCCATTTGCGATGAGGTTGTGGTGGCGGTGGGCGACGCGCAGGACGGGACACGTGCTTTGATAGAGGACATCGACTCGGATAAGATTCGCATCGTCGACACCGTGTGGGACCACTCGTTGCGCGCAGGTGGGCGGGTGCTGGCTGTGGAAACGGACAAGGCCTACGCCCACATTTCACCTGATGCAGACTGGGCTGTGTACATCCAAGGCGATGAAGTGCTGCACGAAAGAGACTTGCCCCGCATTCGGGAGGCCATGGAAAGGTTGCTTCCTCGTCACGATGTGGACGGACTGTTGTTCGATTACAAGCATTTCTACGGCTCGTATGACTTTGTCGGGGCGTCTGACCGCTGGTATGCACACGAGGTGCGTGTGGTCCGTGCGGTTCCTTCCGTGCAGTCGTTTCGAGACGCACAAGGATTCCGGATCCGAGACAACGAGCCCCTCCGGGTTCTTCCGGTGGACGCCACCGTATACCACTATGGTTGGGTCAAGCCGCCGCAGGTGATGCAGGCCAAGCGGGTGCAGTTCAACAAGCTTTGGCACAGCGACGAATGGGTGGAAGCGCATGTGGTCGGTCCGGAGTCGTTTTCTTACGAGGATCACATCCGGTCGCTGAGCCCATTCGAGGGGCCCCATCCTCAAGTGATGCTGCGCAGGGTGGCGGCAATGAATTGGACGTTTTCTTTCGACCCGTCCCAGAACCGATGGACCTGGAAGGAGCGGCTGAAGTCGCTGGCCAAAAAGTTGGGCATGAATCCCAACTACGCCAATTACAAATTGCTTCGGCGCTGAAGGGACGGCGCTCAGACTCCTTAATTGCGCCGTCTTGTCAAAATTGACCCACATTTGTCCATGACTCGGCTGACCTGGATGCTCCGAAACCGATGTCCCCAATGCGGGAAGACCCATTTGTTTGTGGAACCCAATGCGTACAAGCTTCGAACCACGGCCCACATGCACAAAGGGTGCACCACATGTGGAGAAGACTTCGAGCGGGAGCCGGGCTTCTATTTTGGGGCGGCCTACGTCAGTTATGCCCTGACTGTCGCCCTCTGGGTGGCGGTGCTTGTCGCGATGATCGCGTTCGACGCGTGGGGGTGGATCGAGTTTGGCATGTTCACTCATCCGGGCACCTACCTGACCACAGGGTGCACCCTGTTGTTGGCGCTGATGCCTCCGATTTACCGGTTGAGTCGGTCCATCTGGCTTTCGATCTTCACAAAAAATCGGGCATGAAAAAAGGGACCCTCACGTTTGAGCGTCCCTTTCAAACCAAATCGCCTGATTCATTGCGCCGTTGACAGCGCATTAACCAAAACCGAATTCCTATACCGGTGCAGGTTGCAAAAGGTTACACTTTGGCAAAAAAAACATCATTTCCCCAGCGAGGCCAGGTTGCTTTCAGGCTTGTTTCGAGCGCTCCATGTCGGCCTCGTCCCCTTGAACGCGGATGCTTTCCTCGTGCACTGAGGCCAAAATTTTGGACAGAAAGTCGTGGTTCAACCCCATTTGACTTGCCCAATCCAAACGGCTTTTTACGATGTCCCGCCATCGCGCGACGCTCAGAAGGGACCACTTGTTTTTGTGTTTCAAGGCGCCGATCTCGCGGGCCAGGGTCATTCGCTTGTCCAACATGTGCAACAGCTGCTCGTCCACGCTGTCGACTTGGAGCCGAAGGGCGTCCAAAGACTCTTGTGCTTTGTCGTTGACGACATGTTGGACAGGCACGTCCAATTGAGAGAGCAACCGGCCCAGTGCCTCGGGCGTGATTTGTTGCTCCGCGTCGCTCAGGGCGTGTTCAGGGGAAGGGTGGCTTTCAATCATAAGCCCTTCCATCCCGAGGTTCATGGCCCGCTGGGCGATGTCCTGCAGGTGTTCTGACTTGCCAGAGATGTGGGAGGGGTCACAAAAGAGCGGAACCTCAGGCATCTCAGACCTCAGTGCGATTGGGATTTCCCACATGGGGGCGTTGCGGAATTCATGGCTACCGTAGCTTGAAAAGCCACGGTGCAATCCACAGACCTGCCCTCGAGTGCACGTGGCTACACGTTCCAATGCTCCAATCCACAATTTCAAATCCGCATGCATGGGGTTTTTCACCATGACCAAGAGGTCGGTGCCCTTCAATGCTTCGGCAATCGCTTGGACGGCGAATGGACTCACGGTGGTGCGTGCGCCAATCCAAACGGCAGAGATGCCTGCGTGAAGGATCTTCTCCACGTGTTCTGGCGTCGCGACCTCTGTGATCGCCTTGAGGCCGGTCGTTTCCTCGGCTTCCATAAGCCAAGGCAAGGCCTGTTCACCCAGTCCTTCGAATGAATTGGGCCGAGTGCGTGGCTTCCAAACGCCTGCGCGGAACAACTGCACCTGTCCACCCTTGGCCAGGGATTTGGCCGTGGTCAGCACTTGTTCTCTCGATTCCGCGCTGCACGGGCCGGCCACCACCACAGGACGTTTTTCTTGTCCAAAAAGGTTGTCGGTTGAGAAACGGGCAGACGGGTTTCCATGAACCATGAATCAAAAGTACGGGCAGATGGCACGGTCGCCCTGTTTGTCGCCACAAAAGGACAAGTTTCAGGCACAAGAAAGCCCCGGCGCATGCACCGAGGCTTTTGCAGTACCCAGAACTGGACTCGAACCAGCACGCCCGAAGGCACAGCCGCCTGAAGACTGCGCGTCTACCAATTTCGCCACCTGGGTAAGTGAAGGCCGCAAAGGTAACGCATCGGAATTGAAGTCAACTCACTTGAACGTGCTCGGGCAGACAAACTCTGTGGTTGGGATGGAGGTGGCTTCAATGGCTTTGAACCCGCCCAACACGTCGATCCCGTTGTGGTATCCACGGGCCTTGAGCACGGAGTGCGCGATGACGCTTCGGTACCCTCCGGCACAGTGGATGTAGAACAGTTTGTCTTGCGGAATGCGTTCTAGGTGGTTGCCCAAAAACTCCAGCGACGCGTGCGCCGCACCTTCCACATGGGAGGCGCTGTACTCGCCGTCCTTCCGCACATCCACCACGCAAGTGTCGGGGTGGTGGGCCAACACGTGTTCAAACGCCTCGGCATCCACAGTTTCAATGTGGTCGGTGTCTTTGCCTGCCGCCACCCATGCATCCACGCCTCCTTCGAGGTGGCCAAGGACGTTGTCGAACCCAACGCGTGAGAGGCGGGGGATGGCTTCTTCGATTTGATCGTCGTTGGCAATGAGCAAAATGGGTTGCTTGACGTCGACAATCACCGCACCGACCCACGGGGCAAACCCGCCTTGCAGGCCAATGAACGTGGACCTCGGAACATGCCGTTCAATGAATTCTTGGGTGGGCCTCACGTCCAACACCACGGCCGAGGTTTCGTTTGCTGCAGCTTCGAAGGCGTTTGGGGACAGCGCTCTGGTGCCGCGTGCCATCACGTCGTCGATGCTTTCGTAACCTCCCTTGTTCATCGCCACGTTCAGCGGGAAATAGCCAGGAGGGGGCAAGAGGCCGTCGATGACCTCGCGCACGAATTCGTCTTTTGTCATGTCTTCCCGCAACGCGTAGTTGGACGCTTTTTGATCACCCAATGTGCCGACGGTTTCTTTGCTCATGTTCTTGCCGCATGCCGACCCAGCGCCGTGGCCAGGGTAGACGATGGTCTCATCTGGAAGCGTCATGATTTTGTGGCGGAGACTGTCGTACAGATGGCCTGCGAGGTCCTCCATGGTGAGGTCGCTTTTTTGGGCCAAGTCGGGCCGCCCCACATCTCCCAAAAACAGGGTGTCCCCGGAGAAAATGGCATGGGGTTGGCCTTGCTCGTCGCGCAACAAGTAGGTCGTGCTTTCCATGGTGTGCCCAGGGGTGTGGAGCACTTCAATCTCCACGGCCCCCAGCTTGAAGCGTTCTCCGTCGGTGGCGATGTGCGCGTCGAACCCAGGGTTGGCTTTGGGGCCAAACACAATGGGGGCCCCGGTCTTCTCGGCCAAGGTCACGTGCCCCGACACGAAGTCT
>MDSV01188854.1_pt1 | contig 11767 bp, 7 predicted proteins | sample 810851 | NCBI WGS metagenome assembly MDSV01 (sample SAMN05326640, study PRJNA326480) | marine metagenome | isolation source: seawater | place: Atlantic Ocean: North East | collected 2012 | reverse complement strand
GCTTCTGGGTGTGTCACTTTATCTATTTATTCAGTCCTCATCCACAGATTATAATTTTGAGATTGTGTCGTCTGAAATAGGTCATGATGTCAAAATTGTGTTTGATGACATGGCCGTTCCTCACATCTATGCTGAATCAGAGACAGACGCCATGTTCGCGCTTGGGTATGTACATGCTTCTGAGCGGTTATGGCAGATGGATTTGCTTCGTCGTGCCGGTGGGGGAGAATTGTCCGAACTTCTCGGAGCTGACATGGTCGAAAACGACCGGTATTTGAGAACACTTGGGATTAGAGACGCCGCGGTCAAGGACGCCGCATTGTTTGAACACACTTCGTCAGAAAAAACCAAGTCTGCTGCTCGTGCATATTTACAAGGTGTCAACACATTTATTGGTGAAGAAAATTATCCTGTTGAGTATTTGCTTTTAGGGGAGACTCCTCAGCAGTTTCAAATTATGGATATGTACAAAGTTGCAGGATTTATGGCCTATAGTTTTGCAATTCACATTAAAACGGAGCCCATTGTTGATTGGATCAAATCCAATTTTGATTCTACCTATTTGTCAGATGTTTCTACAGGGGTGAAGGGGTTCACAAAAATCCCAACCCAAAACGCTTCTGTCGATGTTACAGCATTTTCTGATTTGGCAAATCGCTTAGATGATAAATTGCCAGTTCCTCAATTTATTGGGTCGAATGCGTGGGTCATTTCCGGCTCGAAAACCAAATCAGGAGCGGTGTTGTTTTCCAACGACACGCATATGAAGTACGCCTCGCCTTCTGTTTGGTATGAAGCACATGTGATCACCCCTGAGTTGGAGTATTATGGAAATCACATTGCGGGAGTCCCATTTCCGCCCTTGGGTCACACAAAAGACAGAGCTTGGGGTATTACGATGTTTGTGAATGACGATATCGATTTGTACCAGGAAACAATCACCGGAGATCAGTATTTGTACGATGGTAAAATGGTTGACTTGGATGTTTCGCATGAGATCATTCATGTTGCGGGCGAGGCGGATGTGGAATTTGAGGTAAGAAGCACCAAACATGGGCCTTTGATTTCGGACAGCGTGTCTATGTGGTGGACTTATATGAAGTATCCTGAAAACCTTATCCAGGAGGCCTTCTATGGGCTCTCAAGAGCAAAAAACATGGCGGAGGTTGAACATGCTGTGTCGTTGTTTCATGCACCGGGATTAAATGTCATGCATGGAGACATAGAGGGGAATATCGCTTGGTGGGCTGCCGCGAAACTCCCCATCCGATCCCCGTCATCCGATTCGAAATCCATACAAGACGGTTCTCTTGCTGAGAATGACATTCTCGGATGGTATGATTTCTCCAAAAACCCCCAGACGATCAATCCTGAACGGGGTTTCATTTTCTCGACGAACAACGCACCTGAGGATGTCGATGGCGTTCATTATCCGGGGTATTACTATGCCGGGAATACACGTGCAGTATCAATCATTAATGCCCTTTCAAAGGACAAAACGGACTGGACCATGGAAGACTCTCAGGCATTGCAGTTGAGTAGTCATTCTCCGGTGTATGAGGACAACTGTAAGATGATGTGTGACTACGCTTCGGATAATAATTTCGAAGGCGTTTATGCCAAATATTTCGAAAAGATGAAAGATTGGAGAGGCACGCACACCATGGATGAGGTCGAGCCTACGATTTACTATAGATGGATGCACGCTGTGATTAAAGATGTTTTTAAAGATGAATTGGGGGTGGAGAACTACCTCACATTCAGAGGGACAATTGTATGTGAAAACACATTCCCGCTTGTGCTTCAGAACAATGAGTCTCCCTGGTGGGACAATCAAAATACTGATGAAATTGAGTCAGCACAACAGATTGTCAAAAGCGCTTTTCTGGCAGCAATCGATGAAATTATTGAAGATAGAGGCGCCGATTCTTCGACATGGCAATATGGAAAACTTCACCATCTCACACACAAACATGCGATGGGAGAAGTGGCGCTTTTAGATGATCTATTAAATGTGGGCAGGTATGAAGTCCCATCGGCAAAAGACGCGCTGTGTAAATATGAATTTAAGCTAACAGACACTGTTGATTTCGACGTGTTCTCAGGTCCAGCAATGCGGGTTTCTGTGGACTTCGGTGATGTCAATGCCTCTGAAAGCATTCTTCCTACAGGTCAGTCTGGCAATGTATTCAGTCCGTATTACGACAACCAAGCCGACATGTATCATTCAGGGAAGTTTCGCAAGCAGAGAATGGATCAAGCAGAGATTGACGGTGTGAAAATAGGGGAGTCATTTATTCGCGTTCAATAAATTAATAGCTATCACTTTATAATTTTATAACCATGAAAGTAATTGTATTAGGAGCAGGCCTTGTAGGTGCCCCCATGGCTTTTGACCTTGCCAAGGGCTCGGAGTTTGAAGTCACGGTGGCTGATATCAGTCAAAAGAACTTAGAGAAATTTAACGGTCACGATGTTGCAACTGTGGCGGTCGATTTGGATGATGAGCGTTCACTTTTGGAGGTACTGAAAAACCAAGATTTGGTCTTGAATGCTGTTCCCGGATTTATGGGGTATCGGACCACAGAACGTATTTTAAAGGCAGGTAAAAATGTGGTAGATATTTCCTTTTTTCCTGAAGATGCATTGACATTAGATGATTTGGCAAAAGCAAATGGCGTCACAGCGATTGTGGATTGCGGAGTGGCTCCAGGGATGAGTAACATCCTTCCCGGATATGTGGATTCTATTTTAGACCAAACCGATTCCATTTTAATCTATGTCGGTGGTTTACCTAAGGTGCGTGAGCTTCCTTATGAGTATAAAGCTGTTTTTTCTCCCATCGATGTCATAGAAGAGTATACACGTCCCGCGCGTTATATTGAGAATGGTAAGCTTGTGACCATGCCCGCTTTGTCAGAGCCGGAATTGCTTCATTTCGATAAGGTTGGAACGCTTGAAACGTTTAACAGCGATGGCATCAGATCGCTCTCAAAGACAATGCCTCACATCCCCAATATCAAAGAAAAAACACTTCGTTACCCTGGTCACATCAGGTTAATGGAGATTATGCGAGAAGCTGGGTTTTTCAGCGCTGAACCCACAGAAGTAAACGGGGTAGATATTCGCCCCATTGACCTTACTGCAAAGCTTCTTTTTCCGCAATGGGAACTTAAGCCTGGAGAAGTTGACTACACGGTCATGCGCATAGAGGTCGCAGGGGTTAAAAACGGCAAGCCAGAACGACATACCTATACGCTGTTTGACGAATATTGTTCAGAAACAAAGGTTCACAGTATGGCGCGGACGACTGGCTACACGGCCACGATGGCCATCAGGATGCTCGCTGAAGGTCTTTATGATGAGAAAGGAATCATTGTTCCTGAGTTTATCGGTAAGAATCACGCGTGTGTGCAGTTTATGCTTGATGGACTTGCAGACCGAGGGGTGAACTATGAATTAAAGATAGATTAAGAGACATTCGATCCAGAAGGAGTTGCGCAGAATGAAAAATGTAGGGAGGTTCTGTTAAATAAACCTCTCGTGAGGCATTGATTAGGTCGATGTTGTTAAAGAAGGTTGAATGCAATGTGCTTTATGTTATTTTTACTTACAAAGTGGCGTACTGTTTCATAGATTTACAGTCAAAATAATACAGCGTTTTTGAAAATGAGAAATTCAATTCTTACATGTTTTAAAATACTGGTTATCAGCGCTATATTTCTTTACGGATGCGGTGATGAAGGGAAAGTCATCGAAGCGATTGGAAGTGATGCTTCAAGGACGGGCATTTTTACAGGCAACAAATCACCTGAATCTTCAAAAATTACTTCTTATCAGGTAAAAGCCATAGAAGTTCTCCAAACATCGAAGTACTCATATTTGAAGGTTGAAGGAGAAGGTGACGGGTTAAGTGTGGGCGAACCCTATTGGATTGCGACGCTGAAGAACGACTTCATCGCGGGCGAAGAATATGTTTATTCGGGGCGTTTGTTTATGGAAGAGTTTGAAAGCAAGGAGTTTGGTAGAGTATTTGATCAAATATATTTGGTCTCTTTCATTGAAAAGGCAAACAAGACAGAGCCGATGACTTCGTCAGTTGAAGGCTTCATTTCTATCGCAGACATTGTGTCTAACGCCGAGAGTTTTGCTGGTAAAATCGTGAAGGTTCAAGGGGACGTTATGAAAGTAAACGATGCCATCATGGACAGGAACTGGATTCATTTGGCAGATGGGTCAGCGGATGACTATGATTTTGTAATCACTTCTAATGAGAGTGTCTCTGTGGGACAGACTGTTGCTTTTGAAGGTTTGATTTCGACAAACAGAGATTTCGGTGCTGGATACAAGTATGCGCTACTTATGGAGGATGCGGTTATAATTAAATAAACGATAGTGAAACGATTTTTTTCTACTTCTTTTGCCGGAATCTACATTCTTGTATTTGCAGTCGCAATTGGAGTTGCAACGTTTATAGAGAACGATTTCGGAACCAGTTCGGCCATGAAACTCGTGTTTCAAGCTGGGTGGTTTGAAGTGTTGTTGGTTCTGTTCTCCATCACGCTCGTTGTCAATGTGGTGAAATATAAAATGATTTCACAAAAGAGATGGGCACTGGTCATCTTTCATTTGTCCATGGTGATGATCCTAGTAGGTGCTGGAGTCACCAGGTATTTCGGATATGAAGGGACAATGCATATCCGAGAGGGGGAGGCGTCAAATACCATCCTTTCTCGTGACTCATATTTAAATTTCCAGGCTTCTTCCAATGGGAATAACTATGAATTTAGTGAGCCGGTTCTCTTTTCTTCAATTGGAAGCAACGCCTTCAATGAGAAGTACAATGTGGCTGGTCGTGAAGTAAAAGTTGAAGTATTGGACATTTTGCCAAACCCCGCAAACCTCCTTGCGCAGTCTTCTTCTGGTCAGCCTATTTTAAAGATTGTCTACGGAGGAAGTGGTTCTAGGCAAGAATTTTATATCGGAGAGGGAGAGAGAAGGACGCTTTTTGGCTTGAATTTTGACTTCAGTCAAACGCTAGAGGATTCATCCGCTGTAGATTTTTCTGAGACACCGACTGATTTCAATATTTATTTTTCAGAGGGAAATTTGTTTTTCAAATCCCGAACGGACTTGTCTGAGATTGTTATGATTAGCCAAACTCAGTCAGCGCTCTCTGCAAATCAAGTTCATCCGCTCAAGCTAAGATCTCTATATGATACAGGCGACAAAGGGTTTGTTTTCGGCGATTTTATGCCATCAGGTGAACTCAGGTTGACCAGCACGGGACGGAAGCTTGATTACAGTTCAACAATCGGGATTTCTTTGAAAGTCACAATTGATGATGTTCCGTTCGAACGCTATATCTTCGGTCGCAATGGTGGTGAAGGTCGTGCAGAAGTCTTTCAAGTTGATGGTTTGGAGCTCTCTGCGAGCTATGGCTCAAAAAGAATTCAACTGCCTTTCAGTTTATATCTGAATGATTTCATTATGGACAGATATCCGGGGACAAACAGCCCAGCGTCTTATGCCAGTGAAGTCACTTTAATTGACGATAGAAATCAAATACGAGAAGATCACAGGATTTTTATGAATCATGTGTTAGATCACGATGGTTTCCGGTTCTTTCAATCTTCTTTCGATCAAGATGAACTTGGAACATATCTCAGTGTAAATAACGATTACTGGGGAACCATGATTACCTATTTCAGTTATGCGTTTTTTACTTTGGGACTTGTTATGGTTTTCTTCAGCAAAAAGACGAGATTTTATATCCTGTCCCAAAAATTAAAAAAACTTCAGGACAAGAGATTTATATTCTTGACTTTGGTATGTGTTTCTAGTATCCTATCACAACCGGCGATCGCTCAGGAGACAATCAAGCCAGTCCTTCCTGAATTGTATTATGTCGACGATGACCATGCAGAGTTGTTTAATACGGTAATCGTTCAGGATTTTAAGGGGCGGATGAAGCCCATGCAGACGCTTTCTAACGAACTCATGCGCAAGGTTACTGGGAAGACCAAATACAATGGTTTTACTGCGAGTACGACTGTGTTGTCGATGTATGCTGATGCTCAGAATTGGTATTCCGCACCCATGATTGGTTATGGTAAAAACAAAGGTATTGCGGATATTATCGGTGTGTCTTTAGGAGATTTGGCCAGCTATAAAGATTTCTTCTTCGAAGATGGCTCTTACAAGCTTGGTGCTGAAATCCGAAAAGCAACAGGTAAAAACCCTGCTGAAAGAGGGATGTATGAGAAGCAACTTGTTAAAGTAGATGAGCGGGTAAATATCGTGGGAATGATTTTTGCGGGATCCTTTTTTAAGGTGATTCCAATAGAGGGTGATGAGAACAATACCTGGGTGGGTGAGAGGTCAAGCGGACAAACTTCTGAAGCGACCACTTCGCCTATCGCTCAGGCATTCTTCAGTACCTATCGCCGAGCGCTTTACGATGCGATGCAATCTGTTGAGAGTGGCGAACTTGAAACAGGGGCAGACATTTATCAGCTTTGTAATCAAATTGTTTTAGAACTTAAACAGTACCAAACTGTTAATGGGGCCGAAGTCATGCCTTCGAAATCCAGAATCGCTACAGAGATAGCACTCAATAACTCGAACGTTTTCAATCGACTTGCACTTTATTATTTTATGCTGGGCATGTTGTTTCTAGGCCTCCTTTTCTACTCCGTATTCTTTCCTGAAGGCAAGGCGAAGAAATTCAGGATAGCTTTGGTCGTTCTCGTCATTATAGGGTTTGTTTTTCATACCTCTGGTCTTGGCGCAAGATGGTATATTACGGGTCGAGCACCGTGGAGCAATGGTTATGAATCAATGATTTATATTGCTTGGACCTCTGTCCTTGCGGGTTTGATTTTCACCCGAAAATCGCTTGGCGCGATGGCGGCGACGATGGTTCTTGGAGGTGCCATCCTTCTTATTGCGATGTTGAGTTATTTGGATCCAGAGATCACTCCCCTCGTGCCCGTTCTTAAATCTTATTGGCTTACAATTCATGTGTCGCTTATTGCTGGATCGTACGGTTTTCTTATGCTTGGCGCCATTATTGGATTTATAAACTTGTTATTGTATGTGCTTCTGTCGAAGAAAAACAAATCCGTGATTGTTAAGATCATTAAGGAAATGACGTACATCAGTGAGATGACCTTGACAGGTGGCATTGTGCTGCTGAGTGTGGGAACGTATTTGGGGGGTGTTTGGGCGAATGAATCTTGGGGGAGGTATTGGGGATGGGATGCAAAGGAAACCTGGGCATTGGTTTCGATACTGGTGTATGCTTTCATATTGCACATGAGACTTATTCCTGGACTCAAGTCTGTTTTTGCCTACAATTTCGCAACACTTTTCGGCCTTTCATCCGTGATCATGACCTATTTCGGCGTGAATTACTACCTAAGTGGCTTGCACTCATACGCAGCTGGAGACCCTGTCCCCATTCCGAACTGGGTGTATTATGCTGTGGCCTCCGCTGCAATTGTAAGTTTCATTGCGTATCTGCAAAAAAACAAACATCAAATTTCTTAAATTGCTTCATGAAATATTTATTAGCCTTTTCAACAGTTGTCTTTTCTTTGATATCAATGGCACAAGCTGAAACAGATGCCACAGTCCGTCGTTGTGCTGTGATGCCTGCTTTTGGAGAGTGTGTGCATTCAGAAACAGCAGATATTTATCGTTGCTCTTCTGTTGCGATTATGGAACATCTTGCGGGCGCATTGAATTACCCTTCTGATGCCCTTGAGGCAAAAGTTTCCGGAACAGTATACGTCATGTTTATCATTGAAAAAGATGGCTCGATCACTGGCGTAGATGTCATGCGTTCTATTCCTGTAGAAGACTCACTTGCTGATGTTGTGGCTTCCCTTGAACTTGAAGCTGTAAATGCTGTGAAATCTCTGCCAGACTTTCGTCCTGGAACGGACGGCGTCAATCCGGTGAGGGTTGAATATGTCGTCCCTGTCAAGTTTGAATTAAAATAAGCAGTCAATCGCTGGCCCTATGCGATAGGTTATTCAAACGTGTGGTCAAGATCAGACTCGGCGGTTTTGTAAAAGAAATTGTATCAGTGGTGCCTCTTCCAACGTTTACTCACCTGACGAATCGGGCACGTTTTAGATGCTCTCCATTAATGCTCTCAAGGATGTATGAACCTGATTCGAAGTGGGAGATGTCAATGCGCATTGAAGGTGAATTGCAATGCCCCTTTGCGATCATTTGACCCGATGTGTTAAAGATGGTCCAATCGGCGAGATTTCTTTCGTCATATGAATTGATAGAAATGAAATCATCAGAGGGGTTTGGGCTGATCGAAAGTGACAAAGTTTCTTGAGTTTGAGGGGCACCGATATTAAGCGCAGCGTCACGAATTCGCACGAAGTTTGAGTGAACGAAAGTTTGGTTCACCATGTCCCATGATTGTACTTCGATCGTTCCATCATATTCAGCATCAGGTGAAATCAGGACAGTAAATCGCTCGCCTGGGTAAATGTCGAGTTCCTCAACCTCGAATGGTGTGGGGACAGGGCGACCATCTGACATGTAGCACATCGCACCTAGTTCAGAGGGGATGATTAATTTTGTGAGTGTGTAAGCCATAGATCCCAAACGAAGCGCGAGGGACTCACCATTCGGACAAGAGAGAATCGTCCCTGGCTCACCAGGTGTCCCCGTGCTTCCTGTTTCTAGCTGACTTCCTGAACGTCCGTTGACCATAAAGTAGTCAGGTCGTATGTCATGAAACGGAAAGGATTGAACAGGGGCAAGATTGGTCGCTATTTCTAGGTCACTAAAGAGAAGGGGCGCATCAGAATAGTACGTAGGTCCTCCCTCAAAGAGCACGCCCCCCGGATGGCGCACCAGAATCATCCCATACATCCCCATCGTGAGATGCAGTGTCGTGGTCACGTGGCAATGATATAAAAAAGTGCCGGGTTCGGATGCCGTAAATGCGTAGGAACCTACATCATCTTGAACGACAATAAAGGATGTTGTGGGAACGCCATCATTTGCCTGGTCGACATCAAGGCCATGTAGATGAATGGTATGAGACTCTGGACTGTTGTTGACGAACGCCAAGTTAACATCGTCACCTGTCTCATATTCTAACAAAGGGCCGGGAACAGTGATGTACCCATCTGCCGTAAGACCATATCCCCAAACAGGAATTTCCATGCCGCCATCAGAAATTAAAATCCCGTCCATGCCTGTAAATAAAAGTGGAGGAGGAGAGAAGGTTTGGCCTAAGGATGGCGCACCATGAATACAAATTAATGATGCAGCAATCAGGAATGTGATAGATGATCTCATGGCATTATATTTATTAGTGTAATCATTCCGCCAGGGTAAAACCCAGAGTTTGTCACCGCGATTAAGTTGTGGTTGTGAACGGGGTACATGCCTTCTTGATTTGCAATAAGTAAGAGCGTCACACCTTCACCTTGTAGGAGAGGGGTCGTGTCTTTACTCCAGCCTATTCTAGACGGCTGGAGTGTGCTAGAAAGATACTCAACATGAAATCCATGGAAATGAAGAACGTGGTCCATCATGCCACTGTTGACAATTGAAATGGTGCACGTATCCCCCAAAGCAAGTGCCACGTATCCATTTGCATCTGATGCAGTATGTGGGTATGTGTAAGAGTTGATCGAGAAATATCTCGGCACATAAGGCGCTTCATCAAGCAGTTCGCCACCAGAAAAAACAGAATCCATCCGTTCTGGCATGCAGTCCGCCAAGTTCCAGTGAAATTGATGTGGCATATTTAGTCCCACTTTCAACACGCCAGACAATCCCAAATACACACCTCTCTGATCACTGGAAAAGTAGCGGTATGTTCCCATGTCCATAGGAGGTATTTCAAAAGTTGTGGTATCGTTTGGTAGAATGTCTTCACCATAACTCCAAACCCCATCTACACCGAAATCATGTGCCTCTGTGTCAGTATTTATGACTGTTAGAAACAACGCAGCATCAGCAGAAGTATTGAGTGCAACATTTGAGGTGTCAAAAACAGGCGTTTCATTAAACCTTAAGACCGTCATCGTATCCTGGGACTGATGCCAATCCCCGGTATTGATCCAGAGGGTGTCCTGTGCGCAAACATTTATATTTAGGTTGAAACCTAGAATGATTAGGCCCAAACGGATGTGATTTTCCATATTGTAGATCTTCATCAGTAATAAATATTGCGTCTCACCTTCGCAATATATTTTGCCAAACGAATGACTTGTTTTGTGTATCCAAACTCATTGTCATACCAGGTATATAAGACAACACTTTTTCCATCCTTACTGACGATGGTTGCAGGACTGTCAAATACAGCACAACAGTCGTTGCCTATGATGTCGTTGCTTACCAATTCTTCATTGACTGAAAAATGTATTTGGTTCACTAAGTTTTCAGTCAGGGCTGCTGTTTTAAGATGTTGATTGACATCCTTCAGTGATGTTGTTTTCTCTAACTCTAGATTCATAATCGCGAGAGAACCGTTAGGTGTAGGAACCCTGACAGCATTTGCAGTCAGTTTGTTATTTAAACTGGGGATCACTTTTGTGACGGCTTTTCCTGCGCCCGTTTCTGTGATAACCATGTTGACTGCAGCAGATCTTCCACGACGTTCTTTTTTGTGGAGGTTGTCTAGCAAGTTTTGGTCATTTGTATATGCGTGAACGGTTTCAATATGTCCCCTTACGATTCCGAAATTGTCCTCAATGACTCTCAGAATAGGAGAGATTGCGTTTGTGGTACAACTTGCTGCAGAAAAAATATGGTCTTTGTCAATGTCTAAATTGCTGTGGTTTATACCATACACGATGTTGGGTATGCCTTTTCCTGGAGCGGTAAGTAAAACCTTGCTGATGCCATTTGACTGAAGGTGTAAGCTGAGTGCCTCCTTGTCTCTATATGCCCCCGTATTGTCGATTAACAATGCATTGTTTATGCCTCTTCCCGCGTAATCAATGACAGATGGATCTGAACTTGCAATAATTTGAATCCGTTGACCATTGATGATTAAATGTTTGTTTTCGCAATCGATTTCAATTGTTCCGGGAAAACGACCATGCACAGAATCATTTTCAAGCAATGCGGCTCTTTTTTTCAGCGTAACGTCATCTATTGAACGGAGCACAATCGCCCTAAGTCTAAGTTGTTGTCCCTTTCCAGCTTGTTTAATAAGTTCTCTGGCTGCGAGTCGTCCTATTCGTCCAAATCCAAATAAAACGACATCCCTGGGTTCTATTGCTGAGCTGTCAAATTGATCGAAATGACTGAGCTTATCCTCAATAAAGTCTGTCATAGAGTTGAATGCTTTGCCTTCGTTCCTCCATTCATTCGCCAGTTTTCCGATATCAATCTTAGCTGGCGCAATGTCCATCTTGTATATCTCAGAAGCCAGACGTGCAGAATCCGTCACTTGAATAGGCTTTCCGACGACTTGAGATGCGTATTGATGTAAATTCAAGATCTCGCCAATACTCTTGTCAATTAAATGGTTTCGAAATAAGACCAATTCAATATTCTTCTCAAAAAGTAATTTTCCGATAGAATGCATCAGTTCTAAAGCTGTCTTCTCATGATCAATGTAGTCGTTAAGTTCAGCACTGTAAGTCTCTTTCAAACTTTTAGATTGTATCATATTCTACTTTGGGGTTTGTGAAGCAAACGAACGTCAAAGTTACTATGAGAATAGGAAGAGTGTATTGCAAAAGGAGATTGTTTTCCCCATAATTATATCATTTGT
>MDSV01152238.1_pt1 | contig 11767 bp, 8 predicted proteins | sample 810851 | NCBI WGS metagenome assembly MDSV01 (sample SAMN05326640, study PRJNA326480) | marine metagenome | isolation source: seawater | place: Atlantic Ocean: North East | collected 2012 | reverse complement strand
GCTACGGTGACTATTGCATTAGGGTCCACCTCTTCCCATTCCGAACAGAGAAGTTAAGCCTAATAGCGCAGATGGTACTAGGGTAATACCTGGAAGAGTATGTCGTTGCCATTTTTTTAAAAACCTCCTATTGGAGGTTTTTTTTTGCCTTTTTATCAACAACTCATTTTTATATTATCTCTTTTACTTATTTTCGCAACCAAACTTTTATATGACAAAGGATAATTCCATTAAGTCTATACTAATTATTGGAAGTGGACCCATAGTTATTGGTCAAGCTTGCGAATTTGATTATTCAGGTTCTCAAGCTTCAAGATCCTTAAGAGAAGAAGGAATAGAAGTAACACTAATTAATTCCAATCCAGCAACTATAATGACAGATAATGTAATTGCTGATAACATATATTTATTGCCTCTAGAACCAGAATCTATTCAATCAATACTTGAGAAACACAACATTGACGCTGTACTCCCAACTATGGGAGGTCAAACCGCATTAAACCTCTGTATTAAATGTAGTGAAATGGGAATATGGGACGATTTTGATATTGACATCATTGGTGTTGATATTGATGCCATTGAAATTACTGAAAATAGACAGGCATTTAGAAAACTAATGGAACAAATAGATATTCCTATGGCTCCCCAATCAATTGCTAAATCTTTTCTTCAAGGTAAGGAAATAGCCCAAAAATACGGGTTTCCGCTATGTATAAGACCTTCCTATACCCTTGGTGGATCTGGAGCTTCTTTTGTTCACAATGAAAAAGAATTTGAATCACTTTTAAATAGAGGATTACATGCTTCTCCCATTCATGAAGTTATGATTGATAAAGCTGTAGTCGGATGGAAAGAATTTGAATTGGAACTATTAAGAGATAAAAATGATAATGTAACAATTATTTGTTCCATTGAAAATATGGATCCAATGGGAATTCATACAGGTGATTCAATTACCGTAGCTCCTGCAATGACTTTAAGTGATAAAACATATCAAAAAATGCGTGATATGGCAATTAAAATGATGAGAGCTATTGGAGATTTTGCTGGCGGTTGTAACGTTCAATTTGCTGTAAGTGATGACGAAAATGAAGACATTATTGCCATTGAAATTAATCCAAGAGTTAGCAGATCATCTGCATTAGCCTCTAAAGCTACTGGATACCCAATAGCTAAAATTGCTGCTAAATTAGCAATAGGTTATAGCTTGGATGAATTAGATAATCAAATTACCAAATCTACATCGGCATTTTTTGAACCTACTTTAGATTATGTGATAGTAAAAATTCCTAGATGGAACTTTAATAAATTTAAAGGTGCTGAAAGAAAGTTAGGCCTTCAAATGAAATCTGTAGGAGAAGTGATGGGTATTGGTAGGTCATTTCAAGAAGCCCTCCAAAAAGCATGTCAATCGCTAGAAATAAATAGAAATGGATTAGGTGCAGATGGAAAAGAAGTTACCAACCAAGATGAGTTACTTAATAGTCTAGAATATCCATCTTGGAATAGACTTTTTCATATTTATGATGCAATAAAATTAGGAATACCATTTAGAAAAATACAACAAAAGACAAGGATAGATGACTGGTTTCTAAGACAAATAAAAGATTTAATTGACTTAGAAAGTGAAATTCAAAAATTTAATCTTCAGGACATCCCATACGATTTATTTTTTGAAGCCAAACAAAAAGGATATGCTGATAGACAAATTGCTCATTTACTAGGATGCTTAGAAAGTGAAGTTTTTAATAGAAGACAAGAAATAAATTTAAAAAGAGTTTATAAATTAGTAGATACTTGTGCTGCTGAATTTCGAGCTGAAACACCTTATTTTTATTCTACTTTTGAAAAAGAAAATGAATCTATTGTTTCCAACAAACCTAAAATTGTTGTACTTGGCTCTGGACCCAACAGAATTGGACAAGGTATAGAATTTGATTATTGTTGTGTTCATGGTGTATTGGCTGCAAAGGAATGTGGTTATGAAACCATTATGATTAATTGTAATCCTGAAACTGTTTCTACTGATTTTGATACTGCCGATAAATTGTATTTTGAACCAGTTTTTTGGGAACATATCTATGAAATTATTCTTCATGAAAAACCGGACGGAGTTATTGTACAATTAGGTGGCCAAACCGCTTTAAAGCTTGCTGAAAAACTTGATAGATATGGAATTAAAGTTATTGGTACTTCTTTTAAAGCATTGGATTTAGCAGAAGACAGAGGAAGTTTTTCTAACCTACTTAAAGAAAACAAGATTCCCTATCCAAAATTTGGTGTGGTTAAATCTGCTGAACAAGCTATTGAACTATCCAAAGACTTAGGATTTCCCTTATTAGTAAGGCCAAGTTATGTTCTTGGAGGTATGAAAATGAAAATTGTAATCAATGAAGAAGATTTAGAACATCATGTGGTTGACATTTTAAAAGATATGCCAGAAAATCAAATTTTGTTAGATCATTTTTTAGATGGTGCAATCGAGGCGGAAGCAGATGCTATTTGCGACGGTGAAGATGTCAAAATAGTAGGAATAATGCAACACATAGAACCTGCTGGAATCCATTCTGGTGATTCATATGCAGTGCTCCCACCTTATAATCTAGGAGATTTTATATTACAACAAATAGAAGAATATACTCACACAATTGCAAAAGCACTTAAAACAGTAGGATTAATAAATATTCAATTTGCTATAAAAAACGATGTAGTGTATATAATTGAAGCTAATCCAAGAGCTTCTCGTACTGTCCCATTTATTTCTAAAGCATATAAAGAACCATATGTTAATTATGCGGCAAAAGTAATGATGGGTAAAAAGAAACTAAAAGACATTGATTTTAATCCACAAAAAAATGGGTATGCAATCAAAATTCCGGTATTTTCCTTTGATAAATTTCCTAAAGTTAATAAGGAATTAGGCCCAGAAATGAAATCTACAGGAGAAGCTATTAGATTTATAAAAGATTTAAAGGATCCTTTCTTTAGAAAAATATATTCTGAAAGAAATTTGTACTTAAGTAAGTAGTTTATTAAATATTTTTAAGTCGTAATCTTTTAATATATTTATTAGAATTCTAAATTTAAAATTCAATAAAAATTATGAGAAATATTAATTGGAAGTTTATTCTAAAACATTTTTCTGCTATTCTAATATTTGTTTTGATTTCAGTAATTTACTTTTCACCAATTTTAGAAGGTAAGAAAATATACCAAAACGATAAAGTTCAATATCGAGGAATGTCTAAAGAAATTTTTGATCATAGAGAACAATATGAAGAAGATCCATTATGGACCAATTCCATGTTTGGAGGAATGCCTGCATATCAAATATCTGTAGAAAGTGAGGGGAACTTAGTTAAAAAGTTTTATAGAATATTTCAATTGTATCTACCTCATCCTATCGGGATCTTATTTTTATATTTATTTGGTTTTTATTTTTTAATTATTTCTCTTGAAATAGATTATCGATTAGCAATTATAGGAGCTATTTCCTTTGGTTTTTCTTCTTATTTTTTCATTATTATTGAAGCGGGACATAACACTAAAGCTCACTCAATTGGCTACTTAGCCCCAATTCTAGCTTCTGTACTAATGGTATATCGGGGTAAATTATTTTTAGGGGCTTCATTAACTGCCTTATACTCAGCACTAATGATTAATGCCAATCACCTTCAAATAACCTATTATCTTGTAATTTTACTTTTAGTAGTTGGAGTTGTTCATCTTACAAAAGCGATCAATGAAAAAAAGTTTTCATTATTTTTAAAACAATCTGTATTTTTAATTGTTGCTGGATTACTAGGCTCTCTAACAAGTTCAAGCAAGTTACTTTCTACAATCGAATACGGTGAGCAAAGTATAAGAGGCAAATCGGAATTAACTTCTAACGAAGAAGTAAAAACAACTGGTTTAGATAAAGACTATGCTACAGCATGGAGTTATGGCTTATCGGAATCATTCACTTTATTAATTCCTAATTTTCATGGCGGAGCATCAAATGGCGCTTTAGGAACCAATTCAAAAACTTATGAACTCGTCAAAAACAACCCACAAGCTAATCAAATTATAAAACAACTCCCATTATATTGGGGTTCCCAACCTTTCACATCTGGACCAGTTTATGCTGGCGCTGTTTGCTGTTTCCTATTTGTTTTAGGATTTTTTGTAATTAATAGTTATACGAGAATTTGGATATCTATAGTATTCTTGCTTATGCTTGCTTTAAGTTGGGGTAAAAACTTTATGCCATTGACCGACTTTTTTTTAAATTATATACCAGGGTATAATAAGTTCAGAGCAGTCTCAACCACGCTGGTAATCGTAGAACTATTAATTCCTTTTCTTGGAATCTTAGCATTAAGTAAAATAATTAAAGAAGGTAAAACTCAAAAGGTATTAAAATCCCTATATTACAGTCTAGGAATTACTGCTGGTCTATGTCTAATGTTTGCTGTATTTTCAACTTCTTTTTTTGATTTTAAAGGGTTAAATGATTCAAAATATGGAGAACAACTTGCAAGTACTCTAGTTTTAGACAGAGCTGCTATTTTTCAATCGGATGCAATTAGATCTTTAATTTTCATCCTTTTATCATTTATCAGTATATGGCTTTATTTATCAAACAAAATAAAACCTATGCCTCTATATTTAATTTTAGGTACACTAATCTTAGTTGATATGTGGGGAGTGAATAATAGATATTTAAATGAAGAAAACTTCAAAGAAAAGAGAAAAGTAATTCAACCCTTTACCCCAACTTATGCCGACCAACAAATATTTTTAGATAAAGATCCAAACTTCAGAGTATTTAATACTACGGTTAATACATTTAATGATGCATCAACCTCTTATTTTCATAAATCAATTGGAGGTTATCACGGAGCCAAACTAAGACGTTACCAAGAATTAATTGACTCCTACATTTCAAAAGGAAATATGAATGTATTAAACATGCTCAATACTAAATATTTTATTGTAAAATCAGAACAAGGTCCCAGAGCACAGCAAAATAGAAATGCTCTTGGAAATGCTTGGTTTGTTAGTGAAATTATTAAAGCTGAAAATTCTGATAAAGAAATAGAATTGTTGGGACAAATTGATTTGTCAAATCAAGCTGTGGTTGATATTAGATATATTACTCCTGAAATTTTAACTTATGACTCCACTTCCAAAATCCAACAAACTTTTTATAAAGCCAATCATATTTCATATGAATCCAATACAACAAGTATACAATTTGCTGTCTTTTCTGAAATTTTTTATGATAAAGGTTGGAATGCATACATTGATGGTAAATTGACTAGTCATATAAGAGCTAATTATGTATTAAGAGGGCTAGAAATACCATCCGGAAAACATAAAATAGATTTCAAATTTGAACCCTCTACTTATCTAATAGGTGAAAAAGTTTCTCTTGCAAGTTCAGGGTTACTTATTTTATTATTATTATTTGTCGGATATAAGGAATATAAAAAAATAATATAATTTATTTTCTGTCTAAAAATTTTCAAGTCTTCTGATTTTTTTTATTTGTTTTTTAGCAAAATCATTTATATCATCGGAAATCTTAAAGACAAATATCAACGTCCAAAAAACTAGGGTTATAAATATCCCATTTACTAATATTGAATAAAAAGGGTTTTCAATATTGGGAATTAAAGCAGAATTTAGAAATACTACAATTCCTATAAAAAAAACTTTTAATAAATTGAAATCAAAAGGGATATGATTTATTTTAATATTAATTAGAATCAATCTAAAACTATTTATAGTTATAATTGAAACACAGGTGCCTATTGCAGCTCCAACAGTTTTATAGATTGGTATTAGCCACCAGTTTGTAAGAATTACTAATAAAGCAAGTCCACCAATAAAATAAGAATTGTATTTATAGAATTTTGAAGTAGCTATAATTTCAGTATTTAAGCCTGTCATCATATCAAATAAAGATCCAATACCAATAAATAAAATAATAAATACTCCTTCTTGATAATCTTTACCGATTATCTCTATTATATTTTCATTATTAATCCAAACTCCTAAAAAAAGATAAATTCCAATAATAGTTAGATTTAAAACACTCTTAGTATAGATTTTTTTTATTTTTAGAATATCATTATTTTTCCAAGCTTCTGCTAAAACAGCTGTAGAAATTCTTTTTAATGGTCTAGCGGGTATACTTACAAAAATACCGTAATAAAAAAGAGTATAATAGATCCCAGTATATCGATCGCCAATCATATTATTTATCATTACTCTATCAATCATTGAGGCGATTATTGCTCCTGCACTTCCTAATATTCCGTAAAATGCAATATTGATAATTTCAGATTTATGCTTCTTTACAAAAGAAAAATTTGTTTCTATAAAACTGCTAAAATTAATTTTACTTACTAAGTAAAGTAGGACTAAAAGCCCTGAAAAACACATAGCTAAAGTATAAGCTAAGACAAATCTGTCATAATCTATAATTTTGAATCCAATAAGTAAAATTCCAAAGGAGATCAATATTCTTTGAAATAACTCTTTGGTTAGAATTCCAAATAAAGATTTATATTCCATTCTTAAATAAGTGTCTCCCAGCCTAAACGAAACATTGAATATAATCAATGGGATGAGTAATAAATAAAATTTTTCTATTTGAGAATTATCGTTGGCATCAATAAATAAAAATTTAGCAAAAATAAATATAGCTAGTGTTGCTAATACACTTCCAATAACAATGATTAAAATGGTAAATAGTATAAGATTACTTTTTTTGTTTTCAGCGATAATTTTTGGAAATAATCTTACTAAAACATTCGGCCATCCAAGGGAAAAAATGGTACCAAAAATTTCTGACCATGCTATAAGAATTGCTACCAAGCCAATCTCTTCTGCTAATAGAAATTTAGGTTGTAAAAAAGCAACATTAAAATAGCCAATTAGAATACCTATGTAAATTAAAATAGCTCCTGTAGATGATTGTTTTTGAATTACCCCCAAAATAGATTATTGAGTATTTATATCATTTTTGATTAATGTTGCTATCTTCATATCAAATTCTGTATTTATTTCAAATGCACTTTTTTGGTCTAATAAAATATGACCGACTTTTCCGGAAAGCATTTTATTATTTTTTTCAAAGTTTTTACGGGTACTTACTGAAATACCCCCAGAATGAAAATACAACATTTCTCTTTCCATTTTAGTGAATTTTTCCATACCTAAAATCGGATTCATTCCCCTGCCGTTATGTCTATAAAGTAACTTATTAGTATTTCTGACACTTATCAAAGAATCTGCATCAAAAAGAACCATAGTATTTATAGCATCATCAATTTTAGAGGGTTTTAAAAAAGGAAATTCAATAGCCAATATGGTAATTGCTTTAAAATCTAGATTTTTAAACTTTTTCACTATAAGTTCTAGTGTTAAATTTAGGTCAACATTAATTCTAGTTTTAGACTTGTCTCTATAAAAGAAAGATACTTTATCAAGGTTTTCATATTTATCATTAATTAATTTCTTAATATTTTCATCGGGGCTTGTAACAATAACTTTTGTAATAAAATTTGACTCTAGTGCTTGATTAATTTTTTCTTCTAATAATGTGTGACTTCCAAATGGTAATTTATAAATATTATTACCTTCTCCTCTAACTGGTATAATTGCAACTGATTTAATTTCCTTATTGAACTTTTTAACAAATTTTGAATTTATAGTAGCCCTAGTATCTAAAATTCTATCTTCATTACTAGTTAAGTTTTTTCCATGTTTTCTATAATAAAATAAAGGTTCGTTAATGTTGGAAACTTTAAATTTACTGGTGAATTTTACCCATAATTCATATCCATCTTGACAACTAAAACTTTCATCATATCCACCAATTTCTCTTAGAAATTGAACTCTAATCATAGTACAAGCACCATGAGCAGCTTGATCAAATAATTTTACCTCGTTATCAAAATCGTGTCTTTTTTGTCTTTCTAAAACTTCACCTTGGGTATCTACTATAAAATAATCCGGAAAAACCATTCCCAACTTTGAATCACTTTCCAGTTTTTCTAATAAAAGTTCTAAGGCATTGGGTGAAAAATAATCATCTGCATCAAGTCTAACTATGTATTTCCCCCTTGCAGCTCTAAGGGCTATATTATTTGTAACATTTAGTCCTTTATTTTTTTGATAAACAATTCTAATGTTTTTTAAATCTTTATACTTTTCAATTATTTCCCTAGAATTATCAGTTGATCCATCATCAATTATTATAAGTTCAAAAGATTGTTCAGTCTGCATTAAAACACTCTCAATAGCCTGCTTTATAAACTTACCATAATTGAAATTGGTGATATAAACGGTGACTAAGAAATTTTCTTTATTCATTATTTACTTATTAGGAATACCTACTAGTGTGAGACCATCAGAAAACTTCTCCTCATCAATAAATTGCTGTAAATTCATTTGAAAATCTCCAGTTTCTGTGAGAACTTTATAAAGACCTGTTTGATTTCCCAGTTGCATAAAGGTTTCATAAATATCCATACCATAATACCATGCAGCAGTTGGCTTAAATTTAGATCTTAAATATAATTCTGCAGCAGAAGCATCTGTAAAAAGCATTATATGTCCCATTGGATCTATATGTCTTATTATTGTATTAGAATTTAATCTCTGAGCAGCAGAACTTAAAGAATTCCATCTTGGGATTTTGGAAATAACCATTCCTTTAGAAGATTCTGAAACAATTTCATATGCTGTATCAAGAATTTTTCCAGGAAACGGTGTGTGTTCTAATAATCCCCAAAATGTTACTAAATCGTAACCCTTATAATCCTGTACTATGTCAAAAAAGTTTCTTCCGTCAAGTTCAAATCCCCAAATTTCTCTTGCAAATTCTCTACTAGATTCACTTAATTCTATACCGTCAGCATGGATTCCATCTCTTCTACAAGCTTCAACAAAGTGCCCTGCTCCAGAACCTACATCTAAAATTCTTTTAGGCATTTCACCATATTGTTTGAAGTAAACTTCTTTTACCCATTCTAACCATGGAACAGCAATACTATTGAGTCTGAACTCCGCGGCTTCTTTATTGGTATAAGTAGCAGAATAAGTAACATTATTCAAATAAAAATCGCTAATTGCATTTTCAGTCGGTCTTTTTCTAAGATAAACATGACCAGTATCAGGTGTTTGAACGTATTCTGCATTATATATTGTGGATACTAGTTTAGTTTTTTCAGTACTGATTCCAGTGATGGGACAGGATTCAACTAACTCCATTTCTGGAGCAGAGTAGAGTTCCTCTCTTGAAGATCGGTAATACTCTAATTGCTTTTTTATAGAATCAATTAAATTTTTCTTTAAAGCAACTAAATTTGTTTTTTTACCTAAATATAAATCTATCTCGAATTCACTTGATTTTTCTTCATCATTTCTTATCCAAATTTCAGTGTCTCTTTGGTTTCTAAGACTTAATGAGGATTTTCTATTCCAGTACAACATACCCTTTATTTTAAAATTTTATAATCTAATTTTTCGTGCTTTTTAACTCCTTTTAAAAGTTTTTTACCAATTATTTTTTGGTAATCTCTTGCATCAATTCCGCTATTTGGCCTTAATGCAATTAAGTCACTTCCTTTTAAGACAGTCCCTTCTGGAAGATCTTTTTTTGGATATAAAGCACGTCTGAAAGTTTTAATATGATCTCCTTCAACAGGTAAAGGTTTTTTAACGGAATCTCCTTCTAAGGATTTAATATTTTTTATTTTTTGTATTAATTCTAAAACCTCGGGCTTGGTTAAAGATACTTTATGATCTCTAAAGGATTTATCTTCTCTACTATCCGTAAAATGAAATTCTAAAATTTTTGCCCCTTTAGCTACGGCAATTTCTAGAGCATAACTACCTTCAGTATGGTCAGAATATCCAACTTCGCAACCATTAATTTCTTTTAAAGATTCTAAAGTGTTAAGATTAGCATCTGAAAAGGGGATAGGATACATCGAGGTGCACTGAAGTAAAGCCAACATATTTTTTTTATGGTATTTTGGATTTACTTTTCTTATAAAATCAACTGTATCTTTTACTTCTTTTAAAGTTGATAAACCAGTAGAAAGAATAATAGGTTTTCCAATTTTACAAGTTTGTTCAATAACTGGATAAGCAGTGAGATCACCAGAACCAATTTTATAAATTTCCATATATTCATCTATCCAAGAAATGGAATCTAAATTCCAAACAGAAGCCATAAACTTTACATTATTTTTATGACACATTTTGGCTAATTGAATATACTGTTGGTTAGTTAATTCAAATTTTTTAAAATGGGAGTTTCTTTTGGGACTTTCTAGTTTGCTAACTAATGTATCTCCTGTGTAAATCTGGTACTTTATAAAATCCACGTTAGATTCGATAGCTAATTGAGTAAGTTTTTTAGCATATTCAAAATTTCCTTCATGATTACCCCCAATTTCTGCAATCAGTAAAACATCATTTTTACCTTTCCAATTATTCATCTGAAGTATTAAAATACAAATCTATTAAATTAGACAGACTATAGTCTTTTTTGGAATGTTCTATTTTTTTTACTAAAAGTTTTGCTTTTTCAAAATCTGAGGGAGTATCGATAGCAAGATTTATTCCCTTGGCTCTTGGAACTTTAGTGTTGTATATAAAAAATGAATTTAACAGCTTAGGGAATTCATATAAAACAAGAGTAATATGTTCTTTATGAGAGGAACTTTTTATATTTTTATGGAAAACTTCTCTGAAGCGATCTCTATTTACTGATTCAATACTCATTCCATATGGAAAAGTTCTATCTTTTACATTGGAAATAAAATTATAGTTACCCTCCCTAGAAATAGCTACAACTTCACTAAAAGTATCAATATCTATAAATAAATTATCTCCATTAATTCTTATAATATAATCAGTACCCAATTGATCGCCTGCTTCCAAAAATCTTAAAGCAGTATTTTCTAAACTTCCTCTGTAACATTGAATATTATTTTTAACACAAAATTCTTGGATTATATCATCGCTTTCTTCAATAGAAGTGGCTACTATAATTTGGTTTAGAGGAATAACTTGATTAATTCTGTTATAGATTCTTTTTAGAATTGTTTTCCCTTCAATTTGCTTTAAGATTTTTCCAGGTAATCTTGTGGAATTATATCGACAAACTATAACAACTCCAACACTTTTCACTTTCTTTCTCCAATTACCTTAGCAGGAATTCCTCCAACAATTTGATTTGCTTTTACATCATTTTTTACAATAGCTCCAGCTGCAATTACCGCCCCATCCTCAATAGTAACCCCAGCAAGTATTTTAGAGCCCGTTCCTAGCCACACATCATTACCTATTTTAATGGAGTCGGTAGTATTATTTTGACTATTTATATTTAAACCCTTTTTTATCTCATGATTACTATCAACAATGTAAGTAAATGGAGCGATTAGACAATTCTCCCCAATACTGATTTTCTCAGAAGCAAAAATAAAGGAGTGATAACCCACAGTCGTTTTTTTACCAATTGATATTTTGGCATTTTTATTACAAGAACATATTCTTGATCCTTCTTTTACAACAAGTTCATCTCCCAAAGAAATATTTTCAGGAAATCTCATAAATTGAACATTTTTTTCAAAAAAAATTGCATTTCCACATTTTTCTAATTTCATCTTAAAATACAGGTATCTAATCCTATGGAAAATATTTCGCTTTAGATGTTTTCTTAGCTGGCCCATTAACTCAATTTTTGTCTTTCAAAAGCATC
>MDSV01184177.1_pt1 | contig 11768 bp, 7 predicted proteins | sample 810851 | NCBI WGS metagenome assembly MDSV01 (sample SAMN05326640, study PRJNA326480) | marine metagenome | isolation source: seawater | place: Atlantic Ocean: North East | collected 2012 | reverse complement strand
TCTTTGCCGATAGGATAGGGGGAATAGAGCTAACAGACCAGGAGGCCGAAATTGCTTTCTCTGCGATTTCTGATTGCACAGTAATCGTCCCATTGGATTTTATGGAATTCTGGACGCCTCTCAGAGAATTGGTAAACTCCACGGGATGGACAGTAATCCCCTACAGTACCTTATGGAGTTCGATAGGGCATGATCTTGGAGCAGATCCAGTTGCCGATGTCATCCTCAGGCTGGAAGAAGCACTCACTCAGGGTCTCCCAGCTGATGAATTGCCAATCCATCCAAGCCACAGTGAGTTCCCAGGGGAAGTCCCCCACAATGCGACTAGAATCTCTCGAACTATTTCTATTGACGGCAATCAATCTGGCCTGCCTTCGAATTTCGGTTATTCGGGCGCACGAAGCAGTCTTCGGATGTCTACTGGACTCTATGCCTCCCCTGGTGAGGTCATTACAGTATCAGTTAGTCAGAATGTTTCCGAATTGGGATTCTGGATTCTTATTGGTGCTCACACCGATGGGCTCTGGGGAAAAGATGTGATCAAGAGGCACCCAAAGATTCACAGATTTTGGTGGATAGACAATACAAGTGCAGAGATTGGAAATGCATTTGGCGGACCCATATATGCCGCTATACCAGCTGGATCAGAATTCGGAGAATTCGATATCACGATATCTGGAGCAATACCGGCCCCAATGTTCGTCCTCAATGAGACATCCGACTTTGAGTGGATATACTCCGAGAGGGATCACCCAGCTCCATGGACAGAGTTGGCCTCTGACAATTTCATAATGACTGTCCCTAGTTACGAGATTAGAGAGCTAAATAGCCCAACTGAATTGATGGAATGGTGGGACGAAGCTCTCTCAATGGAACATGAGTTGTATGGTTTTGAGCCATGGCCAAGAGTAGAGAGGGCGGTTTTCGATGTCCAGATTTCTGCAGGGTGGATGCATTCTGGATATCCTTTCATGGCCCATGATCTGAGTGTCAATGACGTGGTCAATGCATCTCACATGCGCGAGAATGGCGACTGGGGAATGTTCCATGAGTTGGGCCATAACCACCAATGGATGCCATCGACTCTCCCTGGTACTACTGAAACCGGATGCAACTTTGCAAGCGTATACCTGATGGAGGATTTGGTCGGTATAGAGGGCCATAGCGCAGTAGATCCAGAACAGAGGGAAGCCAGAATGGAATCTTACTTTGACGATGGCTCGAATATATCAAATTGGTCTGTCTGGACGGCTCTGGATACTTATCTCCTGATTAAGGAAGAATGGGGTTGGGGCCCTATAACCGAAGCACTGTCTGTTTACTACACACTGCCTTCCGCAGAGGTGCCATCTACGGATTTGGAGGAATTCAATGCATGGGTAATGCATCTCTCGAACAGCACTGGCTACAACTTGGCCCCTTATCACGCCGCTTGGGGATTCCCTCTCACACGAAATACCCATGAAGCCCTCTCCCATCTCCCCGTATGGGTCGATGACCCACTAAGAGGGGAATATTTTGTTTATGACGCCATTCTTCGTAATCTCTCATCTCCCGACCCATCTAGTTCCACATCAACCATCATATCTTGGGAGACTTATGACAATGGGACAGATGCAGACCTTGTGTTCTACTATGGATTGACGGATATGGGGAACCAGACCTCCGGCTGGAGTGGTAGTAGTAGCTTTGGTAGTGCGACAGTCGGCAATCATTCTCAGACTGTGTCTGGATTGATATGTTGTGGAACTACTTATCACGGCAGGATTCAAGCTTCAAACAACGATGGTTCTGTCTGGTTCGGACCAATTTCATGGACTACTAATTAACTAAACGACTGACCTTTCCTCAATAATCCCTCAATAGAAAAATTAGGAATATTATTTTGGTGCCATATTGCAAGAGGGATCCATATCAGTGTATGTGCTATTGTGGCCAAAAAAGCAGGAATAATGTCCAATCTAGAATTTCCTTGCATCAAGTAGGCAACAGCTCCAAGGACAGCAAAGTGTGCTACATAAATAGTAAGTGTGATTTTCCCTGCAGGCTCTAAGAAAGATAGTACTTCTCCCCCCCTGGGATGGCCTCCCTCAGACTCATCACCCTCGAGGAACCACTGAGTAAGTATCACAAACGTCCCAGATACTAACAAGAACGGAAAACTAGCTGGAAAGAAGGTCAGTATCGCTTCTCCTTCAGTAAGTGCCCATGGGATTGATGAATGAAATGAGTAGGCTACAGAGAATACGATGGATAGAATGCCCAATGATGCCAATCTTGATCTGGTATTCTCATTGTCTTTAAAATCATGAATTAGTGTCCCTAGGATTACGAAGAAAATCCAAGGCAAAACAGGATATGTGCCATTGAGAATAAGTCTCTGGAGCCATTCCATCGTACCATTAGAGTGAACCCTCTCCCACCATGTCCAGTCAGTACCGCTATATTCTCCCAATACCAATGGTAAGATAGCTATTAACATAAGTAGAAAGCCTCTGAAACGGAATGAGATAATTGAGAAGATCGGAGCAACTAGGGTTGCAACGGCGAGCAGAGTCAACACTCCTGGAGTGTCCCATTCAAATCTCCCTCCTCTGTCTGATATTAGCAGAATATTGACTATAATCTGACAAAGCACCAGGGTTAATGCCCTTGGGATGGACCACTTAGCCAATCGGCCAAGAGTAAAATCTGTATCACTCAATAGTCGCTTGGAACTAATGTGTATCCCCCAACCTGAAATTGTAACGAATAAGGGGGCGGCCATTCCTCCGAAAGCGGCTGCTATGAATGCTGCTGGGTGCCCTACTGTGATCCCTTCTGGAGGTATTATCGCAGCAGTGTGGACTTCCACCATACATAGTACGGCTATTGCCCTCATGCGGTCAATGTGTCTAATCCTCATCTAACAACCCCAACCATCAGCATTTGTCATTACTTCATTGATACACACCGAATCGCAAAGTAGCAAATCCTCGGAGTCATCATCCCCTAATGCAATCAATCCACCCGTGGAGCACAGTACTAGAGACGCCAGTACGAGGATGGAGGGCCTTCTCCGCCCTGCAAGCATAGCACGCCGTCCACATTGAGGGGTTCAAACCCTTCGTGGAAAAGCTGTCTGATTGGTGCTACCACTATTCTTCTGAATCATCTTCAGCACGAGGAGTCATCAGTCCGTATCCAAGTAGTCCAATTCCCGCTACGTAGAATAGAGCCTGTGCGAGGGAAATAACCAGTAGGATACCGCCGACACTTCCGCCAAAGTTGGTCCATCCGAAGGGGCCCATGTTATTCGTGACTTGATCTTTGAAATCAGTGGCCTCCTGATCTCCTATCGCGCTATAGGTGTGTATCTCAAAGACAGGCATAGTATCAACGCCAATTACTGGATCAGAGGAACCAGTTCCTCTCATATCTAGGTGGAATGTTACTTTCACCTTGCCATACATCACCGCGTTTGAGATTGGATCGACCTTCATGTCAATATCAGCTCCAAGATAAACAGGAAGCGCCCCAGGAAGTGCATCTACCCAATTAGAAGCTCCCAGAATCTTCCCCTGTATCTGAGTCTGAGCAGGATCCAGGCTGATCGAGTGATCAACCATCGGGATTCCCTTGAAGGTAGTATCATCGCCTACTGTCGAGGTTGCTATGGCATATCCTGCCACGTTGACCAAGAAAGGCTCATCAGGTGTTGCTAGCGGAGGATCTCCTCCGATAGTTCCCATTAGGGAGGTATCAGTGTTACCTGCATGATCTGAGAGTAGCCCTAGGGACGCATCCTCCCTGTGAGGGGCCCTCCAAGTCAGGTGCTCTGTCATACCGTATATTTGCCCCTCTTCACAAGGAAGGTCGTACCCAATGAAATTCTCATCTGAGTCATAGTCATAGTCACAAAGGCCATCTCCATCAGAGTTGATGTACCCCTGGGCAAGCCTTTGCCCCTGGGTATCCCCAGCAGTACTCATCTTGTAGACTGAGAAGTCACCAGTACCGATTCCGTCTGATCCGTAGAAAGTCAGATTAGTCTCCAAGCTGACCCACGGGAAGAATCCGAAGGAAGCGCTCGCTGCATCGCTGAAGCCGAACAACCAGTGCGTTATTGGCATTGAGTAATATTCGGTGTTTCCGCTGAGGAAGGTAATCAGGACAGGCATTACAACTTCAAAGACGAAGTCCCCAACCCATGATCTTAGGGCCGCCGCTGAGTCCTCATCGATATCGTATAGATTTGCAACATATGCATCATCCCAAACGGACTGAACCCCGTTCTCATCGGGAAGTGACATTCCAGCTAGCTCACCATATACGAACTCTCTTGAAAAAGTGGTCTTCAATCCGATATTCTCATCATTAAGGATGAAGTCTGCTTTCTCAGCGGATAGTGCCGCCATCCCGACATAATCTCCAATATTTAGGCCGACCTCGATATAAGTTCCAGCTAATGGATCTAAACCTCCGAAAGCACCCATCCACCATTCTCCAGCTGTGAGAGTTCCCTGTCCCCCTAGTAGGATCCTCTCGAACTGAGTCGGTGAACCAAGTAGGCCCAAACCGACCCATGTCTCGGCATAGCTAGCGATATCGACTACGGTAAGTAGGCCGACATTGTACGTCTCCATTGCAGTGAAGTAGTCCCCACTCTGAAGGGGCAGGAGAAGTCCCACTACCATTCCTGGAAGGGTGACACCAGATAGTGTGAAGGTCCCTAGCAGTCCATTGAAGTCATCGAAAAGAAGGAAATCTAGTGTTTCCGGATTGATTATATTGACACCGCTTACCTCTTGGAACCTCTCTCTTAGTTGAGGGGTCTCATTGTTGATATCGTCACCTCCGCCTCTGGCTACGAAGGCGTTGGCCGCCAAGGCATAGACTCCTAGGTCAATAGCCGACAGTTCTGGCTCGGTTTTATCGCCATATCCGTATAGTGCTGCTCTTGTTTGAGTCACCTCTCCTCCATCTGGAGCTCCCATGCCAGCGACCAGAACCGGTCCGAGGTCACAAGTCAAAGCGATGCAAATTTCCGTCGATGGGTCAATAGCATCATACATTACAGATTGCTCAATATTTTGGAAAGCCGAGACCTGGTCGCTAGACCCTCCAGCTGCCAGATATGCACCAGCTAAGACCGCATCCCCGGTTATGGTATCGCTCATCATAGCACTGATGTCCTCAGATGCCCAGATGCTAGGGGCCCTGTTGGCGAGATCGAACTCGATCATCTGTGCCGCGAACATGCCCTGGGCGAAAATCTCAAGATACTCGATTCCGGTATTCATTCCGGCGACTCTCTGGGTATTCCAAAGAATGTTCACTTGGTTGGTGAGTGTGTCCCCTGTGACGGAAGCATGCTCGACCCCGTCATCATCCATCCATGTGCAATCCTCGCACCATTCGTATATTTCGTAGCCGGAGTATGTTATGGTGCCCCCCTCATAATCGAAGTCCAGAATCTCTCGCGTAGTATTCTCGTAGTAGATGAATGGGCCGATTTTCTCATACATTGGGTCAGAGCCGTTATTCTCTACGTCAACTAGGTTAGAAATCGAATTTGCGAAGTATGCCTTCTGAGAGGATACGTTTATCCAATCCTCGCCATAATCATACGTATAATCCTGGTTTCCGTCTTCATCTAGTCCATCTGCTCCATCAGCAAGTGTTGTTCCAACCGTACTCTCGATTTGCCCATCAACGAATCCAGTTACGATCAGTCCCAAATTTACTAGCAACATCAAAGCTCCAATTCCAATCGCCATAGTCCGTTTGTCTGTCATTATCGCCACTCTCCTTTCGGCGGAGTCATGTATTAGACATAAGCGTTGCAGTAGTCCTGATTTCAAAAAAACGCATACCTCTGGATAAAACCGAAGCTATCAAAGGTCTGCGGGAAGGTATACAGCAAGTAGCAGGCTTTTCTTCGGCAAGGTTCTTGACTCCATGGCCGGCCACAGGAGACAGGACCCGTAGCTCAGTTGGTTAGAGCGCTCGGCTCATAACCGAGTGGCCATCGGTTCAAATCCGGTCGGGTCCACCACCATATTCTCAACTCAATGTTTTGGCCATTTTAGCATACGACTGGGGCGAAGTCTAAAATACGGTCTTGACGGCCATCGCTATGATGTCAAGCCGAAGCTCTGTGAGAACTAGCATGCTGATTCTCATGGTGTACTTCCTAAGTACGTGGGCAGGGGCGGCAGCTGTACATGCTCAGACTAACCCTACTCCTGACATAACCTTGACCTGTGACAACCCACAACCGATTGAGGTTTACCCGGGTGCAACAAGAACTTCTATCGTGTATTGCACTCTGCAGAACCCCACTGTACACAGTGAGAAAGTAGATCTTCAGATCCAGTCTGGAGCACTCATCTCAGCAGGACCTGCATCGATGTCTGTCGGATCCGGTGCCGATGTTAGCTTCCAGGTCATACTCAGGGCGGATTTGAGAATGCCAGAGGGCCAGCATCAGATTTCTATCACAGCACAGGTGGTCCAAGCTGACGGCATCACATGGCCAAATGGGGCACCTACGACTTACAAGGTTCTGGCCGTCATAAAGCAATTCAGTAGACTAAGGGTCGCTTCCGATGTTGCCTTCATGCAGCTTCGACCTAGGGTTGATGTTCTGATGTCCTTCGATGTTTACAATGACGGTAACGCAATGGACAGGTTCAATGTGGAGATAGTCAACTATGATGAGTTGAATGATGAGGGATTCCAGATCAGTCTACCATTGGTTTCTGTTGAAATCGAGTCCTCTGCCCCTGCAGAGAAGGTAAGGGTCCAGATTAGGACTCCGAAAAATCAGGGATGGACTGACAAGTTCTTCAATTTACAGTTCAAAGCAACTTCTGAGTATTCTGTGAGGACGGAAGGGATTCCCAATTATATGGTCCAATCTATGACGATCTATATTCGTGGAGTTTACCTGCCTGGATTCGAAGTGATGGGCTCGATGATGATGACTGCTTTGGCCGCAGCCGCTTTTGTCGGTGGTAGGAGAGAGGAAGAGATTCTCGAAGTTAATGAAGATGGGACATTAGAGCCCATGGACTCTAGAATCTTCTAACGATTCTATTCTCTTTTGCTTCTACTCGGCAACGGGTTGATAACCAAGCCTCCCTCCTAATTGCCAGAGGCATCGTAATGAGCGGCGGCGGACTATTGGAGAAAGCGATGGGACAGCAGATGCCATCAGACGATGAGTCAATGGTGGATGAAGTCGTTGCGGAGGCCCTCCCACAACCTCTAAAGTCAAAGAAACTTGAGTTTTCGCCGATGGCAAAAGCAGGTGCTGTTATTGGTCTTCTGGCATTTGTTCTGATGTGGTTCTTGGATAGTTATACCCTACAGGATTTAGTCGATCCTTTGCCCTTCGGATTGATTCCCCTAGCTCTCTTCGGAGGATCTTTCTATCTAGTTTGGAACGGTATTGGCAAACAGAAGACGATTGTTTTGGTCGTATGCTACATCATGCTGGCTGGTGTCCCTTACATCGCAGGTATGTCATTCTCAGAATCAATCACAATAGCAGAAAGCGAACTTTCGGACGACTCCTCTGAAATAACCTTGAAAATCAGAGGTTCTTCTTCTTCGGATCTTGTTGATGTCATGATAACCTATGGGGGTGAACCGGTATATGATGAGCAGGTACCATTTTCCATCAATAGGGCGGACGGATATGGTGATTACGGGGAATTAAACCTACAGGTCTCAGAGTGGTATTCAGGAAATTCGGATGACAATAGCGAATATGAGGTCACAGTATCGACAGGTGCTTCATCATCCTCTTTCATTCTCCAATCTATTCATCTTCAGAGGACTGTGGATGATGTGTTGAGTGCTACAGCGGCTTCTATTGGTGAAAATGCAGATTGTGATAGCTCGAAGGATTCGTGTGTCGTGGGCGTAGGGTTAACTGCTTGGGCAGGTCTCGATGCATTAGGATCAAACCCTCCTGGGGGGCTTCCATTCGCCGATTATAGCTTGGTTGCGACCCTAACTCACGAAAGCGGTACGGTAGCAATATCATATCCCATGGTCACTGTGGTCAATGGGGTTGCTCAGTGGGAATCTGGAAATGGTCAATATGGTGGCGGTTCAGCTAATGTCGGTTTAGAGGGTTCGCAGCTCCCACTAGAGGGTTCTGTGGACGACTTCGATCTTAATACCCGGTACATTCCCATCGAAGACTGGGGAACGGATGATTACGGATGCTACGAATTCACGGTATCTGTGACGCAGACTTCTCCATGGTCAGATGGTACTGAGGTATCATACACCTCATACTATGATTATGAGGAACAGGGAGGGGATGAAGGAGATGATCCAGCTAACACTAACCCCGAGGATACTGAGGAGTCATGGACTGCCACTAGTAGCTGCTCTTAGTTTTCACAGTGAATTAACACTTGATCGCCTTACCGTATTGGCCTCTGATTGCCATATTTGACTGAACTTAAAGCATGATAGATAGGGAGTATCACTTTTGAACAGGTTATACTACTTTTGAATATTCAGACTCGTGATCTTCAGGATCCAAGGAACTTCTCCTGACTAGCCAGAATCCGGTTATCACTGCAGCGACTACAATTGCAACTAATATCGATACCATAGGAAGTCCCTCCTCATCCGCCCCTTCGATCCATGAAACTGATTCAGTGGTCATTTTACCGCCCCCAAAAGAATCGTCTACCACTAGCTGAGTAGGTGTTAGAACCTCACACTCCAATGATAGATCTCCAGTATCTCCCCCTCTCCATCCAAAGGTAATCTCATCTGTATCTCCCCCACTTAGGACAAGTCCCTGGTATCCCCCTATGTCTGCATCTAGCCCTGTCTGTAATATGTCACAGGAAATATAGAAGCTTGCCGTTGCCGTACCGCTGTTAGTGAAAGACGCCTTCACTTGTACAGAATCCCCCATATGCCCAACCAGGTCAGATTCCTCGGATTCATGAATAATTTCTAAAGAAGCCCACTCTATAAATGGCGTATTCTGTCTAATTGATTGCTCCGTGTTCCAAGACAAGGCTATTGAGGATCCGCCATAATTGCCTATTCCTGAGCTATCGGGATTCCATCCGGTCCTGTATGACAAGATTTCTACTGTCGCGGTCTCGTTCCATACGGTCCCATTAGACCATCCTATCTGAACGACTCTCTCTCCTCCGCCGTTGACAAGGCCCCCTCCCGAATCATCACTGAAAGACTCGAATGACGAGCCCCCCTCGATACCTAAACCATTGACTCTGAAGACTACTCCCTTTGCATCAAATATTATGTTCTGATCGACTACCCTTCTTTCCCATCTGTCAGTGAATCCCCCGCTACCAGAGGCCTCCTCGCCCCAAACGATCTCGCTGAACGCCGTTCCTCTGATGTCATGGTCATCTAGACTATCCGAAAACGTAGAGTTTCCAAGGATATGGATACTCGAACTATCGCTCGCTAAAACAATGGGTCCGACGCCCCCGAATACACTAGAGTTAGCCACCACTTCTCCTTCACTACCAACCGAAACCTTCACGCCCCTCAATGAGGAGCTGTCTAATTGCATCTGCCCATTCACAAGAATCTCAAACTCGTGACTTCCAGCACCCATCATATTTGTTCTCTCTAGATGAATCCCCTCAAAGATAATTTCCTCAGTCCCTGTTTCAATAAGTATTCTTGAGACAGATACCGGAGCCTGACCATAGCCAATCAGCCCAATCCATATTCCCTCATCATTAGCATCAGAGAACTCAAATGTATGCTCGGTACCGTTCAGGGAAATTGCCTCTGAATCACCAACGAACGCCTGTCCGCCGTAATAGCTAGCGCCTCCTACTGAGTACATCGTAACTGTGAAATCTCCACCAATTCCCTCTGTTGGAACCATGAATGAAGATCTACTGCCCTCATCCCAATACCCATAGCCCATAATTCCAGAAGGACAATCGGAATTTGAAGGAGAGCCTACCTGATCAGTCAATCCGCATGAAACAATAGAATTATGGAGATGCAAGATTCCCCCATTATCTACGGTAATGTCACATCCAATATCTACAAACGAATCCCTAATTGTAAGCGACCCGCCATCCGAAATTCTCAATTTCCCCTCACAGGGGTAGTAATCATCAAAATCATAGCTATCCCATATGACATCCGTGTCAATAACAGTCTCGTCGGATTGACCAGAAACATTCCCGGTGGTAATGAGAATTGATGAAATGATTACTAGTGCCTGTATGGTTGCTAATCTCTTGCTCATGCCATTAGCGGAGACAGGGAGCAAATCAATGATTTCCCTGCAACCGCCAATATGGATAAGTTATCCAATAGAACCAAATCACTCATACGCCGTCATCCATTGGACCATTCATGGACACCATTCAGACGCTTTCAAATTCGTTTAATGATACGTCTTGGGGTTTTGCCCTCAATATTTTGACGGTACTGATGATGTATGGGCCATTTTACTTGGCTAACACAGGAGCGATGCTTTTTGGAAAGTGGATTCCTGATAAGTTCGGATTCGTCAGTGTGGCTATTGATGGTGGAAGGACACTCAAAGATGGATTCAGGATTCTTGGCGATGGCAAGACCTGGAATGGCTTCCTAGGAGGCGCTTTTTTCAGTGGCCTTCTGACTCTCCTAACACACCACCTTTGGAGAGGGAGGGATGAGGTAGGGTCCAGGCCATTCATCGATCCCACGCTATGGGCGTCTTCAGAAGATTGGTTCTGGTTTGGAAATGAGTGGGGTGCCGCATTCGTTATGGGATTCGTCCTTGGGATGGCTTGCATGACTGGCGATATGATAGGGTCATTCTTCAAGAGGAGAAAGGGGCACAAGAGAGAGGGTTCAGAAAGCTCACAGGCCCCACTTCTAGATACATTGACATTCGCAATAACAATTTTCGCAGTATCCTTTATTCTTTTCGAGGGGCAAATAATTACCAGTCCAGATCTAGTAAATGAGATTGTGGTTTTACTTTTGTTAACTCCAGTGATTCACAGGGCTACAAATATTTTAGGATTCAGACTAGGATTGAAGTCAGTTCCATACTAATCCGAATCAGTAGAGTTATGCCCAGTATTCGACACGGAAGCTTATGGATGGCATGGTGATTCTGCTCGTCGGTTCCGGAGGTAGGGAACATGCCCTTTCAATCGGACTTTCCCAGAGTCTTTCCGTTGGTTCCATACACACCGCCCCGGGCAATGCAGGAACCGCCATGACGGGTAGAAATCACCAGATAGATGTCACAGACATAGATGCTCTCGTTTCTTTGGCCACTGAAATATCAGCTGATTTGGTCGTTATAGGCCCGGAAGGACCTCTAGTCGCCGGCATCTCTGATAGACTTAGGGAAATAGGCATTCCGTGTTTTGGCCCCCATGCAGATGGGGCAATGCTTGAAGGCTCCAAACTGCACGCTAAGAATCTGATGAATCAACTCAATATTCCCACAGGGGGGGTCGTAAAATTAGGTCCCGGAGACGATATCAGTAATTTCCTCAATTCCCAAGATCCGCCATGGGTCATAAAAAGAGATGTTTTAGCCGCTGGTAAGGGTGTAGTAGTGACTTCTGAAATGGAGCTAGCACGAAATTTCATATCCAGCTCTATTGAATCCGATGGCTTTGTAATTGCTGAGGAGTTCTTGGAAGGAGAGGAAGCCTCAATGTTAGTCTTGATGGACGAGAGCGGTTACATTTGCCTACCCCCAAGTCAAGATCATAAGAGGGCATGGGACGGAGATGAAGGGCCGAATACAG
>MDSV01024605.1_pt1 | contig 11768 bp, 9 predicted proteins | sample 810851 | NCBI WGS metagenome assembly MDSV01 (sample SAMN05326640, study PRJNA326480) | marine metagenome | isolation source: seawater | place: Atlantic Ocean: North East | collected 2012 | reverse complement strand
TAGTAATAAAGATTCTACGATACCTCAAAGAGCAAAATAATTTTTAGCATTATTGTAACTTATATCTGAAATAATTTTTCCTATCATAGAATAATCTCTAGGTAAATGACCTCTTTCAATATCATTACCAAATAAATTGCATATTAACCTTCGAAAATATTCATGTCTTGGAAAAGATAAAAAGCTTCTTGAATCGGTTAACATACCAATAAAACAACTTATCATTCCAATATTTGATAAGGTATTAATTTGATTTGTCATACCTTCTATTTGATCTAAAAACCACCATGCAGAACCCCATTGTATTTTACCTTTACTGCTACCATCATTAAAGTTTCCCAACATTGTTGCCATTACCTCATTATCTGCAGGATTTAAGTTGTAAAGAATAGTTTTTGACAGTTGGTTTTTTTGGTCTAGGACATCTAAAAATTTTGATAAAGTATTTGCTATTGGGTATTGGCCAATTGAATCCCATCCACTATCAGCTCCAAGTAAGTTATACATTCTACTATTATTATTTCGCATAGCTCCTAGGTGAAATTGTTGAACCCAATCAAATTTGTGATATTGTTTACATAAAAACGTAAGAATTGCGGTTTGAAATTTTTCAACTTCTTCCAACTCTAATATTTTCTTATTCCTACTTTTTTTGAAAATATTTTCAATCTCAGAAAGACTTGTCTTTTTGTAAGGTATGAATTCTAATCCATGGTCAGATAATCTACATCCATGCGCATGAAAATAATTTATTCTTATTTCCAGAGCCTCGCATAAATGTTCAAAACTTCTTATTTTAATCATTGCAGAAGTTTCAAGATCATTTAGATATTTATTGTAGTTTACATTTTGGATATGAATAAATTTATCAGGACGAAATGTTGGACTCATTTTGGTATAATGATCTGTTTTGCTGTATTCTATGTGATATATTAAGTTATCTTGAGGTTCATCAGTTGTGCAAACTTGTTCAACTTTCATTTTTTTTAGTAACGACAGACAGCTAAATTCAGGTGAGGTAGCCATTTTATTCGTTTGATGAAAAATTTCCTCAGCATTTTTTGCAGAAATTAAATCTGAAATGTCAAAATATCGGTAAAGTTCTAAATGGCTCCAATGATATAAGGGATTTCTTATCATTTGTGGAATTGTAGAACAATATTTCAAAAACTTTTCTTTTTGAGAGGCATTGCCAGTAATATATTTTTCACTAGTTCCAAGAGTTCGAAGCGCCCTCCATTTATAATGGTCTCCTTCTAACCAGAGAGAAGTGATCGAATCATAAATTTTATCCTCACAAATTGCTTTAGGGGATAAGTGATTATGGTAGTCAATTATAGGAAAATCTTTTGCATAGTCGTGATAAAGTATTTTAGCACTTTTTGATTCTAAGAGAAAATCTTCATTTATAAAAGCCTGATTAGTTTGAGATTCACTCATTTTAAATTTTTGATTTAGACTTTTGGTTCCCATCCGGGAGCATATTCACGCTTCCAGTAATTGTCCACAATATTATTTAATATTTTTCCGGTTTTTGTGTCAACGTGAAGTGTTTCGCCTAAATCTTGAGCCAAGTTTGCTAAATGACATAAGTGAGTTGATATACTAGCATCTTTTATCTCGGCATTTAATGACTTATTATAACGAATAGAATCGAAAAAATTTCCAACATGATTTTCATCTAAACCACCTTGTCCTCTTGTATCAATAGTTTTACTTACTGCACCTTCTTTTTCATGCTTTATTAAATTCCCACCCAAATCATACAATTTGTAAAAATTACGATCCAATTGAATACTACCTTTACTACCATAAATTGTAACTCCCCTACCTGGTTGTTTGGGTTGAATTAATCCTCGACTGTGGCCGGTCCATGTAATAAACTTCCAACCTTTATATTTAAAAGTAACTTGTTGATTATCAACAAATTCCCAGTCATCTTGATAGGAATATTTTCCTCCAAATGAGGTTACGCTTTCAGGATAATCAACTCCTAATGCCCATCTGCAAATGTCGATCTCGTGAGTTCCATTATTGTGTACTTCACCTGTTCCCCAATTTCGAAACCAATGCCAATTATAGGGGTGTATATTATCCTTATATTGCTCCCTTGGTGCTGGCCCTTGCCAAAGGTCCCAATCTAAAAATTTTGGAACTGGAACCATTTTACCTATGCCAATTGATCCTCTATTATTTGAATAATATGCCTCGCCTTTATATACATCACCAATTATACCATTTCTTATCTCATCAATTGCTAGAATACTTGTAATGGCTGACCTTTGTTGATTACCCATTTGAATTTTAGTGCCATACTTTTTTTGGGCGACTCCTAATAATTCGTTTTCATATAGATTGTGGCTACATGGTTTTTCAATGTAAACATGTTTACCTGCTTGAGAAGCCATAATTGTCATGTGAGCATGCCAATGTTCAGGTGTTGCAATAAAAACAGCATCTAGATCTTTATTTTCAATCAGTTTTCTGAAGTCCTTCTCAATTTTTGGAACATAACCAATATTCTTTTTACACCACTTATTGTGATCTTCAATGATTATATCGTCAACGTCACAATTAAAAATTATTTTTGAATTATTTTGACTATCTATTGCAGCAGCATGAGCTTTTCCTCTGCTTCTAACCCCAACTACTGCACAATTTATTCTATCATTTGCTCCTAGAATATTTTTACCAATAAAAAAATTAGAACTCGAGCTTGTTAATCCTATTGTTCCTAAAGAGGTTTTTTTTATGAAATTCCTTCTTGTATTGTTCATTTATAAATGTCTGATTTTAATATTTTTAAATGAAACTTGGTCACCATGATCTTGAAGGAGAATCACGCCTTCTGACCAGAGACCAAAATTATCCCAAATTTTGTATTTACTTTTTTCAACCAAAGCCTGAAAGGATTGACTAAATCTGTCAAACTCAACAATTTTAACATGATTTAGCCAATGTTCTACATTACCATTACTTACAACAATACGTGCATTATTCCATTTACCTACACCTTTAAAATCTTTCACACTCTCTCCAGGAACTCTATTTTCTGCTCTAATTAGGTCATATAAAGAACCAAGAGCCCTGTTACCATTAACCCCGAGCTTGGCATCCTCATGCCTTTGATCGTCAAGTATTTGAAATTCTAGTCCAATTGCAGAGCCGTCTTCTTTATTAAGTTTAGGCTTGACTAAATATTTTATACCACTATTAGCACCTTCTGAGATTAAAAAATCTACACTTAATTCAAAATTTCTGAATTTTTCAATCGTAATAATATCTCCACCATTTCTAGCTTCTTTCCCATCGGAGGCTTCTACAGTAATTATTCCATTATTTATTATCCAACCATTTTTAGGAAATGAACTTAATTTTGCTCCTCGCCAACCGTTTGTTGTTTTACCATCCCATAACATTTTAAATCCTAAATTTTTTTCTTCTTCAGTAAGCATTCCATCTAAGTAACTTATTTGAGGTGCTTTATTATCTGCAGACATTCTGTTTATTTCAAGATTTTCTGTGAGTATCCTAACATTTTTCCAACGCACTTTTTTTCCTACTTGATCAGAATTAGATATGCTATGCACTTGAAAAGCAATAAATCCTTTTAATGTAGTTTCATCAATTAGATTAGAAATTTCTATACCATTAATGAAAGACTTTATTTGATTTCCAATAGCTTCAATACGATATGAATTCCATGTCCCGTTTATAAATGCATTTTTACCAGTTGGATTTCTTGATAAAGGGTAAAGCCAGCCCCTTCGAGCTTCATCGTATATGCCTCCTGCCCACTTTCTTTGACTAGTCTCAATCTCACATTGATATCCGTGGACTCTACCGTTCATATAACTTTTAGTGCTTTCACTTCGGAATTGAACTCCAGAATTTAGCCCATAATCTAGAAGAACATCAAATTCGAGTATAAAATTATCATATTCAGCCTTAGTGGCTAAAAAACTGTTAGGTGTATTGAGTTTAGATGTTCCTGTAAGAATACCATTTTCTAATTTAAAGTCTGCTTTGCCATTAAGTTTGACGAATTGTTTTAAACTATTGTCTTTAAATAGATACTTCCATTCTGATTCCTGTGCATAAAGGGTAGAGACAAAATTAAATAAAAATAAAAGTAAAAAAAGATGATATTTACTTAGTATTACGTTCAAATTGTTTAGTGTGAGTTATCTAATTTAACAACCTAATATAGCAAAAGTTTTTTGTTAAATTGCAGATACCAAAAACTGTAATTTATTCTAACTATTTTAAATAATGGACTCTCGAAGAGACTTTATAAAAAAAACTGCGCCAGCTCTTGCTTTTCCGTTAGTGAGCTCTAACTCTCAGGTGTTTTCAATTTTTAAGAAATTTCCTTCAAATAGACTCAATATTGGTGTTATTGGGACAGGAGACAGGGGGCAAGGTTTGATGAGATTAATAAAAAATATAGATGGTATCGAATTAGTTGCATTTTGTGACATACTACCATTTAGAATTAAACAAGCTTCTGCAATAGCTCCAAAAGCAAAAAAATATAAAAATCATTTGAAATTATTGTCACATAAAAATTTAGATGCAGTAATTATAAGCACCCCACTAAATACGCATTGTAGCATTGCTTCAGATGCTGTTGATGCCTCAATGAACATTTATTGTGAGAAGACAATGGTTAAAGGTGATAATGAAACTATTCAATTACAGAAAAAAGTCAAAAATAACTACAACAAAATATTTCAGACAGGACACCAATATCATAGTTCAAAGCTATATTCTTATTTAGTTGAAATGATTCAGGCTGGCGAAATTGGCAAGGTTAGTTCAATTCAAGCACAATGGAATAGAAATGGAAATTGGCGTAGACCAGTTGCAAATTCAAAATATGAGCGTCAAATAAACTGGCGTATGTATAGAGAATACTCCTATGGACTTACAGCTGAATTGAGTTCGCATCAAATTGATTTTAGTAATTGGCTCTTAAAAAGTAGTCCACACAAAGTTGCAGGATTTGGTGGAATTGATTTTTGGAAAGATGGTAGAGAGACCTATGACAATATTCACTTGGTTTATTCATATCCAAATGGAGTAAAAGCTTCATTTACTTGCCTAACTTCAAATGCGAAAGATGACTATCAAATAAAGGTCACGGGAGAAAATGCTACGATCCTGATTGATCACCAGAATGCTTGGAAATACCCAGAAGGAAAATACAATAAAATAATTAGTGATGTTGACGGAGTGTCTGGCGCTACAGCAAGCTGGGAAGAAGGAAAGGGGAATAAAATTAATTACGATCATAAGGATCCTACAACACAGGCTCTGGAAGATTTTCGTTCATCTATAATTAATAATACGACACCTTTATCTAACGTTAATACAGGTGCTGCTGTATCTTTCGCAGTTCAAATGGGAATTGATGCTATGGATAAAGAGCAAGTTATTTCATGGAACACAAAATATAATATTTAGAATGTTTGATTTAAAAGATAGAGTGATTGTTTTAACTGGATCTACCGGTGTATTAGCTTCCGCTCTAGCAACTAGTTTAGCTAAAGCTAAAGCAAAGCTTTTTATTTTAGGTAGAAATAAGAATTTACTACTTGAATTAAAAAAATCAACCGAGAGATATACTGTTGTTGAATATTATGTTGCTGATGTTTTAGAAAGATCTGAATTAGAAACAGTTTGTGCTTCTATTGTAAAAAAAACAGGGCGCATAGATGTTTTGATTAATGCCGTTGGAGGAAATCTTCCTGGAGCTGTAATACCTGACGAAAAATCTATCTTTGATTTATCTGAAAAAGATTTTGATAATGTTGTAGACTTAAACTTGAAAGGTACCGTATTACCTTCAATTGTTTTTGGAGAAGTTTTATCCAAGCAGGGTAGTGGAAGTATAATTAATTATTCTTCTATGACGGTTGATAGAGTGATTACAAGAGTTGTTGGTTATTCTGCCGCAAAAGCAGCAATGGAAAATTTTACAAAATGGATGGCAGTTGAAATGGCATTAAAATTTGGAGATGGGATAAGAGTTAATGCAATAGCTCCTGGTTTTTTTATAGGAAAGCAAAATAAAAGTCTTTTGTTAAACGAAGATGGAAGTCTAACTGAACGTGGTGAAAAAATTATTAAGAATACACCCATGAAAAGATTTGGAAAACCTGAAGAATTAAATGGTTCTATTCATTTTTTGTGTAGTGATAGCTCAAAATTTGTCACTGGTATCGTTTTGCCAGTTGATGGAGGATTTAGCGCATATAGTGGTGTTTAATTTTATCTAATAAATGAAAGAATCTTTTAGATGGTATGGGCCTGATGATCCTGTTGGATTGAGCGACATACTCCAATCTGGTGCAACGAATGTTGTTTCAGCACTTCATCAAGTTCCAAATGGATCCGTTTGGGAAAAAGATTCTATCAAAGCATACAAACAAATAATAATAAGAGCAGGACTCGACTGGGAAGTTGTTGAGTCAGTCCCTATCCATGAGGATATTAAGCGCCGCGTAGGATCATACAAAGAATATATTGAGAATTATAAGAAAACAATTGAAAACCTTTCGAAATGTGGTATTTATAATATTTGCTACAATTTTATGCCAGTTTTAGATTGGACACGCACACATTTACACTACCACATGAAAGATGGTTCAACAGCTTTATATTTTAACAAAACTGCCCTAGCTGCATTTGATTTATTTATTGTAAAAAGAAAAAATTCAAAAAAGCAATACAATGAAAATAAAATTTTAGAAGCAAAAAACTATTATGATAGTCTCACATTAGAGGAGATCAATACACTTTCAATGAGTATTATAGCTGGTTTACCTGGCTCAGAAGAGGAATATTCTCTTGAAAAATTTGGAAATCAATTAGAATATTATGAATCAATGAGCAAATCTGATTTACAAAATAATTTAATATACTTTTTAGAACAGATCATTCCGACTGCAGAAAAATTTGGTGTTAGGATGAGTATTCATCCAGATGATCCTCCATTTGATTTGTTTGGAATACCGAGAGTTGTAAGTACTTTTGAAGATTTAAATTTCATTTTTAAAGCTATTCCTTCACTTTCAAACGGCTTAACATTTTGCACGGGTTCATTAGGAGTTCGCACCGATAATAACCTATTAGAAATTTTTCAAGAATTCGCTGAACGAATAAACTTTCTCCATCTTAGAAGCACAAAAAGAGATGATAAAGGAAACTTTTATGAAGCCAATCATTTAGAGGGTGATTTTGATATGTTTGAAATAGTCAGAGCAATTTTAATTGAAGAACAAAAAAGAAAAAAAGTTAATCGATTAGATTGGAAAATTCCAATGAGACCAGATCATGGACATCAAATGTTAGATGATTTAAATAAAAAAATAAATCCTGGATATTCTGCTATAGGAAGGTTAAGAGGATTGGCTGAAATTCGTGGACTAGCCTTAGGAATTGATAAAATATTATTTTAATTACGATTATTGAATAAGTGAGGAAATTAAAATGGATTTTCGTATTTTAAACTAAACTTCTTACTATTACTATGAAAAAATTTTTGTTAATATCAATTTTTCTTTTCAATCTTATTGGATTTAGTCAAAATGAGTATTATGAAATTCGAAAGTATGAACTTCCTTTTAACTCTCCCGAGGCTGTACTTCATAAGTATTTTTCAAAAGTTTTAATACCAGCTTTAAATCGTTATGGAGTGAAAGATATTGGTGTTTTTGAAACACTAGGTGATCCCATACCTAAGGAAATTTATTTATTTATTCCTTATAAGGATGTCACTCATTATGGAAATATTTTAAAAGAATTAAGTAGGGATAAGCCTTATCTAGATGGGCGTAAATTTTATGATTCGGTACCCCAAAGTAAAAAAGTTTACAATAGATATAATGTATCTTTTTTGACAGCCATTAACGGGCTTCCAAAACTTATAAAACCTAAACAAGAATCTAATATATTCGAATTAAGGATTTATGAAGGTTATAGTGAAGATGCTGTTAGAAGAAAAATAGAAATGTTTAATAATGAAGAACTAAAAATCTTTGATGATACCGGACTATATTCTGTTTTCTTTGGAGAGCAAGTTTCAGGCCCTTTAATGCCTGCACTTACCTATATGTTAGCATTTGAATCTATGGATGAACGAAATACTAATTGGAAAAAATTTTCTGCAGACCCTAATTGGAAAAGGATTTCTAAATTGGATAAATATTCAAATACTGTCTCAGATATTAAGCGTACTTTTTTGATACCACTTGGATACTCCCAGTTGTAAAAAAATTAAAAATTAAGGGTTTTAGGTAGATATTTAGATACTAAGTCCTCATAGTAAGGTTTTAGTGATTGGCTGTCGGGTGGTACAGGTGCTTTAGAATATAAATCATAGGCATTGAACTTTCTCACCCAATCAAACATTTTTAGATCAGTATCATTCATAAGATAATCATATGCATGCTCTTTGTGTTGAGCATAAAATGAATGATATCTTATCATATATAGAGCTTCTTGGGGAAGATAGTTTTTTACAATTTGATATAAATATTCATCATGACCCCAGCTCATTTTAACATTATCTAATCCACAATTTTCTTTATAAATACCGAGTTTTGTATTGTATTTCGGATTAGAACTGTCAGGATTTAATGAAAAATATTCTGAATGAACAATTGACTTTGAGAACGAACAACCAACAGGGAAAGTATCTCCAACAACTGCCCATTGTGGTTCACCAAAAAGACATAGCACCTTACCAACATCATGAAGAAATCCAGTTAAAACAAACCAATCAGGATGACCGTCAGATCTTATTGCCTCAGAGGTTTGTAACAAGTGTTGTAATTGATCTAGTTCAATATCAGGGTCACTATCATCAATTAAAGTATTTAGAAACTCTACTGCATCCCAAAGTGACATTTTACGTTGTTTAAACTGGAGAAACCTATTTTCTTTTTCACAGACAAAATCATACGATTGATGCTTATGATTGAGTTTATAAAATTCTCTTACAGTTTCTGCTCTTTCTGAGTTTTGATAATCTCTGAATTCTTTTTGAGATTTTTCATTTTTGTTTTCAGGATAACGTTTTATTAAATCGTCTTCCCAATGTTCAATATTTTCAAGCGGGTTTAAGTTATTTAAATCCATAACTAAAATTACAAATTAATATTTATTTAATAATCAATATTAATTTTCACTTAGTAATATTTGTAAATTTACAGTCATAAAATTATTTTGAATTTCGCACTTCCCTTTAAAAAAATAATATCTAATGGATTTGTTTACCTATTTATAGGCATTATTATCACATATTCCTGTATTGATCCAATTGAACCAATTTTTGACTTTCAAAGTGATATAGTCATAATTAATGGTTTGGCTTCAACTACACCAGGTTCAACTTCAGTTAAAGTAGAAAAAACAAAAATTGAATTTGGGGATTATGTAAGTGAATTTATATCTGGATGTAGAGTAAGATTAATAAACTCTTTAACAAAAGAAGAAGTAAATTTTTTAGAGGAAGATCAATTATATAGCGTATCTAATGTTTTTAAAATAAATCCTGGATCAAAGTGGGAATTAGAAGTCATTTTACCAAATGGGGATCTATATAGATCAACTAGTGAGTTAGCACCTTTTGAAGTTCCAATATTGGGGATAAACGAAAAGTTTAACTTGGAGATGACATACGATGAAGGTACAGGTGGTTATCTTCCAGGAAATGAGATATCTATTGATTTTCAAGACCCTGCTGAAGATGAAAACTTTTTTCTTTACCAATATAAAGGTTATGAAAAAGAGACTTATTGTAAAGTTTGTGAATATGGGGTATTAAGAAATGGTGAATGCTTGTCTCAATTTGATAATCCTCGACTGACTAAAGATTATTACACATATACATGTGATTCTAGATGTTGGAAAATTAGTTATAATGACGAAATTATTGTCTACAGTGACAAATTCACAAATGGAAAGAAAATTTCAAATCTAATTGTAGGTAAAATACCATATACTTCAAAACAAAATATTTTAGTTGAAATTCAAAAACTTAATATATCTGAGGACTCATACAAATATTATAAAACAATTAAGGATTTAGTGGATAATAATGGAAGCTTAAACTCACCGCTACCCACTGCATTAATTGGAAATTTTACTAATATTTCTAATCCTGATGAAACGGTTTTAGGCAGATTTACTGCTGCTTCAGCTGTAACTAAATCAATTTTCATAAAACGGGATAATAGAACAGAGAAAGTCTATGGTAATTTCTTGGAGCTGCAACCTGAGTTGTTAGGTGACCCGATTCCAAATCCTCTTACATATGAGTATAGTTGTGAAGAATCACTCTTTAGAACAAAAAATCTAGATTTAAAATTTTTAGATTACTTTGAAATAAGTAGTTTGGTTAATGACGATATAGATGGAGATAAAATTGAAAATAATTCGGATAATTGTATTTCCACATCCAACTCGGACCAAAGTGATTTAGATTTTGATGGAATTGGTGATGCATGTGATAATGATGCAGATGGTGACGGTTATATTTTATATTATGAAAATTTTTGTGGAACAAGTGATTTAGACTCCCAAAGTATGCCAGATGATAACGATTTTGATTCAGTACCAGACTGCATTGACGAGGATGATGATAATGATGGTTATATAGACGAATATGAGATTTATTCAGACTCTGACCCTTTTGATCAAAATAGCTTACCACTAGACAGTGATAATGACTTTTTGCCTGATATCGTTGAGAGAGAGATCACAAGAACTAATCCAAATAATCCTGATACTGATGGTGACGGATATATTGACGGTCGCGAGTGTTGCCCTAGAAATCCTAATAGAAACTAAATTTAAATAAAAGTGAAATTTTTAAACTTTATAATGTGTATTATATCCTTATCCATTTCAACTGTTATTTGTGGGCAAGAATATACGTTAACAGTTAAAGTTATTGATCAGTCAGATAATAACCCTTTGGATGGAGTCACTATTCTCATAGCTCCATGCAATTGTGGAGGTATAACAAATACAAATGGAATATTTTCAAAAAAACTAAAAAAGGATAGCTATAGTCTTCAAATTGACTATCTGGGCTATAGATCAGTTTCAATTAACAAGGATTTAAACAAAAATGAGACAATATTGATTTCAATGGAAGTTCAAGAAGAGGAACTTTCAGAGGTTGTTCTTTTAGCTCAAAAGAGATTTCAAAGTACAGAGACCCCTCAGATGGGTGTAATTGAATTGAACAGCAGAGAATTAGTTAAAATACCAGCAGTTCTAGGTGAATTTGATGTTCTTAAAAGTTTAACTCTAATGGCAGGTGTTAATAACACGGGGGATGTTAGTAATGGGGTGTCAATAAGGGGAGGGTCTTTAGATCAAAATTTATTATTATTTGATTCAGCACCTGTATTTAATCCAACTCATTTATTTGGTTTATTTTCTGTTTTTACGCCTGATTTAATTTCTTCAGTGAATATTTACAGAGCTAATATTCCTGCTAAATATGGAGGAAGAATAGCTTCAATTCTAGGGATAAAGGCGAAAACCCCTTATTCTGATAAATTAAAATTAGAGGGTGGAATTGGTTTAGTGTCTAGTCGTCTTACAATTACAACACCTATAATTAGCGATAAGTTGATGATTATCGCTGGTGGAAGAATCGGATTTAGTGATTTGTTCTTTCCTATTATTATACCAAGATTAAAAAATACAAGGGCAAACTTCAATGACACAACTGTTAAATTATTGTATGT
>MDSV01135164.1_pt1 | contig 11769 bp, 17 predicted proteins | sample 810851 | NCBI WGS metagenome assembly MDSV01 (sample SAMN05326640, study PRJNA326480) | marine metagenome | isolation source: seawater | place: Atlantic Ocean: North East | collected 2012 | reverse complement strand
TGTAACGGCATCGGTCAGGAATTTATTTTTAATGCTGAGGATAACCCATCTGTTGTTGAATGGGCATCTTATCTCTTTAAGGACGGGTCTATTATAGGATTAAACGAAAGAGTTTTACACAAATATATAGACTGGCTTTGTATGACTCGCAGGAAAGCAATCAAATTGCCATACGACTCTGGTCTTAAAAACCCAATCGCTGGCTGGACAGAACCTTGGATAAATAGCGAAGGCGTTCAGGTAGCACCACAGGAACATGAAATCACATCCTATAAGATTGGAGCAAGTACCAACGATCTTGAGGATATGGACTTCGGAGGATTGAAACTTTAAGGAACTAATATGGATCGCAAGATAAATTTTAAAAAATTATATGGTGGCGTTCATGCGCCAACAAAGTCTAACACTACAGACGCTGGGTATGATCTTTACAGCGTAAACGACGTAGCTATTCCAAAGGGCTACAATGCTTTAATTAACACTGGCATAGCTATAGAAATCCCAAAAGGCTACGTAGGCTTAATCTGGGATAGATCTTCGCTAGGGGTTAAAGGCATACACAGGCACGCAGGTGTCATTGATTGCGGCTACACTGGGGAAGTCAAGGTGTGTTTGCATAACACTTCTGCGGTAACGTATGAGATTAAGAAAGGTGATCGCATCGCACAGTTAATTATACAGGAGGCGCCTCACTACGAGCTAAACGAGGTACAAGAGTTAGGAGAGACGGATAGAAGCGTAGGAGGTTTTGGTAGCACTGGCAAATAATCAAAAGGATTATAAATGAGAAAAAAGTCCCGAAAACAGCAGAAGAATGATAGGCGTAGGGTTATACCTATAACAGCTAAAACACCAAACCAGAAGGAATACATAAGAGACATTGTTGATAACGATGTAGTCTTTTGTACGGGCCCTTCAGGTAGCGGTAAGTCTTACATAGCGGCGGGCATAGCCGCAAATCATATTTACAAGGATGAAGTAGAAGAAATTATAGTCACCCGACCATTAGTGTGCGCGGGAAAAGATATAGGCTCACTTCCCGGCGAGCTAGACGAAAAAATAAAGCCTTATCTGCTACCAATGGAAGAGAATTTAAAACACTTTCTTGGCAGAGATTACTACGGGAAACTATTCAATGAGGGTAGGATTAGATATGAGCCACTTGAAGTAATGAGGGGTGCAACATTCCATGAGGCCTACATGATACTAGACGAAGCTCAAAACTGTACTCTAGAGCAGATCAAAATGTTTATCACCAGAATGGGTGAAAACTCAAAGGTTTTAATAAACGGAGACATCAGACAAACGGACATAAGAAAGTTTAGTGGACTACTAGAGTGCATTGACAAACTAGAAGGTGTAGAGGGGGTCGGTGTTAGCAGACTTTATTATGAAGACATACAGAGGAACGGAATAATTGGAAGGGTATTAGAGGCCCTAGAGGAAGATTACTATGATTAATTACGACTATATTTGTAAAAGTTGTGGACACGAGCTTAAGGATGTGTTACAATCTATAAAAGATGAGCCTCTGACACTTTGTGAGGAATGTGGGGAACACTCTCTTTCGAGGGTTATATTTGGAGGTAGAGCAGCGTTTGTAGAAAACGTGACAACGATTGGCTCGCTAGCAGATAAGAACACAAAAAATCTTGGTCACTACCAAAGGTCTGAGGTAGAAGAGAAGGCTAATAACAGTAGACCCAAAAAGACTGAGACAATATACAGCAAGAATGCCACAGCTACTAGAGAGCAAATAAACAAAATGTCGGCAGAACAAAAAACAAATTACATTATGAGAGGCAAAAAATGAAGTATTTAGATCCTAACGTGACAAAGAGCTTAAGCGAAAAAGCAGTGCCGCATAAGACAAAGTACGACAGAAATGGAAGTCCGGTAATAAATGACAACGAAGCTGTTTACGCAGAAGAGCTGACGCAGAATAATAAGTCATACTACCAGATTAAGACATACCAAAATGTCCCATTTGATCCGCAAGGTCAGTTCTCCCATAGGGAAAAACACTTGGAAACAAGTATGAAAAAGGTGTCGAAGGAAACCTTTGATTACTATATGTTATTTCTCAAAACGAGGAATGGTTTATATATGACTAGAGCACAGAGGAGTTTTATCAATGACTAAAAAAGGCCCACTAGGAAAAGCAGAATTGTTTTATGTTAAAGAGCATTGCCAAGATTTGGAAGCTAAGGAAATTGCAAAGGAGCTTGATCGACCAATCGCAACGGTTAAAAAAGCTGTTGACAAATTCATAGCAGAGTTTCCAAAGGACAAACAGGCTTTTGGTACTGCGGGATCTCAGATGGCAAGAAGAGATGGAATCGTGACGATGACCGCAGGGGCATCCCAAACAGCAGATGAAAAAAGATCAACTAAAAAAAGGTCTAGACCTAGCTGCGTCACTACAATTCATAAGGAATAAAATATGGAAGGGTTTGTAACAAGCCGTGAGGACTGGCTAAAGGAATATAACAAGGACAGAAGAAGCATATGGATAACAGTATCCTTATCAGATGGACGCAAGCTGTGGTTTAAAGATCATAAAAAATGGCTTGTGCTCAAGGAGGCCATAGAAACCTCTGACTTATCCATAAAAGGATTGTCTATTCAGTTCAAGTCACACGTTGAAAACGCCGATGTATCTGATGCAGACGGTGTGTACCTAGTAAGGTCATTAATGGGCCAAATGGGAGGAGACACAAAGTATTACTACACTACCGGCAGAGTGGTTGGAGATACAGTTTATAAATCTATGTGGCTTACGCCTGAAATAATTGAAGAAAGAAAGACCGAAGAAAATATTGAAGACTGTTTTGAAGAGGCTATAATTTATAATCATGGCAAAAGAAAGAAATGAAAAAAGCAAATACCAATCCCCTTCTACGGGGGAGTACTGCACATGTGCTCAATACATGGCAGAGGTAATGTGTACCAGAATGGCTGAGAAAGAAAACAAAGGCACTCAAGCATACAAGTTCTGGAATACAGATAAATGGAAAAAGACCTATCAACACCAAGTCATACTGGCAAATAGATATGCTAAAAAGTATGACACTAGAGCAATGGTGCGCGCAATCAATTCACCCGAGTTAAGAAGGGTTTATTCGCTTCGGTATCCAAAAATAGAGCAAGTCTTTGCTAAATATCAAAAAATTATTGAGCAAGAAGATGCTGAAATGACTATTATTGAAGTAAAGGAAGATGCCAAAACTAGGTCTCGGTCTTCCTTCGGTAAAAAGAAAAATTTACAAATGTTGAGGGATTTAGATGCCAAGAAAAAAGAAGACAAATAAATTTGAAAACGATGTTGTTAGCAGTAGTGTGGTCTCTAACTATGGGGACGTTGTAAGAACTGGCAGCGAGGTTCTTAGTAGTCTCAATAACTTGCAAGTGATAGGGATTTCTCCGGCTCTAGACATCGCGCTAGGCGGTGGCTTAAGGGAGGGCAGTTGTGTAGTCATGACTGGAGATCCCAAGAGTGGCAAGACAACTACAGCGCTGCACTTTGCAGCCAAGTGTCAAACGCTAGGCAAAAAAGTCATATATGCAAACACTGAAGGCAGACTGGCCAAACAAAACTTTGAAGGAATTAGAGGCTTAGACCCCGAAAAAATACTCATCGTAGAATCTACCGACGACAGGATATTATCAGCAGAAGACTTTCTGAACATTATAGAGTTTTACATCAACAACGAGCCTGAGTGCCTAATCATAGTTGACTCCGTGTCAAACATGGTTCCCAGAGATGAGCTTCAAGGCGAAGTTAGAACTGGCGTAAGAAATGCTCTACCAAGACTGCTATCAATGTTTTTCAAGCGTATCGGCGGGTCAGTAACAAAAAATAAGACAATCCTCATCTGCATAACTCACAACATAGCAAATACCAGCGGTAGTAGATACTCGCCTTTAAAAATGGCTGACTGCGGCAACATGTTGCAGTATCAAGCTGGAACAAACATGATTATCACGCATCGTGGTAAGTGGCAAGTACCTGCGCAAACAGGGCCTCATGTTGGACAGATAGCTAACTGGAATATTAAAACCTCAAATGCTGGAGGCATCCCTAACTCTACAGCAGAAAGCTGGATCAGGTATGGTATTGGATTAGATGAAGTCCAAGAGGTTGTTCAGATAGCTTGCGAGTTCAGAATAATTAAAACCGCTGGCGCTTGGTATACTATCCAATGCGCGGTGGATGAGCCTGAAGATCCAGTAATTGCAAAATTACTTAAGGAAAACGAAGTCGGAGAGAAAGAGGAAGACAGAGAAAGGTTCTTTAAGTTCCAAGGCGTCAACAATCTCACCGAGTTTTTGAATGAGAACCCAAAGGTTTGCGAATTTATATATTCAAAGATCAAGGAGTTGTTTTGAAGGTAGTAGGTTTAAACGGCATTGAGTACAATCTCAACCTTGCAAAATATGATGTGAGAGCCAACGACTCAAGAAAGAGATCTAAACATCACATCAGAGCTAGGCGTTTGATAAATGAAGTTTACCATAGCTACAGAGTATTGGAAGAAGTAAAACTTCCCGGTAGTACCTCGACGCATAAGAAGTCCGTATTGTATTTAGATTTTTTCATTCCAAACATACGGAAAGCGTTTGAGGTACACGGGAGACAGCATTATGAACACGTCCCCTTCTTCCATAACACCAAGAGAGATTTCCTACTAGCCAAAGCGCGTGACGAGGATAAGATCGAGTGGTGCAAACTTAACAGTATTGATTTAATAGCATTGAAATATTCGGAGGATGATGATGAGTGGAGAAATTCAATTAAAGGCTGACGAGAGACTTAAGGCGCACTTAGATAATATAGAAGATTATATACAGCTATCTAATATAAAGTTCTCTCAATTCTACGAAGACTATGTTTACTTCGCTAGCCTAGATAGGGAGTCGCTGTCCAAGCTGACCACTCAAGAGCTTTTTGACGCTGCGTACATGCTCTACGGTTATGCGACCTACATTCAGGATGAGATAAACAAGAATAAAGTAATCGTTGATTGGTGCGATAATGAGATTCAACGCATGTTGATTACTCATCAGTTTGACCAGTATACAAAGCACGAAACCAAAATTCAAATCGTGGTTAGAGACAATAGCTACGCTACTAAGGTGCATCAGATGCAGATGATAGCGTCTGCCAGACTCCAGTCATTAGAAGGCAAAGTGTGGGAGATAAAGAGACAGGCTGACATTCTTTTAGAGAGAGGTAAAAGACTATGAAACCAGAAGATTTAAGCATAGAGGAGCTCCAGAAGATACTGGAGAATAAGATGAAGGAGGCGGAAGCCCCTGAGAAAGATGACTCCAAAGCAAATGTAAGAAACGACTTTACTGTATCAAAGGATTCTTCAGTAGGAGGGAAATCTAAAAGGACTGTAGTGGCTGGCGAAAACACATGGAGTGACACAGGAGAACATAAGGATGTAACTACGCCAGACGTGGAAAGAGCCGAAAGAAAGAGAAGGTCTCCAAAGAAAGTTGAGCTAAACTGTCACGTTTGCGGCAAAAAGTTTGAGATACTGTCGTCTTTAGTTAGCGGCAAATATGTAAGATGTGATAGTTGCGTTAGGTAATAATTATGAGACACGACTATGTAAAACGCACCCCTAAAAATAACGACAGCAGACCCCTGAGAAAGAGTCGTGATGTACATATTCTAGCTTCCGTAATAACAAACAGCGGAAAAGAACTTGACTTCGTACATCAGGCCTTAGTTCAAGCTTATTGGAAAGATGAAGATTCATTTCATCATCATTGGAATGAATATGTAAAGGATAAAAATGGATAATTTAACAGATGTTGGCGCAGAAAGAGCTGTCCTAGCTGGCTTGTTCCAGTATGGGGTAGACTCTTACATTGAAATTGCAGATCTTATCGACAACCAGTCGTTTGGTCATGCTAATAACAAAATATTATTTGAGTGCGTTAAGAGAGTCATAGAAGATAACAGGAACGTGGATCTGCCTTCCATCCTGTCTGCCGCCGAAGTCTTAAAGTTTTCCGATTCAGTAAACAACGATGAAGAGTTGCAGTATATAAACTCCCTATTCAACTTTCCTGTTGATAAGGACAACGTGATAACATTTGCGGTGACTCTTAAAAAGCTTGAGTTCGCCAAGAAAATTAAAAAGATAACTGCTAAGATTCACAAAGACATAGACTCGGTTAATGGTAGTGAGTCAATAGACGAAATAGTATCTTTACTTGAAGCTCCCGTAATGGATTTCCTAATGGAGGATGACGGAGGGGAGAAGCCAGAAATGATAGGCGAAGGTGCTTCTGAATACATTGAGTTTTTGAAAGAGAACAAGTGCGATATCATTGGAGTGCCGACTGGCTTTCCTAGATACGACCACGCAATAGGAGGAGGTCTTAGGAGAAAGTGTGTTGATTTAGTTTCTGCCAGACCAAAGGTTGGTAAGAGTGTTTTTGCTGACAATGTAGCGTTAAACGCTGCGTCTGAAGGGGTTCCAGTATTAGTCTTAGACACTGAGATGTCAAAGGAAGACCATCTGAATAGAATAATAGCAAACCTTAGCAATGTCCCCATCAACGATGTAGCAACAGGATCATTTGTGGACGACGATGAGAAGCATGACAAAGTATATGAGGCAGTTGAGCATATAGAATCAATACCATATAGTTATGTAAGTGTTGCGGGAAAACCATTTGAGCAGATACTCAACATAATTAAAAGATGGATTATGCAAGAAGTCAAGATGGACGAGAATGGAAAAACAAATGATTGCGTTGTAGTCTACGACTACTTAAAGCTAATGTCTTCAAATTCAATAACAAACAACATTCAAGAGTACCAAGCTTTGGGGTTTCAAATTACTGCCCTGCACAACTTATGCGTCAAGTATGATTTTCCCTGTCTGTCTTTTGTCCAATTAAACAGGGATGGAATAACAAAGGAGTCCACAGACGCTGTGAGTGGTTCTGACAGGCTTATCTGGCTTTGTACGTCATTCTCCATCTTTAAACTTAAATCGCCAGAGGAGCTCGCTGAGGACGGCCCACAGGCGGGCAATAGAAAACTAGTGCCAATCGTCTCAAGGCATGGGGCCGGATTAGATGACGGAGATTATATTAATATGAACATGCTAGGCGAATACGCTAAGCTTGTTGAGTTAAGAACTAGAAATGAATTTAGGCTACAGCCAGTTGGGGATACGGGGCTTATATCAGACGAGGATTTAGGAGAGTTGAACGATGGACTTGAAGAAACTGAAGAATATCCTATTTGACAATATAGAACTTGTTTTAAGCAATTTAGACATGGAGTTTGAGGTTCAGGGAACCAATATATACTCAAGCTGTCCAATACATGAGGGTAGTGACAATCCAACAGCCTTGTCGTTATGTACGGAGAGGCAAATCTGGAGATGTTGGACTAGAAACTGCCACGAAGACTGCGGTACAGATATAATATCGCTTATCATGGCTGTGTTGAGTGTAAAAAATGGTTCAGAGTGTAGCTTTAGCGAAGCTTTAAGATGGTGCTGCGATTTGCTTAAGTTGGACAACAAGGGCATTGATGTTAAAAAAGAGAAGAAACCAAACGACTTTGTAAGAATGGTCAACATATTTGAAGGTAAGAACAAGTTCGCAAAACACAATGAGTACAACGAGGTTTGCAAGTTTGATTCAGCGTCAAAATATTTTATGAACAGGGGATTTAAAGAGGAAACACTTAACGAATTTATGGTAAGCGATTGCTATGAAAAAAACTCGTCCATGTACAACCGAGCAATTATACCTATCCATGATTACAGTGGAGAGAAAATAGTTTCACACATCGGCAGGTCGGTGAAAGATTTTATCAATCCTAAGTTTCTATTCTCAAAAGGTTTTAACAAAAGTAGATACATCTACAACTATCATAGAGCGATAGGTGCAGGCAAAGAGAAGTCTTGCTTGTTTATCACAGAAGGGCAGGGCGATGTATGGAGACTCTTTGAGGCTGGGATCATGAACTCAGTTAGTATATTTGGCAAATCTATCAGCAAAGTTCAGAGAGAGAAAATAGTGAACAGCGGAATCACAAAGCTAGTCGTGCTGACAGATAACGATCAAGCAGGTAGGGAAGCTAAGATGCAAATACAAAGAGACCTTAGCAGACTCTTTAAAATCTTTTTTCCTCGGATGAAGAAGAAGGACATTGGAGACATGACCACAAAAGAAATAGTAGAATTCATTTTACCTCAAGTAAAGGGAACATATTGAGATGAAGATAATAGGTATTTCAGGCAAAAAACAGTCTGGCAAAAACACTATGGCAAACTTCATTAACGGCGTAGTTCTCAAAAAGATAAACTCTATTGAGGACTTCTCGATTAGCGAGTACGGCGAGCTTGTTATTGAGACAGTGGTTGAAGAGGCCAGAGAAGAAGGGGTCTTGGATGTTACTAGAAAAGATTCCAGTTTCGTGCAATATGCCGAGATTCACCTTTGGCCATACGTTAAGGTTTACAGCTTTGCGGATGGATTAAAAACACTATGCATGAACTTTTTTGATCTATCGTTTGAGCAGGTCTATGGGACAGACCAACAAAAGAACACGGAGACAAATGTTTATTGGAGTGACCTGCCTACTCCAAACATGCAGCTTGGGAACAAAAGAATGACGGCCAGAGAGTTGCTACAATATTTTGGCACAGACATAATGAGAAGAATGAATACAAACGTGTGGGTAAATCATGCCATCAAGACAATAAAAGAAGAGGCGAGTCAAATAGCCATTATACCAGATGTAAGGTTTCCAAACGAAGTGGATTCAATAAAAGATGCTGGAGGCAAAGTGATTAGGCTAGAGAGACAGTTTCAAGAAGATGCCCATAGTAGTGAATGCGCTCTTGATAAAGACCAGTATGATTGGAGTAATTTTGACTTAGTGATAGACAATTCATCTGGAGGAACTCAGGAGTTCGTAGACGAAGTATCAAAATCAATTAAAGCATTGGAGTTATAATGTTAGTGACGTACATAAGAAGTTCAAGTTATAATAATTATGAGTTCTGCGAAATGCAGTACTTCATAACCTACAACCTTGGACATCAGTCAACATCAGGAAAGAAAGCCCAACTGGGAACCATAGTCCATAAGGTAATGGAGGTCTTAGGTGGTTGCCAACATCTACAGCAGGACGGAAAAAAGATGTTGCTAGTGGATGATGCTTTAGGAGAGATAAAGTTTAACAGGAAAAAACTTAAGAGCGAAGAGTTTGTAAACGATATACTTAGACAAAGTTATGACTGGTATACCAGCAACTGCACTCATAAGTATACAAACGCTGACTATAAGTTCTGTGACAAGCTGACTTGGCAAGCGCTAAATTATAACGATGGAGAGTTTGATCCTAGAAAGAGGAAGATAGTCGCCGCTGAACCTCACTTTGATATTGAGATTGAAGAAGACTGGGCTGAATACGAATATAACCTGCCTAACGGAGAAACACTCAAAGGCAGGCTAGCAATCAAAGGAACTATAGATTTAGTAACTGAGGTTGGAGACGGTATCATAGAGGTCGTTGACTGGAAGACGGGACAGAGGAAAGATTGGGCAACGGGAGAAGAAAAGACATACGAAAAGCTATGCTCAGACCCCCAATTATTACTATATAATTATGCGATATCAAAACTTTTTCCGGAATACGACCAATCTATAATGACAATCTTCTATATTCGTGACGGCGGGCCCTTCTCTATGTGCTTTGACGCTGATGATAGAAAGAAATTTAAAAAGATGTTAGAGGTTAGATTCAAAGAAATAATGAACAATCATGCTCCAAAACCAATGTCCTACTCTAGGAATCACTGGAAGTGTAATAAGCTATGTCACTTCTACAAAAATAATTGGCCGGGGACTGACAAAAATATGTGTATATTTATAGAGGAGCACCTTAAAGAACATGGTATCAGAGAAACGGTGAAAAGCTGCACTAAAGAAGGCTTTAGCGTAGGTTATTACAATGCACCGGGTTAGGAGTTTTTATGCTAGACTTTATGTTTGACCGTAGAGATTTTTTAAGAATTGGCAGTATTGGCGCTGGCATGAGTATGGCGGGGTTTTCAGACTACGCCCTTGCTCAACAGTCTGAGTCTTACAAAGATAAATCTGTTGTGTGGGTCTGGCTTGGTGGCGGCCCAACGCAGTTTGAGACATTCCACGCCCCCAACGACACTGTCCCTACAGAGTGGCAGCCAATTAACGGAGCCATTCACGATGCTAATACTAACATAACTCTAGGTGCAGACTGGTCAGAGCTAGCAAAGCACACTAGCAAACTCAATGTGGTAAATTCTTTTAGTCACAAAGACTCTTCCCACAGGCAGGGTACTCACTTCATGATGACTGGACATTATAATCCAGAGAGAACCACTACGTCTACTGCAAAATACCCCTCCTTTGGTTCTATAGTCTCTGCCGTATATGGGTCTAACCACCCACAGAATGGAGTACCAACATATGTTAAACAAGGTAAAATCGAAGGTGATGAAGGTGCTTGGCTTGGCGGAGCATATAAACCTTTCGATCCATCCAATAAAGACAACCTTACCCCAAGAATTGAGCTTGACAGATTCTCTACTAGAAAAGAACTCCTCAGAGGGCTTGACGCAACAAGGGTCGCCGGACAAAGCGCAGACTCAGTAGACTTCTACAAAGGGCAGGCATACGATGTAATCTTAGGATCTGCAAAGGAGGCATTTGCTACAGATAAAGAAGAACAATCAACAAAAGATATGTACGGCTCAGTCAAGGCCAACGACATTGGTGAACAGCTTATTCTTGCTAGAAGATTAGTAGAGCATGGTACTAAATTTATTACGCTGCACTATGGTGGCTGGGATATGCACAGCAATATTTCCAACGCACTCAAAACCAAAGTAGGCCCAATAGATAAAGCGATTGCAGGATTTTTAGAAGATCTAGACCAACGAGGTCTAAGTGAGAAGGTTTTACTGGTAGTAACTGGTGAATTTGGAAGAACAAAGATTAATGCCAATGCTGGTAGAGATCACTGGCCCGCTATTACTCCAATGATGATGGCTGGCGGGTCTTATCAAACCGGTAGAACCATTGGAGCTTCGGATAGATCATATAGTCCGATAGAAAATCCAGTAGGGCCACTTGACTTGCAAGCAACATTGTTCAATCATTTTGGAATAGACCATGGAATCCAGCGCGTTGACAACGGCGGTAGGCCAAGGTATTTATTGGAAGGCGAAGGAAAGGTTATATTATAATGAAGTGCAGAGGAAATAATTTAGGACGAAGATCATTTTTGCAAGTCGGATTTTTAGGAGGGCTAGGAATTTCTCTCTCTGATTACTTTCGTATGCAGAAAGCACAGGCAGATCAAAAGTTCTACGAAAGCGTAGAAGGCCCAGCCAAGAGCGTAATCTTTATATATCTTCCGGGAGGCATGGCTCATCAGGAAACTTTTGACCCCAAGCCGTTTGCTCCGCTAGAATACAGAGGCCCAATGTCTAGCATTGAGACTGTAGTTCCCGGTATCAGGCTAAATGAGATGCTAGCCAAGACCGCTAAAGTTACAGACAAGATGACTATCATCCGCAGCATGACACATGGAGAGGCAGCTCATGAACGAGGCACACATAATATGTTTACTGGCTATCGACCTAGTCCAGCACTCCAGTATCCGTCCATTGGTTCAGTGGTTGCACATGAGTTTGGCCCACGTCATAACTTACCACCTTACGTCTGTATCCCCAATCA
>MDSV01004543.1_pt1 | contig 11769 bp, 8 predicted proteins | sample 810851 | NCBI WGS metagenome assembly MDSV01 (sample SAMN05326640, study PRJNA326480) | marine metagenome | isolation source: seawater | place: Atlantic Ocean: North East | collected 2012 | reverse complement strand
CGTGGAGCCATGCAGCGCAAGATCCGGCACCAGGGTTCGAGCCAGACAACAAAGACCCACGTCCTGAACGATCAGCGCATCCACCCCGGCGGCCTGCGCCGCAAGCAGCAACGCAGCAGCACGTTCCAGCTCATCGCTGAACACGAGCACGTTGAAGGTGAGGAACCCCCGTACCTGGCGCTCATGCAGCCAGGTCATCACCTCCCCCAGTTCTTCGATGCGGAAGTTCTCAGCCCGCTGGCGGGCATTGAAGGCATCAACACCGAAATAAACAGCATCGGCACCGTTGGCGACGGCGGCCTTGAGGCAGTCCCAGTCACCGGCTGGGGATAGCAGCTCAGGAATGGTCAAAGGCGTCGAGAGGTGAAGCGTCGGGCTGCCTCAAACTGACGCAATGCCTCGGCCGTGCCTTGAAAGCGCCAATGCCAGGGCTCATACATCACCCCCTGCTGATTCCCCCTGGGAAACGAAAGAATGAAGTGGTAGCGCGCAGCGTTGTCCTGAAGCCAGCGAAAAGCTCTGGTCTGCTCAAAGCTCTGAGAAAGATTGGTCTCGGGTGCCTCTCCATCACCAAGATCGATCGCATAGCCAGTGCTGTGCTCGGAGTACCCGGGTGGTGCCGAAACCTGCGCCCGTTCCTCCGCCGTCTGGTTCCGTTCCGAGGCGATGTCGAAAAAGATCGACTCCTGCAACGCCAGGGAGCGATAACCGCTTAAGAGACGAAGATCGACGCCCTCAGCCAGGCCGGCCTGCAACATCGCGTCCAGAGCATTCGCTGCATCCAGGTGAAGCTCAATGCCGGGCTCGAAGCTGACGCGCTGATCAAGGGGAACTTCTTCGTAGGGGAAATGCCCCAGCAATCGCCCGTCCTCGTCGGGACGCTGCCGGAACCCCTCAATTTCCAACGACTGCGCCGGTTGCACCGGTGCTGTGCGGTTGGTCCCCAACAGCACCGTTACACCGCCGGCAACCACCGCCACAACAGCGACCAGGCCGACAAGGGAACCCGATCCACGACGTCGCTGCCGGGCTGCTCCGGCCCGACGGGCAACGGGAATGTCTCCGCTTGGATGGCGTCGCGCGGAGGAGGCCCGGGCCACTGGGCTGATGCGTGTTGTTTCGATCGTAAGGGCGGGTGCCAGGGGGGCCCACGTTGGCTATCAACTGAGTGGTAGCTTCAAAAAACAATCCAGCGGAGTTGGGCTGAGATGTTGCGTGTTGCGGTTATCGGCGGTGGTCCTAGCGGATCTTGCGCTGCCGAAATTCTTGCCAAAGCTGGAATCCAAACCTGGCTGTTTGAACGCAAGTTGGACAACGCCAAGCCCTGTGGTGGTGCGATTCCTCTTTGCATGGTCGAGGAATTTGACCTGCCGGACGACATCATCGACCGCAAGGTCCGCAACATGAAGATGATTTCCCCTTCCAATCGGGAGGTGGACATCAAACTCGATCCCCTTGGTTACGACGACAACGCCTACATCGGCATGTGCCGTCGTGAGGTGTTTGACGCCTACCTGCGCAACCGTGCCGCTGACCTGGGCACCACGCTGGTGAATGGACTGGTTCAGAAAATCGACACCGGCAGCAACCGCCAGGGTCCGTACACGCTTCATTACGCCGACTACAGCGGCGGTGGACCAACCGGTGACCAGAAAACCCTCGACGTGGATCTGATCATCGGCGCCGATGGGGCCAACTCCCGGGTCGCCAAGGCCATGGATGCCGGTGACTACAACGTGGCCATCGCCTTCCAGGAGCGGATCAAACTGCCGGCTGAGGAGATGACCTACTACGAAGATCTGGCCGAGATGTATGTCGGCACCGACGTTTCACCAGACTTCTACGCCTGGGTCTTCCCCAAATACGACCACGTGGCCGTGGGCACCGGCACCATGCAGCAGAACCAGAGCCTGATCAAAGGTCTGCAGAAGGGCATTCGGGAGCGGGCGAACAAGCGCCTGTTCAAAGGCGAAGTGATCAAGGTCGAAGCCCATCCGATCCCCGAGCACCCCCGTCCCCGCCGTGTGGTGGGACGGATGGCTCTTGTGGGTGACGCCGCCGGCTACGTCACCAAGAGTTCCGGTGAGGGCATTTATTTCGCCGCCAAGAGTGGACGGATGTGCGCGGAGGCCATCGTTGAGATCTCCAAGAACGGCACGGTGATTCCCACCGAGAAGCAAATCAAATCCACCTATCTCAAGCGGTGGGACCGCAAGTACGGCGCCACCTATGCCGTCCTCGACATCCTTCAGCGCATCTTTTACCGCAACGACGCAGCTCGGGAGGCCTTCGTCGAAATGTGCGACGACAGGGACGTTCAGAAGCTCACCTTCGACAGCTACCTCTACAAGCGCGTGGTGCTGATGAACCCTTGGCAGCAGATGAAGCTGACGCTCCGCACCCTCGGCAGCCTGCTGCGCGGTGAAGCGCTGGCACCGTCGAACTACACCCCCGTGCCATCAGCGGTGGGTCGCTCCGATGGAGACTTCCTGGCTGAAGAAGCCGTTCAGGCCGTCAAGGCTCAGGCCAAACGCGAAGACAAAAAAGCCACCGTCAGCTGACGGTGGCCCTGCCCGGCTCGATCACTGACGCTCTGCGGCCGCCTTGCTGGCGGCATCTTTGATCCGCTCGATGCCTTCTTCCAGATTGCGACCGGGAGCCCTTTCCTTGCGGGTAGAGGACCAGACATTGATCGCGTAAATCGCTGCAGCCGCAATGATCAGTGCTGCGACGATAGTGCCGAGACCATTTTCACCATGCTTGATCTCGTCAGGCATGGGGATTGCGCATACCCGCACTGAGTAGCTCGACACATTCAGGCTGACTCAAACATTGTCAGATCTGGATCAGATCGAACCGTGCCAGCACGCCAGCTTGATTGCGCAGCACCCCAAGAAGATTGAGCCTGTTCCGGCGCAGTTCGGGGTCATCAGCCATCACCATCACGCTGTCATCGCCATCGAAGAAGGCTTCCAGCACTGGGGTGGCCTGCACCAATGCCTCAGCTAGCTCGCGATAGCGGCGTCCTGAGGCAAGGGGCTCGAGCTGCACGAGCACCTCGTACATCGCCGTTTCACTGGGAGACTCAAACCGCTCGGGTGACACCACCGCCGACACCGTGAGATCGGTCTCAACCAGATCACCCTTCTCCGCCAGCCGCGCAGCCCTCTGAACCACGGCCATCAATCCCGGCAACGCCTTCGATTGACGCAGAGCATTCAGCAGGTCGAGCCGCTCGCGTACATCCATGGGGTCAGCCAGCAACCGCTCCGTCGCCACCGACTCTGCGGAGACCGCCTGGACAAGATCCGGAGCAAAGCCCTCGTCCTCCAACTGGGAAACAATCCGCTGCCGCAGCAGCTGGCAAAGATCCTGGTGGAGTGCTGAGCTGTCGATGGCGAACTCCGGGAACAAAGCAGCCCAGTCCTCCACCGCTGAGCCCAGGAAGCGGCTCAGATCGAGCCTCCAGCCACGGTCCCAGACGATCTGCAACAGGCCATTGCCAGCGCGCCGCAGGGCATAGGGATCCGATGAACCGCTGGGACGTTCACCCTTGGCAAAGATGCTTAACAGCAATTCCAGGCGTTCCGCCAGCGCCACCACGGCACCCGCATCACTGCTGGGGAGCTGATCACCTGCGCCGCGCGGCAGATAGTGCTCCACCACCGCCAGGGCGACCTCCGTTGGCTCCCCCTCCTCAAGCAAGTATTTGCCACCCATGAGTCCCTGAAGCTCAGGAAACTCACCAACCATCTGGCTTACAAGATCGTGCTTGCAGAAATGGGCAGCTCGGATGGCCGCCTCCCCTTGATGCGCATCCAGGTTGAGCTGGTCCAGCAACTGACGGGCAGTGCGCTCGATCCGCTGGCAACGATCCAGCAGGCTGCCCAGCCCCTCGGCGAAGGTGACCCGATCCAGAGCCTCTCGACGCGTACTGCTGGGCTGACGTCGGTCCACGGAGAGGAAGAACTCCGCATCCGCCAACCGAGCAGCGAGAACCCGTTCATTGCCTCGGGTGATCAGTGCATCCGCGGCCTCAAGACCATTGCCCACAAGCAGAAAGTCCCGTTGGAGAACCCCCGTGGCCTCCAGTTGCAGCGGATCCGGTGTGACCTCGGGAACCTTCAGCGGCACATAGCGCTGATGGGCCTGCATCACGGTGATGATCACTTCCGGTGGCAGTGACAGAAACCGCTCAGCGATGGATCCCTGCAGCAGCCGCGGTGATTCAACGAGATCCACAAGCTCTTCAAACAGAGACTCGGGGCAATCCGGAAGACCGTTCAGCTGATCGGCTGAAGCATCGAGCTGAGATCGGATCAGGGCAGCCCGTTGCTGGCGATCAACGATCACGCCAGCCGCTGCGAGGGTGTCGTCGTAAGCCTCTGCGGTGTCGATCGGCAGAGGTTGATCACCATGCAGGCGATGGCCGCGACTGAAGCGATCACTGCGAACCGGCGGATCCGCACCGGGGATCTCCACCGGGATCAGATCGACACCCTTCAGGGCCAGCAGCCAGCGAATCGGTCGGCTGAAGCGTTGGCTTCCCGTTCCCCAGCGCATGAAGCGTCTGCCCTGAAGACCATTGATCCAGGCGGGGATGAGCTCCTGCAGCAGGTCAACGCTGTTCTGCCCCTCGGTCCGCACGCTTGCGAACACACATTCGCCCTTGGGGGTATTGCGCACCTCGAGCTGCGACGGATCCACACCGCAGCGTTTGGCAAAGCCGATCGCAGCCGGCCCCGGAACTCCATCCTTGAAGGCCTGGGCGATCGGAGGCCCCTTTTGGTCTTCTTCGAGGTCCGGTTGGCGATCCGCCAAACCATGCACCCGTACCACCAAGCGACGGGGTGTGCCCAACACCTGAACTGACTTGTGATCGAGACGGCTATCCAGCAGATCACGACCCACACGATCCTGCAGTTGGTCAAGGGCCTGACGGGCGAAATCGGCCGGTAATTCCTCCGTGCCGATCTCCAGAAGAAAGGTTGAAGTCACGCCGCCAACATTGCCGTTGGCGACTGTATTGGAATCCGTTTCGCTACGTTCAATTCATCAACACCGGAAGCGCGTGGGCGACGGGGCTGCAGCTGCACAACAGGAGACCGCAACCAGTCTTCCGAAAGCGGAACAACGCAAGCTGGACAGCGACTACCTGCGGGAGCCGCTGCTGAGCGAACTGGCGAATGATCTACCCAATTTCAGCGAAGACGCTCTGCAGATCCTCAAGTTCCACGGCAGCTATCAGCAGGACGACCGCGATAAACGCGAGAAGGGGAAAGACAAGACCTGGCAGATGATGCTGCGGCTGCGCAGCCCTGGTGGCCGCATCCCGGCCCAGTTATTTCTTGCCCTCGACGAGCTTTCCGATCGGCTGGGGGACGGCACCCTGCGGGCGACCACCCGGCAGGCCTTCCAGATGCACGGCATTCCCAAGGCCGACCTGAAAGAGGTGATCGGCACCATCGTTCGCAACCTGGGTTCCACCCTGGCTGCCTGTGGTGACATCAACCGCAACGTGATGGCCCCGGCGGCCCCGTTCGAAAAAGGTGGCTACCCAGCTGCACGGCGGTTGGCCGACGAGATTGCCGATCTGCTGAGTCCGGAAGCGGCTGAAGGTTCTTACCTCGACCTCTGGGTTGACGGCGACCTCAGCTATCGCTTCAGCCCGCCAGCCGCGGTTCGCCGGGCCCGCAAGCGCCAACTGGAGCCAGGCGTGTTCTCCGGCAGTGAAGCTGAACCGCTCTACGGCGACACCTACCTGCCCCGAAAATTCAAGGTGGCCGTCACCGTCCCCGGTGACAACTCGGTGGATCTGCTGACCCAGGACATCGGGCTGGTGGCCTTCACCGACCCCTCCGGCGATCTACGGGGCTGCAACGTCTATGTGGGGGGCGGCATGGGCCGCACCCACAACAAAGAGGAAACGTTCGCGCGCATCGCCGATCCCCTTGGCTACGTGGACGCCGCTGACGTCTTCGACCTTCTCCAGGCAATTGTGGCGCTGCAGCGGGATCACGGCGATCGCCGCATCCGTCGTCATGCCCGTATGAAATATCTGCTGGAGGATCGCGGTATCGCCTGGTTCCGCAATGAGCTCAAGGCGAACTACTTCTCCAGACCGCTGAAGGGCCTCCGCAACGAAGCCAAACCCAAGTTGCTCGACTACCTGGGCTGGCACCGACAGAAAGCTGGCCTGTGGTTCGTCGGTCTGCCGCTTCTCTGTGGTCGGTTGAAGGGCACGATGAAGCAGGGCCTGCGCGCCATCGTCGACACCTACCAACTGGAGATCCGCCTCACGGCGAATCAGGATCTACTGCTCTGCAACATCGGCACGGCCCAGCGGGCCACGATCAAGGCTGAGCTGGCGGCTCTCGGGTTCGATCTGCCCGATGCTCCCCCTCCACTGGCCCGCCATGCCATTGCCTGCCCGGCTCTGCCCACCTGCGGGCTGGCCATCACAGAATCGGAGCGCATCCTGCCCAGCGTGCTGGAGCGCCTCGATGCCCAGCTGCGTCGCCTCGAGATCGACAAATCGGTGCTGATCCGGATGACCGGGTGCCCCAACGGCTGTGCACGCCCCTACATGGCGGAACTGGCCCTAGTGGGCAGCGGTGTGAATCAGTACCAGCTGTGGCTCGGCGGCAGTGCCAATTTGCAGCGGCTGGCCCAGCCCTTCCTGCAACGCATGCCTCTGGACGAGCTCGAGCAGACCATCGAACCTCTGCTGATCAGCTGGAAGCAAGCCGGCGGTCGCCGCAGCCTCGGCGATCACGTTGAAAAACTTGGTGATCAGGCGGTGAGTGAGCTGCTGGGTGCTGCGGCATAGATCGCACAACCGGCAGCACTGCGCCAGGCCCAGAGCTGATCTCCGTGGCTGAAGTGCCACCACTCATTGGGATGCTGAGCAAAACCGGCTGACTGCATCACAGACGCCAGAAGCTTCCGCCTCTGATGCCAGAGCGCCTCTTCTGAATCCGGCGCAGCAGCGGCGTAATGGTCAGGCTCTGAGATGACATCAACGGCGTCGATCTCGCCCCCCATCGCCAATGGACCTCCATCGCTTTGGCTGGCGAGGGTGAGATCCACGGCGGCACCGGTGCTATGGGGAGGCGGTGTGGAGGGATCAGGGCTCGGTGGCGCCCAGAAGCGACCGACCGCTTGACGCACAGCAGCGACTTGTTCGCGGTCAGCCCGATCGATGCCGCGTCGATTGATTTCAGCCGTCACCGCCTGCTCCACCATGTAGGCCTGAACGGCCAGCGGCCGCCAGGCATCAAAAATGGCCAGCAGCAGGTCGGATTGCCTTGCCTGAAGGTCCTGTTGCGCTGCCAGGAGGCGATCCACCACACCGGAGCGCAACTGAAAGGGATCTGCGCCAGGGCCATAGGGGGCACCAGCCGCGACGTACGGGTGTGGTTCGAGTCGCAACAGGGTTGGCGGCAGCGCCACAAGGGGCTCCCCGTTGTCGTGAATCGGACGATCACTCCAGGGACGCATGGGCTTGCTGAAACCAACCATGGTTAAACGGGTCAATTCAGGGGTGCCGCTCCGCTGAGCCGACGTTGCTGTTCCTCCAACAAGGCCAGGAGGACTTGATGAGCGGACAGATCCGGGTCCTGCTCCATCAGCTGTTGCGCCGCTGCACGGGCATCCTCAAGCACCGCACCATCATCAGCAAGGCTGGCCAGTGCCAGATCGGGAAGGCCGGATTGTCGGGTTCCCAGCACCTGACCTGGCCCCCGCAGGCGAAGGTCCATCTCGGCGATCTCGAAGCCATCGTTGGAGCACACCAGCACATCCAGGCGCTGACGGGCCAGGGGGTTGGAACTGCCATTGATCAACAGGCAGTGGGAGGCGGCCGCCCCACGGCCGACCCTGCCTCGCAGCTGATGCAACTGGGCCAATCCGAAACGTTCGGCGTGGTCGATCACCATCACGCTGGCCTCGGGCACATCCACACCCACTTCCACCACCGTGGTGGACACGAGCACCTGGCTGCGGCCATCGGCAAAGTCCCGCAGCACCGACTGCTTATCCGCACTGTTCAAGCGGCCGTGCAACAAACCGAGCGTCAGCTCCGGGAACACCTCCGAGGCCAGTTCAGCGTGAACCTCAACAGCTGATCGCAGTTCGAGTTTCTCGGATTCCTCCACCAGGGGCAAAACCACATAGGCCCGTTGGCCACGGGCCACCTCCTCACGGATCAACTCGTAGGCCTGCGACCGCTGCGCTGCCGTGAGCATGGCGGTGCGGATGGGTGTCCGTCCTGGCGGGAGTTCGTCGATCTGACTCACGTCCAGGTCGCCATGGAGGGACAGGGCCATGGTGCGGGGGATCGGGGTGGCGGTCATCGTGAGCAGATGGGGCTGCAGACCCTTGTTGAGCAGTCGGTCCCGCTGGTGCACGCCGAAGCGGTGCTGCTCATCCACCACCACCAGTCCCAGGCGGGAAAACACCACCGGATCCTCCAGCAGGGCATGGGTCCCCACCAGAACCTTGAGGGAGCCGTTGGCCAGGTCATCCAGCAGTTGGCGCCGTTTGGTTTTCGGCGTCGCGCCGGTGAGCAACTCAACCGTCACATGCAGTGGGGGAAGCCAGCGGCAAAGGTTGCGGTGGTGTTGTTCGGCCAGAACCTCCGTCGGAGCCATCAAGGCGCCCTGCCAGCCGGAACTGATGGTGCTTAGCAACGCCGCAATGGCCACGACGGTTTTACCGGAACCGACATCCCCCTGCACCAGCCGGGCCATCGGCTGGGAACGCTGCAGATCGGCCTCGATTTCGCCGAAGACCCGCTCCTGTGCAGCGGTGAAGGCAAAGGGCAGGGAAGCCAGAAATTTCCCCACGAGCCCATCACCGCGACGGATCAACTCGAGCTGGGGACAAGGACGCTGGCTCAGGGTGCGTCGACGCCGCAACAGACCGAGCTGCAACAGAAGGAATTCATCAAAGACCAGCCGACGCCGGGCCTGATCCAACTGGCTGGGATCATCCGGTGCATGCAGTCCCTGAAACGCTTCCGGCAGGCTGACCAACGACCAATCCCGGCGCTCGGTCTGGTTGAGGGGGTCAGGCCAGGCCCGAGCTAGGGGCAACACCTGGTCGATCAGTTGACGGAAGCGGTCTGCCGCAACCCCTTCCGTCAATCCATAGACCGGCATCAGACGACCGATGTTGCGGGATCGCACCTCGGCATTGCTGCTTTCCAGCACCTCAATCAACGGGTCCTGGAAGGTCACCCCATAGGGCCCCTCTTTGATCAGACCACTGACGGCCACCGTCGCCCCCTGGGGATACAGCCGCTGTTGCCCCTTGAGATAGGCCGGTGAGCTGAAGCGTTTCCCCGCCAGAAACCGTGTCACCTTGATCCGACCGGTGGGGTCCTGGAGCTGCAGTTCCAGGATCGCCAGATTCGGATTGCGCGGACTGACGAAGCCGTTGCAGCGGCGAATGGTGGCCACGATCGTGGCCGTTTCTCCGACCACCAGGGCCTCGATGCGGCGGCGGGTGGCGTAGTCGACGTGGTCTCGCGGATAGTGCTTCAGCAGGTCTCGAACCAGCAGCAGACCAATCGCCGCCAGACGACCCGCCAACTTCGGTCCAACGCCTTGGAGCTGGGTCAGCGGACTGTCAAGACCAAGCTCCCGACGAGGTGCTGATGCGGTTGCCGTCGCCAACCGCAGCCGTGGCGGTGCCATGGGCGCTGATGGTTCGAGGCGGAGCCGCAACTCATGCAGCCACTGGCGAGTGTCGGTGACCAGCCTTCGGCGGCCGCTTTCAGGCAACTCCTCGTAACCGACAAAACCCTGGTGCAAGCGCTGCAGGCGCGCCTCAACACCAGGGGGGTAGGGCAGTGGTGGGGGGGCTGCAAGCTGATGAACCAGAAAGCCGTCAAACCGTTGCTGACGGCCCTGCAGATTGTTGAACCCCGTCTCGACCTCAAGCGAAAGAGCCTGCTGTAAGGGCTTCAGCCAACCCAGCAACTCAGTGAGCTGCTCGCGGTTCAATCCGCGGGACTCTTGGGATCGGGAGGAGTCTGCCAAGGCGTCCGTGCTTCACGATCCAGGCAGCGACGCTCCCAATGGCGTTGCTGCCGAACCATTTTGAGCAGTTCCTGGTGCTGGTCGCGCAGGCGACGGCGACAACGTCGCAGGCGAAAGCTGTCGAATTCCAGCTCACTGCTGCGCACCAGCACACAGAGAACATCCATTCCCGGACCAAGATCGCCCATGGCGAGAGGCAGCTGAAGTCGCAGCAGATTGGAGGGGGAAGCCTGTGTTTCCATCTGGCCAATCAGCACAGTCTCCAGCAGATTCACCGGCAACAGAGCCTGGGCCAGGCCGGAACGCAGGAGTTGAACATTCACCGCATGGGAGAGATTCCGAAGCCGACGCGACAGGGCCAGATCCATGGAATCCATCCACTGCAACAACGCCACTGGCATGGTCGGCAGCAGGTTGTTTTCACCCTCGATTGGATTCGATCCACTGGACCCTCCGACCGAGGAACCAGGACTGGAGGGCTGCTCAAGAGCTTCGCCTGCCAACTCGAACAACGACCGGAGCACGTCAAGGTCTCCCTGAATGGCCCCATCAACGGCATCGTGTGAGGGCTGAGACTCCGGCTGTGGAACCGGCGCAGGAGACGCGTGAGGTCGAGAGCGAGATTCAGGCGGAGCTTGAATTCCGAAGCGCTGGGGTTGATCGAGGGGCGGCGCCATGCTCAGCTCCACCGAGCCTCCGGATGCCCCAGGTGGAAGGTCACTCAATTGGGAGCTGGGCTCACTCTGCTGTTGCTGAGCAGCCTGCTGCAGCCCCTGAAGCATCTGACGACTGGCCCTGGCTTGATGCCTCAGCTGCTCTTGCTGGATCTGATCAGCCAGATGCATCTGCTGTTCCACCGTCAGCAGCACCGAGCAGCGGTTGATCAGATTGTCGATCGCGGCGTGAAAGCGGGTTCTCTGCCCCTCCGTTAGTCGATTGAAACGGAGTGGATCCGTCTCCGACATCAACGAGAACAAGGCCTGACGTACAGCAGGCCCAAGCTCATCCCGCAGAACCTGAAGGTAGAGCGCCTGTTCGCGATACACAGCAATGGAACGAAGCCGGCACAACCGTCCCAGGCGTGCCAGCTGTTCATCGGGGTTGTAGGCGGACGACGGGTCCGAAATGGGCACCTGGATCAGCCAGCAGCCTTCATGGAGGCGACTTCTGCAGCGAAATCGGACTCCTCCACCTCGATGCCCTCGCCAAGGGTGTAACGGGTGAAGCGACGCACCTGCACGTTTTCACCGATTTTGCCGGCGGTCTGCTTGACCAGTTCAGCCACCGTGATCGAGCTGTCCTTGATGAAGGGTTGCTCCATCAGCGCGAGCTCCTTCAGGCGCTTGCCGATCCGGCCTTCAACGATCTTCACCTTCATCTGCTCCGGCTTGCCATCCAGGTCATCGCGACCCATCTCAATGGCCTTCTCACGCTCCCGAATTTCATCGGGAATGTCATCGGTGCTGACGTATTCCACGTTGGGGCAAGCCGCCACCTGCATCGAGACATCCCTCAGCAGCTCCTGGAACATGTCGCCACGGGCGACGAAGTCGGTCTCGCAATTGATTTCGATCAGCACACCAACCCGGGAGCCGGTGTGGATGTAGCTGCTGATGGCACCTTCGGCAGCGGTTCGGCCGGACTTCTTCTCGGCGCTGGCGATGCCTTTCTGTCGCAGCCACTCGACCGCCTTGTTGGCGTCACCATCGGTGGCCGCCAGGGCCTT
>MDSV01099391.1_pt1 | contig 11772 bp, 15 predicted proteins | sample 810851 | NCBI WGS metagenome assembly MDSV01 (sample SAMN05326640, study PRJNA326480) | marine metagenome | isolation source: seawater | place: Atlantic Ocean: North East | collected 2012 | reverse complement strand
TGGTATGGTGGATTTGATTCTATGATTGTGGCTCAACAATTTGATATGCCAATATCCGCACCATCAATGGGTAGGAAGATAGAAAGAGAAGATGAAATGGATATACAACATCTACCATATATGACTTGGGTTGATTGGATTAATGAACTAAGTCAATATCATGTAGGTGTTCATATGATGCCAACACACGCTGCTGGTACATTTACATTGAATTGTGCATTCCACGGAATACCTTGTATTGGATATAAAGGATTGGATACACAAGAGGAGTTACATCCATTATTATCAGTAGACGATGGGGATATGAATAGTGCTATTCAATTAGCAAAAAAATTAAAAGATGATAAATTTTATGAAGAGTGTAGTATAATGTGTAGAGAGAATTATAAGGAATCAACGTATACTGAAGAAAGGTGTACTGAATATTTAAGTTTAATATTTGAGGACTTATTACATGATTAAATTTTTAGGTCACGCTAGTATTTACATAAAGACTAATCAAGTTTCTATAGTAACAGATCCGTGGTTTTCTAAAACAGGTGCATTTTTATATAATTGGCACCAATTTCCTGACAATAGTGAAATTGATATGAAATGGAAAGATGACTTAGACTTCGTATGTATCTCTCACGAACACCAAGACCATTTTGATCCATTATGGTTAAAAACACTTAATGATAAAGTAAAAATAGTAATCCCTAAATTCAAAAATAGGAGATTCCATAATTTATTATCAGAAGCTATCGACAATGAAATCATAGAAGTTTCAACTAAAAATACAATAGAGCTTAAAGGGATTGAATATACACCACTAATTTGTACACCAGGTTGGGACGATGCTTGTTTAATTTTTAAAAATAATAACGAGGTGATAGTGAATGCAAATGATATGAACTTGTCAACTGATGACAAAAACTGGATAAATGATAATTTTGAAAATATTGATTATTTATTTTTTCAAGTTGCGGGTGCATCTTGGCACCCACATTCATACGAATATTCTGATGAGGAGCAGAGAAAGATTAGACGAAGTAAAAGAAAATCATATCTTAAAAAAGCCGAAAATATGGTAACGGCGTTAAATGCAGATGTTTCAATTCCTTGTGCTGGACCACCATGTTTTTTAGATGAAGAATTTTTTCATCTTAATTTTATCGAAGACTCAATTTTTATGACAGGTGACTTTATCTACAAAAAACTTACTTCTAATGTAGACCATAAAATATTATTGGTAACACCAGGAGATAAAATTTCTAAAGAAAATTGTGAATTGATATCTAACAATAATTTAAAGAAAGAGTTTTTTTCAGACAAGAAAAAATATTTAGAAAACTACAAGAGTAGGAGAGAAGAGTTAATAAAACAAAGTATTAAAAATATTTCTGAACCTACAAAAAATACTTTACTGATTGATTGTAAAAATTATTTTGAACCATTAATCAAATCAAATAAATTTTTTAGAGAAAATAGCAAAGGTAAGTTATTAATAAATGTGATTGGTTGTATTGAAGAAAAAATACTAATTGATTTTTCAAAGATTAATAATAGTGTTAGTCAGTATAAAAATGAAGAACATTGGTATAGATTTGATATTGATGCTAAATATTTAAATTTGGTTTTTGAAAAGAAATTATTTTGGGAGGATTTATTTTTAAGTTTTAGATTTAAAGCTTTTCGAAAACCAGATGAATTTGATCAATTACTAATCAACTTCTTGAAGTTTGCTGATGATGATTACTTTCGATACCTCGAAAAACATTATAAATTAATGGAAAGAGACGAAAAATTAAAGGAAACATTTGTTAGAGAAGTTAACGGTCAAACACTTGAAATTCAAAGATATTGTCCTCATGCATTAGGTGATTTATCTAACGGAAGAATTGAAGGTGATAAACTTTATTGCCCACATCATGATTGGTGTTTTTCTCTAAAGAATGGCGAAGGTGTTGGGAATAAATTAAATATTAAAATAAAAAATGCTTGAAGTTTTTGATAAAATAGTGTATATTTATGTATATACAAAATAGGTTTTATTAAATGAAAAATGTTATATTTCTGATAGCGGCTGCTAGTAAACACGAATACTTACATAAAAAACATGGTGGATTTAAATACTTTAAATATTCAATTCCATCTTGGGAGTATTGGTGTGAAAAAAATAACATTGAACTTGTTATCTATGATACTCCATCCGATAGTGAACATATAGAACACAAAATAACCTGGCAAAGATGGTTTGATGTTTTCAATCAATTAGATAAAACCACAATAGACTATGATAAGATAGCATTGATTGACGCCTGTACAATCATCAGATGGGACACACCCAACTTTTTTGATTTTGTTGATAATGGTGAAGTAAATGTGTTTAGGTCACTTGAAAATATTAGATGGGTTAATGAAAGCGTTACAGGTTATGAAGAGTTTTTTAAAAGTCACTATCCTAATTTTGAATTTGATTTAAAAAAATATTCAAGTTGTGGTTGGCAAATATTTGATAAAGGTCATAAGGTTTTTTTGGAAAAACTAAAAAGTTTTTATTATGATAATTACGATGATATTATGTTATTACAAAATGATAAAGTAAAACGAGGTACAGATCAACCAGTCTACAACTATTTACTACAGACAGAAAACGTCAATATCGTTCATAAATTACCACCCTCTTATTACTTAAATCATTTACATAGGTTTGATTGGTTAAGTTATAATTGGCAACTTAAACAAGATGAAACACCTTTTTTTATAAAATACGGTTACATATGGTTTTATAGTGGTTTCCCACAAAGAGGTGGTAGAGAGGATATGATGAAACAAACTTGGAATGCAATTAAAGAGATGTATATATGAGAGTATTAGTAACAGGTGGTGCCGGTTTTGTCGGTACTAATTTAATAAAAAGATTATTAAAAGATGGACACGAAGTCATATCAGTAGATAATTATTCTACTGGTAAAAAAGAAAATGAACAAGATGGTTGTGTATATTATAATAGAGACTTATCAAATAGTAAATGGTGGGCTTTGTGGGATGAAGATGAATGTGATATTACATGTGATTGTCAGATAGAGCCAGTTGATATAATATTTCATTTGGCCGCTCTACCAAGAATAGTTCCATCATTTGAAAAACCACTAGATACATATAAATCAGGACCTTTAGCTACAATAAATGTGTTGGAGTGGGCTAGACATTGGGAGACTCCTGTTATATATGCTGGTTCTTCATCTGTTACAGGTGATGTCTATGCTAATCCATACACATTTACCAAGTGGCAAAATGAACATTTGTTGGAATTATATAATAAAGTATTTAATATCCCAATGTCTATATGTAGATTTTATAATGTTTATGGTGAACATCAGGCAACCGAGGGTACTTATTGTAATGTGTTGGGTATATTTGAGAGATTATATAATGAAAAAAAATCACTAACAATTACAGGTGACGGAGAACAACGAAGAGATTTTACACATGTTGGTGACATTGTAGATGGACTAGTTAGATGTGGAGAAGCTCACTTAGATGTTTGGGGTAATGGTGATGTAAATGGACAATCATTTGAATTAGGTAATGGTAATAATCGCTCTATTAATGAATTAGCTAAAGCATTTGGTGATTATCCTACAGAATATATTGATGCTAGACCAGGTGAAATGAGAGAAACATTGAATACAGATACAAAGGCTCAAGATGTTTTAGGTTGGAAACCTAAAGGTGATATAATAAAATATATAAAAAATAATTATGGAGAACACGATGAAGACAATTAGTTTTATACAACCAAATAAAAAATATTTAATAACAGGTGGTTCTGGTTTTTTAGGTGGAGAACTTATAAAACGAATATTAAAAGATGGTGGTAAGGTAGTTACAGTTGCTAGGAATGAGGGACAACTAGTAAAGTTAAAACAAAAGTTTCCATCTATACAAATAGAAACAGGTGATATAACAAACAAATATTCAGTACATCGTGTAATGAGAGGTGTCACAGGTGTATTTCATTTAGCTGCTTTTAAACATGTTGGGATGGCGGAAACTCAATCTGTTGAATGTACTAACTCAAATGTAATAGGTTCTAAAAATGTCTTGGAGTGTTCTGTTGAAGAAGGGGTGGATTTTGTGATTGGTATTAGTACGGACAAGGCTGCTCAAGTTGCTGGAGTTTATGGTGCTAGTAAATTATTAATGGAAAAGATGTTCAAACAATATGAAGTAGATTACCCAAATATAAAGTTTAGATTGGTTAGGTATGGAAATGTATTATATTCAACTGGTTCAGTTCTCTGTAAGTGGAAGGAACTTTTACAAAATGGCAAAGAGGTGATTGTGACCGAGCCAAAGGCAACAAGATTCTTTTGGACATTAGACCAAGCAGTTGATTTGATATATGATTGTATGAGAGATGCTACTGATTGTGAAATTCATTTTCCAAGTATGAAGTCTATGAGTATAGAAAACTTACTGAAGGCTATGGCTGAAAAGTATTTGCCAGATGGTGTGGATTTAAATATAAAAACTATAGGACTACAACCAGGTGAAAATTTTCATGAAAAAATATTAGAAGAGGGACCTGCTTCAAATGAAGTAGATGAGTTTACGATTGAGGAAATCAAGGAATTGATATAGTGAAAAAAATCCTTATACTTGGTGGTAACAGATTTGTTGGGTATGACTTATCTAAAACATTATTATCATGTGGATTTGAGGTTGATGTATTTAACAGAAGGGGTACATCAGCTGACGATGATATCAAAATAATCAGAGGTGATAGAAACAATAAAGAAGATTTAAATAAAATAAATTTTAATCAATATCACGCTATTGTGGATATGTGTTTATACTTACCAAGTCAATTTGATTTAATCAGAGACTTAATTTCATTTGAAACTAACTATATATTTGTTAGTAGTGGAGCTGCTGATACCAGGTACGTTAGTTTTTTTGAAAATAATTACGGCGTAGACAAGTTAGAGATTGAGGAGATGTTAAAGTCAACTGATATAAACTTTGACATAATCAGACCAAGTTACATAGTAGGTAAACATAACCATCACCCAAGACTTGGGTATTTTATTGACAGACTAGCTAATGATGAAGTAATACATGTGGCTGGAGATGGTAATAATTCAATTAATGTTGTTTTTGTTGAGGATGTGGTAGAGGTGTTGACAAGATTAGTTTTAAGAAACTCACCTAAAATGAAAACATATAATGTGTGTAGTGATAAATCTTGGACGGTGATGGATTTAATTTTTATAATAAAAGAAAAGTTTTTTCAAGATGTGGATGAAGTAAAGGTAGTACACCAATCTAACCTTGCACCATTTTATGATTTTGTTTTTGAACTTGATAATACAGATGTTTGTAATGATTTAAAAATTGATTTTACTGATATTGATGATGGTTTAAACAATTTGGTAGAGTGGCATCTTGGATAAAATATACAGAGCTAAACCTTATATACCACGGTCTAGTAGAGCTTGGATTATGACTCAATATCGAGAGATATTAGATAGTGGTAATTTAATACAAGGTAAATATGTTCAACAATTTGAAAATGAAGTAAAAGATAAAGTGGGTGTAAAACATGCTGTAGCTACCACTTCATGTGGAACAGGATTAGAAACTGTATTGATTGCTAGTGGGATAAAAAACAAGAAGTTTGTAGTACCAACTCAAACATTTGCTGCTAGTGTGAATTGTATTATCAGAAGTGGAAACATACCATTAATATCTGATGTCAATGAAGAAACTCAATGTTTATCTTTAGATAATGTGTTAGAAAACTATGATGATGGGGGTATTGGTGGAGTTGTATTGGTTAATATGAATGGTGTAATACATCCCGATATATTTGAGATAGAGAACTTTTGTAGAGATAAAAATCTTTTTTTAATAACAGATGATGCTCATGCTTATGGTTCTAATCGTTATGAAAGTACACATGATAGAATCAGATACGCTGGTTCTTTTGGTGATGCCGGAGTTTTCTCTTTTTATCCATCTAAAATAACAACTACTGCTGAGGGTGGTATGATTACAACTAACAATTATGAGTTAGCAGAGAAATGTAGAGTTATTAGAAATCATGGAACTATTAAAAATAATGGAGAACACCAAGGTTTGGATTACGGATATACTTGCGATATCCCTTCTACAAATTATAGGATGAGTGAGTTTCATGCTGTATTGGGAATATCACAAAATAAATATCTTGAAGAATTTTTATATCGTAGGAATGAGATAGCTGATTTATATACGAATAGACTTAAAAATGTAAAGTGGTTAAAATTACCATATCAATCTGATTTTGCCTTTCAAACATGGTGGCAATATACTGTTAAAATAATTGATGGTAGGGATAGAACAGAAACTCTATTAAAATTACTTAATGATTTTGATATCCCAACTGCAAATACTTATCAACCATTATGTCATCAACAAGAAATATATAGTGATTTTTTAAGTAATCGAGAATATAAAAATTCAGATGATTTCATTACTAAAATATTTTCTCTTCCGATGTATGTAGAGCTAGAAGATGAACAAATTCATTATATATGTGATTCTTTGGAGTCAATGTGATTGTAACGATACATCAACCATTACACTTTCCTTATATGGGATTTTTTCAGAAAATGAAATCAGCTGATTTATTTATTTTATTGGATGATGTTCAATTTTCTAAAAATGATAAATATGCATTTTATAATAGAAATAAATTTAAAAATAGTAGTGGTAACGATGAGTGGTTTACTGTACCCGTTGAGAGAAGAGCTAACAAAAAGTTAATAAAAGATGTTCTGATTTCAGAAGATTTTGGTTGGAGAAAGAAGTTAGCTAAACAAATGAAACAAAATTTTGGTAACGAATTTTTAGACATATACGATGGAAATAAGATAGTAGATGTTAATATTAAAAGTATTGAATATTGTATGGATAAGCTAAATATTAAGAAAAAAGTAATAAAGTCGTCAGATTTAAATGTTAATGGTGTAAAGTCAGAAAGGTTATATAATTTGTGCAAAGAAGTTGGTGCAACAGAATATCTATCAGGTCCTTTTGGTGAGGACTACCTTGATAAAAAATTGTTCAATGATATTAAGGTTACAATTTTTCAACCAAATGTAGAAAATAACTATACTGCTTTAACATATTTTGATAATAAGGAGATTCATTAATGAATATAATGGCAATCGGAGCACATCCTGATGACATTGAATTTGGATGTAGTGGGGCTTTGATGAGACATATTAATGTTGGTGACAATGTTATTTATGTTTGTATGACTAACACAGAGTCAAAGTCAGGAACAACTGGTGTTGTGTTGAGAACAAGTGATGAACTATTTGACGAGGTAAAATGTGCTACCGATAAAATGGGAATAAAAACTTTGGAGTTTTTAGATTTCAAAGATTTACATGTCCCATTTAGTTTCGATAGTGTTTCGGCTTTAGATAGGTTAATACAAAAATATAAAATCGATACCATATATACACATTGGGCTGGTGATTCTAATCAAGATCACATATCCACTTACAAAACTACAATGGCAGCTGCTAGATATGTTAGAAATGTTTATTGTTACGAGCAAATACCAATTCCAAGATTAACAGAAAATGAAATGACAATTAACTATTACATAGACATTAGTGATTATATGGAAAATAAGATAGAGGTATCAAGATGTCATAAAAGTCAGATAAAAAAATATGATAAGATGGGTTTCGATGTACCTAATAGATTAAGAGTTCTCGCGGAGTTTAGAGGTATTCAAGCTAACTGTGAATATGCTGAAGGTTTTCATATAATTAAAAAGGTCGAAAATGGTTGTTAAATCTAATCCAGAGTTCGGTATTGAATTAGCACTAGTAGTTCCTTATGCTTATTATTTACATACCAAAGGTAAATTAAATACAGTAATTACATCAAGGGGTATGAAACCTTTTTACTATTTTTGTGATGATGTTAGAGAAGAATTTAAGTTTAGAACCATAGATAATGCAGCTGCTGGTTTAAATGAGTTACCAAATAATTGGATACATCATAATGCAACTGCTATTTTTGGTAAGGGACATGGGGAATTATCAGAAGAAGATCAATCTAAAGCAAATGGTCAGTTAGATTATTCAAAGTGGGAAGTACCACCATATAGGGAATATTATAAGAATGAGGAGTATAAATTTAAAAGGAAGATGGTGTTTATTACAAATAAATATAATTTAGAACACGGTCATAAACCATATGGTTTTTTTGATATAAAGTGTTTATATGATATGTTTGTATATTTAACATCGAGTGGTTATGATGTTATTTATAAAAGACCTAAAAATACAGAATTTGTTATCGATCAAAATGAAATGTTTTCCCTACAAAACCATGACCTTGATATTAATGCCGATGTTGATGGTATTGGTTCGATAACTGATAGGGATTTACCAAAGTATTTTGATAACGTGTATTTATTTGATGACTTAATTGATAAACATTCATATAATGAAACTCAAATGAAAATAATGGCAAATTCTGATTATTTTATTACTCAAAGTGGAGGTAATGCTATCTTGTCTTGTTTATGGAATAGACCAACAATTACATATATTACACAAGGTGCTGAATTAAGACCAAATTATTTTAGTGAAAATAGTTATTTTCAAAAAATATCCAATCAAAAATGTATTCCTGTTTTTGATATTATTGGAGAGATAAATAAAAATCATTATAATCATAAAATTAATAATACAGGTAAAAATAATTATAGTGGATTGATGAATACTGTTAAAGAAATAATTAGTGGAGATAAATAATATGGATAACGTAATAAGTTTCATACAACCAAGTAGAAACAATCTAAAATATTTACAATGGAGTTACAACTCTATCAGAAAAAATCTTGGTTACCGACACGAGATATGTTGGGCTGATGATTTTTCAGATGATGGTACTTGGGAGTGGATGCAAGAGATTGCTGAGAAAGATGGCAATATAAAAATACATCGTAACGAAGGACCTACAAGGTTAGGTCATACGATACTTTACGATACATTAGTTGATATGGCTAGTAATGATATTGTGATGATTTATCATGCTGATATGTATGCTTGTCCTGGTTTAGACGAAGAAGTTCTAAAACATTTAGAACGAGGTAAGGTAGTATCTGCTACACGGATAGAACCACCACTACATCCAGATGGTCCTGAAAAGATATTACAAGACTTTGGTATAGAACCCGAAGAGTTTGATGAGGTGGGATTATTAAAGTTTCTTAAAGAAGATAAATATGGTGAAGATAAAGTTACGGATGGTATCTTTGCTCCTTGGGCAATATATAAAGATGACTTTACAAGTATCGGTGGACATGACCCGTTGTATGCTCCACAATCAAAAGAGGACTCCGATATATTCAATAGATTTGTATTAGCTGGGTATGAAACAATACAGACTTGGCAAGGATTCGTATATCATATGACTTGTAGGGGTAGTAGATTTAAGGATGGTGCTATGAGAAATCCAGCAGGTCAAGTCTTTATGAAAGGTAGGGAATCATCAGAGTGGTTAGCTCAAAATCTTAGGTCAACTCGTAACTTCATTCGTAAGTGGGGGCATATGGTTAAACACGATGAATATCTAAAACCAATTGTACCACCAAAATACAAAGTATATTTTAAAGCTTATAATTGTAATGGTAATCTTCTGAGTGAGTTAGAACCTTGGTGTGATGATATGTATTTAGACCAAAGGTCTTTTGGACAGTATGTTCATGAATACAAAAATAAAGAACAACCTAATACTAAATTTAATTTGGATAAAAAAATATGGATGTATGGTGACAATAACATTACAGATAAAAATGGTGTGGTTGTAGAGTTTGATTGTAATAAACTTACGCCGGATAATTTTCAGATAATAGTAAATTTATCAGAAATAGTTCAAGAAAGTGGAGTGTTAGGGGAAATGGAACTTGACATATTTAAATTTTATATTAATTCTTTAGAAACATATGAAAAAAACTTAGTCGTTTGTAAGACTAACTAACTATTTATAAGTGTAATATGAGGTTATAATGGAAAACAAACTAGGTTCTTACATCAACAACTTGATGATCACTATAGTAGATAAAGAAGAAAGATTATTTGTCAGAAAGTTAGCATTCGATGAATTAAAAAATATTTGGAGTGATATTGGTACTGTTATTACAACACATGTTAATGATATTAAACCAGATCCTTTTCAACAAGAACAAAACAAAAATAGAAATAAAAAACAAACTGAACTTAAATTCGGAGAAAAAAATGAAAATAAGTAATAATGCGTCAGTAGAACTCAAAAAAATTAGAGCTGCTATGGATGATGCTTATGATAAGTTAGGTAATAAAACGTTATATGAGAAACGTTTAGGTGCTAAAGTAAGTTACAAACAAACAAAACCTTTTGATTTGGTTCAAGAAAACTTTGAATACATTTCAAAAATAGTCAGAAGTTTACAAGACTCTGAAATAGTGGAGGACTGATATGGCAAACGACCACGCTAAAGACCGTTACGATCCACCATCACTTGGTAGTGATTTTGAAAAGGATTATTTTGGTGATGTCAATATAGGAGAAGTGTTTAGACTTAGACCAGAGAGCACGGCAAAATCATTTCGTAAGGTAAAAGATGGAATTGCTTTTGACATTAAAGAGTCAAAAGAAATTACTCTACAACCAAGAGATGAAATTTATGTCAAGTCGTAATTTTCAGAAACCTATACGAATTAAGGGTGTCAAACTTGTTCTTACAAAAAAAATGATAGAAGACGCCCAATCCCAAACTAAGTCTAACATGGCAGCAGCTAGGTGGTTAGGTGTAAGTTACCTAACTTATCGTAAGTATGCTAAGACCTATGGTTTATTTGAGAGACATCTTAACCCATCGGGTGTGGGTATCAAGAAAGGGTATGGTAGGTGGATAAAATCACTTGACCAAATTCTTGATGGTACTAAGAAGTATCGCATGAGAGCTGGATACATCAAGAAACGATTACTTAAGGATAAGTGGGTGGAAGAAGAATGTAGTTCTTGTGGATATAATGAAATTGTCATGGGAAAGGAATCAGTTGCTCTTCGTTTAGATTATGAAGACGGAGACGTAACTAACAACACATTAGAAAATCTGAGATTATTGTGTCCTAATTGTTATCTATCACATAACGGACATATGCCATCATCAGAGAGGTTTTACAAATGAAACAAAAAGTAATGTTAATCAAAGACTTTTATAATGATAAGGGTGCACTTCATCGTGGAGAGAAAGTAAGAGTAGAAGGAAAAGCTGCTGAGGGTTTTATAAGAGTGGTTACTGGTACAGGTACGGTGTATGTCATCCCATCACATATAGTTAAAAAAACTTCTTGACATTTATATTATTTCTTCGTAACTTATTAATATGAAGAAAGTAATAAATTGTATAAAAGAAGACAACCCTATTATAAACAAAAAACTTCGAGAGGTATCAGTTGAAGAAGGATTGGAAATCGCCACAGAATTATTTCAGATACTTAACAAAAAAAGGGACGGTATTGGGTTGGCAGCTAATCAAGTGGGTATTGATGCACAAGTGGCCGTGGTCAATGTTCGTGAACCTTTGGTACTCATCAACCCTAAAATCATTTCGAAAGAACACGAAATACCTTTTTATGAAGGTTGTCTATCTTATCCAGGCAAAGGAGTACACACCAAAAGATACCGAGATGTAATTATATCTACTGAGCAATCAGAGAGTGGTTGGTA
>MDSV01118469.1_pt1 | contig 11773 bp, 9 predicted proteins | sample 810851 | NCBI WGS metagenome assembly MDSV01 (sample SAMN05326640, study PRJNA326480) | marine metagenome | isolation source: seawater | place: Atlantic Ocean: North East | collected 2012 | reverse complement strand
TTCTAATTCAATGGCTTTATCTAAAAAATCTTGCATATTGGTTTCAACGTTTCCATACTTTATCAATGCCTGAAAATCTCCACAAACTTTTTGTCATTTCTAGTCCTTCGGGTGGAGGTAAAACATCATTAATAAATAAACTTTTTGAAGATTCCCGGTCTTCAAATTTTGAAAAAAGTATTTCAGATACTACGAGACAAAAGCGCGAAGGAGATATAGAAGGTAAAGATTATTATTTTTTATCTAAAAAAGACTTTGAAGAAAAAATTCAAAAAGAAGATTATATTGAATATGCGACTGTTTTTGAGAACTTCTATGGCACTGCAAAAGAGGAAATCAAAGCAAAATTTAATAACGCAAACTTAGTTTTAGAATTAGATTGGCAAGGTGCCTATTCTGTGAAAAAAATTTATGATGACGCTAAACTTATTTTTTTAGTCCCTCCATCTTTAGAAGATTTAAAAAAAAGACTTATTAAGAGAAATCTAGATTCTCGTAAAACAATAGAAAAGAGACTTGCGGAGGCTAAAAAAGAAATCATGAAGTCTAAAAAATATGATTTCTTTGTCTTAAATGATAATTTCGACAAAGCTTTTGAAGACCTTTCAAAAATTCTTTTTGAAAATGTTTTGCCTGAGAATTTCAGTTCAAGAGTGCCAAAAGACTTGATTAAAAGATTAGTAGAATAATTAATAAAAATTAAGTAGAATCCATTTCCTCAAGAGGTTAATGCATGGCTAGAATTACTGTCGAAGATTGTTTAAAAAAGATACCGAATAGATACGAAATGGTGAAGCTTGCTGCAAAGCGAGTCAAGCAACTAGCTATAGATGGAAGAGAGCCTACAATTGATCCTGAAGATGATAAGCCCACAGTAATTGCTCTTAGGGAAATTGCTGCTGGAACTGTTACTCTTGAAAACATAGATAGTTTTAATTTTGATGCTTTTGAAGAGGAACTTTCAGACCAGCTAACTTCAGACGACGAAGAAAGCATAGAGTAACTTTTTTTTGGTAAAATCTCATTGCTGATGGCAACTGAGACCAAAAATCTAAATAAACTGACCAAAAATCTTGGTAAGTACCTTGATCAAGATCAACTTGAACAAGTAAAAAAAGCTTATTTTTTTGCAGCTAACGCTCATTCAGGTCAATACCGAGTGAGTGGAGATCCTTATGTTTCTCATCCCCTTGCAGTTGCAGAAATACTAGGAAAATTAAAGATGGATCAAGATTGTCTATCTGCTGCAATGCTTCATGATGTTATTGAAGATTCAGGTATTCCTAAAACTTTTTTAAAAAAAGAATTCAATAAGGAAGTTGCTAATTTAGTTGATGGTGTAAGTAAGCTAGATAAAGTTGAGTTATCTTCTAAAAAGGATTTGCAAGCTGAAAGCTTTCAAAAAATGGTCCTTGCAATGTCTGAGGACATAAGAGTCATTGTTGTAAAACTCGCAGATAGATTACACAACATGAGAACAATCAAATTTCTTAGTAAGGAAAAAAAATTAAGAATAGCCAATGAAACCGTTGAGATTTATGCTCCGATTGCTCACAGACTAGGAATGCATCAAATTTATAGAGAGCTAGAAGATTTAGCCTTTGAAATTTTATATCCATTGAGGTTTAAAGTCATTGAAGAGGCTGTAAAGAAAAACACAAGGGGAAGGAAAAAGATCTTAACAAAAGTTGAAACTTCCATAAGTCAAAAATTAGAAGAACAAGATTTGAATTGTGCTATTGCAAGCAGAAGAAAGCATTTTTATGGTATTTATAAAAAAATGAAAAAACAATCTAAAACTTTGAAAGAGGTTTTAGATGTCTATGCTTTGAAAATCACTGCATCAAATGCCATGGATTGTTATAAAGCTTTGGGTGTAATACACAATGCCTTTAATCCTATTGAGGGAAGATTTAAAGACTATATAGCAATACCAAAATCTAACTCTTACCAATCGCTTCACACTGGAATAATGACTTTTGAAGGGCTCCCAGTCGAAATTCAGATTAGAACGAGTGAAATGGATGAATTAGCAGAATATGGAATAGCAGCTCATTGGGTTTATAAATCTGGGGCAAAGGATAATCCAGTTCAAGCAAGAGCCAGAAGATGGGTAAATGGCTTGATGGAAATAAATGCTAGATCAGAAGATGCCTCTGATTTTGTTGAAGTCATTAAAACAGGATTAGTTTCTAACGAGGTTTATGTTTTTACCCCGCAAGGAGATATCATTGATTTACCCAAAGATTCAACACCTATTGATTTTGCTTTTGCTCTACATTCAGATATTGGACTGCATTGCAGTGGCTGTAGAATCAATAAAAATCTTGCTCCTCTAAGCGTTCCTTTAGAAAGTGGCCAGACTGTAGAAATTATTACGGGCAAAGTTCCTCAAACAAATCCTAGTTGGTTAGATTTTATTAGAACATCTAGGGCGAGATCTGCCATACGCCATAACCTAAAAAATCTTAAAGAATCAGAGTCTAGGAAATTTGGAAAGAGGCTTTTAGAGCAGTCACTATTTCCTCGTCAGACAAAACTCAGAGATGTTCCTAAAAATAAAATGAAAAAGCTTCTTACCTCTTTGAACTATAAAAGTGTTAGAGAACTTTTAGAAAGCATTGGCTCCGGAAAGAGATCAAGTCTTGTTGTTGCTCACCAAATCATGCAATTTCTAGATGAGAAGGAAAATGATGAGATTCAGTTTTCTAACCTACAAATTACTGGTGCGGAAGGTCTGGTTGTAACATATTCTAGTTGTTGTCGTCCGATTCCTGGAGACCATGTAATTGCACATTTTTCAACAGGTAGAGGAATTGTTATTCACCAAGAAAGGTGTAAAAACATCTTACCAATTCGCCATGATCCTGCCTTATGCTCTCCTGTTCAATGGGAAGATACTCTTTCTGGTGACTTTTCTGTTGAAATAAAAATAAGTGCGGAAGATAAAGCTGGGATACTTGCAGAAGTATCTGCGGTAATTGCAGAATACTCAACTAATATTGAAAGCATAAAGAGTGATCCTCCTGCTGGAAATAAAGTAGATCTTTATATTCTGCTTGCAGTAACAGATAGAAGTCATCTGGCAAAAATACTAAGAAGATTGCGTCGAAAAGACTTTGTGATAACAGCTACAAGGATTCATAGCTGGGAACAAAGAAATGCCACCCTTCCAATCATTGAGGATAAATTAAATGAAGATAATTGAAACTGATAATGCACCAAAAGCTATTGGAACTTATTCCCAAGCTGTAAAGGTAAATGGTTTTTTATTCATTTCTGGTCAGATACCCTTAAATCCCTCAACAATGGAATTAGTAGATGGAATTGAAAATCAAATAAATCAAGTTTTTGAAAATATAAATCAAATTTTAAAAGCTGATGGAATGGATTTTTCTAATATAGTTAAGCTTTCTGTATTACTTAAAGACTTAGATCACTTTGAAAAAGTAAATAAAATAATGGCTAGTATATTTTCAAAACCCTATCCTGCGCGAGCTGCATACGAAGTATCCAAATTGCCTAAAGGAAGTTCAGTTGAAATCGAAACTATTGCTTTTAAAGAGTGAAAGATAAGTCACTTCAAAAAAATATCTCAGAAATAAAGGGAGTTGGACCTAAGGTTAAAGAGGAACTTAATAAAATTGGTATTAACTATATCCAAGATGCACTTTTTTTATTACCAAAAAAATATGAAAACAGAACAAAGCTAACTTCCATTAAAAATTTAACTCCGGGAGAAGCATTTCAATTTGAGGGTGAAATTCTTGAAAGCAAAACAATATTTCCTGGAAGAAGATCTTTTATGGCAAGAATTTCTGACGGTACAGGATTTTTACAAATTAGGTTATTTTATTTTTCATTTGCCCAGGCTAAAGCCTTTAAAGTTGGTTTGCATTTAAGAGGTTATGGTGTCGTTAGGACGAATGGTTCTTTGCTTCAGGTGTTTCATCCAAGCTATAAAATTTTTGAATCTTCTAAACGCCCTGTCTTAGATAATAGTCTTACTCCAATTTATTCTCTTGGCTCTTCAAAACTAACTCAATATAGAGCAAGAAATATTATCAAAGAATGTTTAAAAGAAATTAATAAACTAAATCTCAATGAACAGGAAATTGATTCAATATTTTCTCAACAAGAAATAAGTGCTTTATCTGTCAAAGATGCATTGTTGAAAATTCATAGCCCTTCTGTTGAAGATGACATTATTAAAATCAATAATTATAAACATGAAGCTCAAGAACGTCTGATAGTTGAAGAATTAGCCACAAATTTAATTGGCGTCAAAATTGCCTCTGAAAAAATAAATAAGCTTAAAGCAAAACAAATGCCGATCTCTTTAGATGAAGTACAGTCGTTTAAAGATAATTTACCTTTCAATTTAACTAACGCCCAAGAAAGAACAATCAAAGAAATTTCAGATGATATTTGCCTCACTAAACCCATGAGGAGATTGGTGCAAGGCGATGTAGGATCAGGAAAAACAGTAGTGGCTGCAGTAAGTATGTATATCTCTGCGAAAAATAATACTCAATCTGTTTTGCTTTGTCCTACTGAGGTTCTAGCCGAACAGCATTTCAAAAACTTTTCAGTATGGTTTAAAAACTCAAATATAAAAATAGAGTTATTAACTGGAAAAATGTCCGCTTCGAAAAGAAAAGGCATCTATCAGGATCTAGAAGATGGTGTAATCGATATTTTGATCGGCACTCATGCAGTCTTTCAAGATAAGGTGAAAATGAAAAATCTTGGACTTATTGTAGTTGATGAACAACAAAGGTTTGGGGTTAAACAAAGATTTGATTTGGTTAAGAAAAGCTCAAATCAAATAATGCCCCACCAATTATTTATGACTGCTACTCCTATACCAAGAACATTAGCTATGACCATTTTTGCAGACCTAGAAACTTCCAAAATTGACGAGTTGCCACCAGGAAGAAAGCCAGTAGAAACATTGGTTTATAGTGAGAAGAAAAAAGATGAAATAGTCAAAAGACTCGAAACCGTATGTAAATCAGGTAATCAGGTATTTTGGTTATGTACGATGATTGAGGAATCCGAAAATCTGGATGTTCAAGCAGCTGATGAAGCCAAAGAGTGGATCAAAGAAAAAACAAATGGTTTAAATATTGGTCTTGTTCACAGCAAACTTTCAAAGGATCAAAGAGATAAAGCTATAGAGAACTTTAGGAGTGGAAAAACAGACGTATTGGTTTGCACTACTGTTATTGAAGTAGGAATGGATGTTCCAAATGCTAGTTTGATGGTTATTGAAAATGCAGAGAGGTTAGGTTTGAGTCAATTGCATCAATTAAGGGGAAGAGTTGGAAGAAAAGCAGATTTAGATGCATATTGTGTTTTGATTTATCACGGTGAGATTGGTGAAATTGCCAAAGCAAGACTTGAAGCTATGAAATCAACCAATGATGGTTTTGAAATATCAGAAATTGATATGAAATTAAGAGGTACAGGAGAAATTTTAGGTACCAAACAATCTGGTGGTATTGAACTTAAGATTTCAGATTTATCTCGAGACGCTCACCTTATTAAAAAAGCAGAAAAACTGGTAGAGGGGTTAAATCGAAAAGATGGGGAAATATCTAAAATTCTTCTTGATAGATGGCTAGGCGATAAACAGAATTTGATTATCGCCCAGTAATAAAATTTATAGTAATGGAGAAATAACCAAACTTACTATCGCCATTACATTGATGAGAATATTCATAGAAGGTCCTGAAGTATCCTTAAACGGATCGCCAACTGTATCTCCAACAACGGCTGCCGAATGAGTATCAGTTCCCTTCCCACCAAGGTTTCCTTTTTCAATATATTTTTTAGCGTTATCCCAGGCTCCACCAGCATTTGCCATCATTAAAGCCATAGCAACGCATCCGATAAGTCCACCTCCAAGCATTCCACCTAAAGATTCTGCACCTAAACCAAAGCCTACCACGGCAGGAGCGCCTACTGCGATAACTCCCGGAATAAGCATTCTTTTTAGAGCAGCAGAGGTGGCAATATCTACACACTTCGCTGTATCTGGCTCTGCATTTCCTTCAAGTAGTCCAGGGATTTCCCTGAACTGCCTTCTAATTTCATTTATCATTTCAAAAGCAGCATCTCCAACTGCGGTCATTGTGATTGAAGAAATTAAGAAGGGAATCGAAATACCAATAAACATACCTACTAAAACACGAGGGTCTGAAAGAAGAAGTTCAAACTCTCCTTTATTGTGAGCAACTGTTTCTACAAAAGCTGCAATAATAGCTAGGGCCGCTAGGGCTGCTGCACCAATTGCGAAACCCTTTCCTATAGCTGCAGTTGAATTTCCAACTTCATCTAAGCCATCTGTAATTTTCCTAGTTTCTGGACCCATGCCAGCCATTTCAGCAATGCCTCCGGCATTATCTGCAACAGGACCATATGCATCTATGGCCATGGTAATACCAACTGTAGCAAGCATTCCTACGGCAGCTATTCCAACTCCATATAAGCCAGTTAAACTTGTTGATATCCAAATTATTGTTGCAAGTACTAGGATAGGAAGAACAACAGATTGCATGCCAACCGCTAGGCCTGTAATCATCACAGTTGCAGGGCCAGTTTCACCTGATTTTGCAATTCGTCTAATTGGGCTGCTTCCAGTGTAATACTCTGTAATCAGTCCAATGAGTACTCCTCCAACTGCTCCTGTAAGAACAGCCAGCCAAATATTTACAAATCCCTCTCCAACAAATAATTGAATTAGGAAGTACGCGGCTAAAATAAATAAAATAGCCGATCCAATGGTGCCAGTTCTCAAAGCTGCATCAGGAGATAATGAAGAGAATGCTTTGACAATAATTATTCCCAAAACTGAAGCTATAAGACCTATAGAAGCAAGCGCAAGAGGTAAAAACATCATTCCGGAATCATCTAGTGTTGAAGCTATAGCAATTGAAGCAATCATTGCTCCACAATAAGATTCAAAAATATCGGAACCCATGCCAGCAACATCGCCAACGTTATCTCCAACATTATCGGCAATCACGCCAGGGTTTCTTGGATCATCTTCAGGAATTCCTGCTTCAATCTTACCAACTAAGTCAGCACCAACATCAGCACTTTTGGTATAAATTCCACCACCTACTCTTGAGAATAGAGCTACACAAGATGCACCCATTCCGAATCCTTCAATAGCTCTGGCAGTTGCTGGATCTCCTCCAAAATAGAAATACAATCCACCTAAACCCACAAGCCCTAGAGAAGCTACGCATAAACCCATGATTGAGCCGCCATAAAAGGCAATTGACAAAGCAACTTTTGAACCTTTTTCAGCTGCAGCTGTGGCAGTTCTTGAGTTTGCTTTAGTTGCAGAAAACATGCCGAGCCAACCTGCTAAAGAAGAAGACAGAGCTCCTGCTGTTACCGCAAGGGCAGTATTAAAGCCAAGTGCAAAATAAGATAAAGCAATTAAAACTAAAACAAAGAAAAATAAGTAAGTATATTCTCGGCGCATGAAGACCATTGCACCTAAGTGAATTTGGTCAGCAATTTTTTTTACTTTTTCTGAACCTTCATCATAACTAACAACAATAAAATAAATAACTAATGCAATTAACAGACCAAAAAGACCGAAAATTGGTGGCATAGAAATATAAGCTTCCATAAATAACTCTCCCGAGAATAAAAACGCTAATTTACCAGATTAGTAACTATTTTTTAACTAATTAAATCTTTTCTTGAAAGCTGATTCTCTGAATTTGCAACTATGCAGGAAATAGTTGCATCACCTGCAACATTTACTGCTGTTCTCAACATATCTAATAATCTGTCAACACCAATAATTAGTGCTATGCCTTCAACAGGTAATCCTACTTGCTGGAGAACCATTGCTAACATGATTAACCCTACTCCAGGAACCCCAGCAGTTCCGATTGAAGCTAAAGTTGCAGTGATAATGACCATTAAATATTCCATCATGCTTAAATCAACTTGATAAACTTGAGCAATAAAAACCGTTGCTACACCTTGCATGATTGCAGTTCCATCCATGTTTATGGTCGTACCTAAAGGAATGCAAAATGAACTTACAGATTTATCAACACCAAGCTTTTCTTCTACGGCTTTCAAAGTGACTGGCATGGTTGCGCTACTTGAAGATGTGGTGAAAGCAAAAATGATAGCTTCTCTCATTTTTGTGAAGAAAATAAGAGGATTGATTTTGGCTAACGAAGTTAGCAGTAAACTATAAGTAAATGCAGCATGAAATATTAAGACGCCTACAACAATTAAAAAATAATTAATCAAAGTAAAAATAATTGATATTCCTAGAGATGAGAAAGTTGAAAAAATCAAACAGAATACTCCGACTGGGGAAAGCCAAATTATAAAATTAACAATGTTTAAGATGATTTCATTTAAGTCAGTGAAAAAAGATCTTACTTTTGATTTCTCGTTTGAAATTTTATTAACACCATACCCAAATAACATGGCAAATATGATGATTTGAATCATGTTGCCTTTGGCCATGGATTCAATCGGATTAGTCGGGAATAAATTAACCAAGGTATCTTTTAGAGAAGGAATAGCATCTTGTTTAAATGATGAATCACTTACCATGCTTACTCCATTAGCCATTTCAAAAAAGGAACTGACAAATAAGGCACTAATAATTGCCAATGCTGTGGTGAACAAATAAAGGATTATTGCTTTAGAGCTTATGGAAAGAAGTTGTCTATCAGAAGTTAGATTTGAAACGCCTACAACTAAAGATACAAATACTAAAGGAACGACTAATAACTTGAGTAGAGAAAGAAAGATGGTTCCCAATGCATCAATGAACTCTGAAAAAAAGTTTAAAAAAGTTGGTAAATTTTCTTGAAAGATAAAGTTTGAAGTACTTCCTAAAATTATTCCCAGAAGCATCCCAAAAAGGATTTTTGCGGTTAAAGACATTTGAGATTAGTAGCTTTTACCACCCTCCAAAGGAACCATCTCAAAATCTTCTTTTCCAACACCACAGTCAGGACAAACCCAGTCAAATGGAACATCTTCCCATTTTGTTCCAGGTTCAATGCCATCTTCAGGCCAGCCTTCAGCTTCATCGTAAATCAATCCGCAGACAATGCATTCCCACTTAATGTATTCTTCCATAACTAAATAAGTTTAATATCTTTAAAAGAGTTGAATTATATTCATGTTGAGCACTTTAAAAAACTATTTTTTCCTTCTAAGGCTAGATAAACCTATCGGCGTATATCTTCTTCTATGGCCTTCTTTGTCTGCTGTCTGGCTTGCCTCTGAGGGCAAACCAGATCTTTTGATAATAATAATTTTTTGTCTTGGCAGCTTTTTTATGCGATCTGCTGGAGTAATCATTAATGACTACTTTGATCAGGACATTGATAGAAAAGTATTAAGAACATTCAATAGGCCCATAGCTAACAATTCAGTATCAAATAAAGAAGCTATTTCCTTGTTCTTAGTCATTATGATTTGTTCTTCTTTTTTGCTTCTTTTTTTAAATCTCATGAGTTTTTATATTGCATTATTTTGTATTCTTTTAATTTCTACCTATCCATTGATGAAGCGGTTTTTATCCATTCCTCAGCTTTACTTAGGAATTTGTTACTCCATGGGGATTTTCATGGCTTTTGCATTTTATAAAGAGGCATTTCCATTAAGTTGTTGGTTGTTATTTTTTGGAAATATTTTTTGGGTGCTTGCTTATGATACGGTTTACGCATTGTCGGACAGAGAAGATGATTTATTAATCAATGTGAAAAGTTCTGCAATTTTTTTTCAAGGCAAAGAAAAGTTAATTTTATGGATCAGTTATTTTTTACTTATAATTTTTCTTGTTTTAATAGGAATTTTTAGTTCCTTTTCTTTAATATATTTTTTAGCAGTAACGTTAAATATTTTTTTGATACTTTTTTTGATGATCACTACTAATTTTGAAAAATCTTCGGATTGTTCAAAGTTTTTTAGGAAAAACCATTGGCTTGGTATAGGAATATTTTTGAGTTTTGTTGCTGCTTTTGTATAAATGAAAGAAATTAAATTTAATAATTCAATAAGCTCAATCAATAAAGAAGGTTGGAATGAACTAATTCCAGATAATGATTACCCTTTTTTAAAATACGAATTTCTTGAGCTACTTGAAAAAACTAATTGTGTTGGAAAAAATACGGGCTGGCATCCTGCGCATATTTCTATAGAAGAGAATTCTGAGATTTTAGGAGCAATGCCTCTCTATATTAAAACCGATTCCTCTGGAGAGTTTGTATTTGATTACTCCTGGGCAAACGCTTTTTATCAACATGGCTTAGATTACTATCCAAAATTGGTTTCTTCTATACCCTTTACTCCTGCTTCAGGTCCAAGAATTCTCCATCATGACAAAGAATCTGCAGAAAAGATTTTTTCTTTAGTTCTATCCGGAGTAAAAAAACTTAGCAAAGAAAATAATATCTCTTCGTGGCATGTCTTGTTTCCAGAAGAAAAAGACATAGATGTTTTTTCTGATAAATCTCTAAGTGTAAGGAAAAATGCTCAGTTCATATGGTTCAACGAAAATTTTAATACTTTCGATGACTTCGTTGATACTTTCAGATCCAGACATAGAAAAAATGTGAAAAAAGAAAGAGAAAAAGTTTTAAACCAAGGCATAGACATACAAACGTACTCTGGAAATGATTTGAATCAGAAATTGATGATGCAGTTCTATGAATTTTACTTATCTACAAATTTAAAACGAAGTGGACATTTTGGATATCTAACAAAAGAATTCTTTGAGGGTTGTCTTGATACGATAAATGAAAATATCGTACTTGTGCTTGCAAAAGACATAATAAATGATGTCTTAGTTGGGGGATCTATGTTTTTTAAAGATAAGGAAAATTTATATGGTCGCTATTGGGGCTGCTCGGCTGAATATGATTGCTTACATTTTGAATGCTGTTATTACCAAGGTATAGATTATGCGATTAAGAATAAGCTAAGTAAGTTTGATCCTGGTGTACAAGGTGAGCATAAAATTAAAAGAGGTTTTAAACCGACAATTACTTATTCTGCTCATTGGATTTCTGAACCGAATTTTAAAGATGCAATAGAAAATTTTGTGAATAACGAGGAACAACAAATAAATGCCTATGTCGAAGCAACAAGCAAATATCTCCCTTTCAAAAATATTTAAAAATCATAAATCAAAAAAGAAGATTTTCTATCTGGCTAAAAAAGATAAAGATTTGGTCGATCTATTTATCAATTTTTCTTGTTTCGGAGAATATAAGAAAGATAAAGGATTTAAAGGGATTCTACAATTAATAATTGAACAGCAGCTTTCCGTAGCATCGGCAAAAGCAATATATAGAAAGCTTAAGGCAAAAACTGTAAATATTTCTCCTGAGTCTTTTTTAAAAATTAAAGAGTCAGATCTAAAAAAATGTGGTTTAAGTAAACAAAAAATTAGTTATTTGACCGGTTTTGCAAAAAAATGTAAAAACAAGGAAATTAATTTTAGGAAAATTCATAAAATGGATGATGAAAATTTAGTGAAAGAAATTACTAAAATTAAAGGCATCGGTCCTTGGACGGCTCAATGTTATATGCTTGCTTCTTTAAATAGAGATGACGTTTGGCCGATAGCAGACTTAGGTTTGATGGAGGCTGTAAAACGAATAAAAGGACTTAAAAACAGACCTTCAGAAGAAGATATGGAAAAAATATCTCAGATTTGGAGGCCTTATAGAAGTACTGTAGCTAATGTGCTATGGGCATCTTATGACTG
>MDSV01199320.1_pt1 | contig 11774 bp, 11 predicted proteins | sample 810851 | NCBI WGS metagenome assembly MDSV01 (sample SAMN05326640, study PRJNA326480) | marine metagenome | isolation source: seawater | place: Atlantic Ocean: North East | collected 2012 | reverse complement strand
GTATTTATCTATTTTTGACTTTTTCTTCATTTGAAAAGCAAGTATCTTACAATTGTCACAAAAATAAGGCTTATATGTCAAGATGAACTTAATAGCATCCACCTCAACATTTGGTTTTTTCACATTAATTAGTCGAATACTGGGCTATGTAAGAGATATTTTAATAGCAATTTTTCTAGGAACCTCCCTTTTTGCCGATGCTTTTTTTGTCGCTTTCAGATTACCAAATACTTTTAGAAGACTATTTGCTGAAGGAACTTTTAATGCAGCATTTATACCTAGTTATTCAGGAGAGCTAGTAAAAAATAAAAAAAATGCAGATCACTTTGCAAAAAATGTATTTAACTTACTTTTAATTATTTTATTTTTTTTAGTTTTGGTAGCAGAGGTTTTTATGCCTCAATTAATTTATTTAATAGCACCAGGTTTTTATTATGATCCTGAAAAATTAAAATTAGCAATAGATTTAAGTAGAATTACATTCCCATTTTTATTTTTTATATGTTTAGCTTCTTTTTTTGGAGCTATATTAAATTCTTATAATAAATTCGCCGCCGCTGCTGCTGCACCAATAATATTAAATGTAGTACTTATTAGCTCATTACTTTTATCAAGATGGATTAATATATCGGATGTTTATATATTATCTTATGCAGTTTCGTTTGCAGGTTTTTTACAATTAATTATTCTGTTTTTTTTTGTTAGAAAAAATTTTAAACCAGATCTAAATTTTAAGTTAAAAATAGATAAAAAAATAAAACTTTTTTTTAGTAAGTTACTTCCTAGTATTTTTTCTTCTGGAGTAACACAAATTAATATCTTGGTTGGTACTATAATAGCTTCTTTTCAAGCAGGAGCAGTTTCTTATCTTTACTATGCTGATAGAGTCTATCAAATTAATCTTGCTGTGGCAGGTATCGCGGTTGGTACAGTTATGTTACCAGAGTTGTCTAAACATGTTAAGAAAAATGATCTTGATAAAATTATAAATTTACAAAATAGGGCTTTAGAACTTTGTCTATTTCTATCAGTACCAGCGGCGGTAGCTTTATTTATGGCTTCAGAACAAATTATAACATCATTATTTGGTTATGGTTCCTTTGACAATGAAAGTGTGAGAAACACATCTATTGCACTTACTTTTTTTGCTTTAGGTGTACCAGCATTTTCAATATTAAAAATATTTTCAAACTACTTTTTTTCAAGAAACGATACAAAAACTCCGTTTTATCTTTCATTAGCATCGGTAATTTTAAACTTAATAATCAGCATATCCTTATTTGGTAAAGTTGGTTTTATTATAATTCCTATAGCAACTTCAGTTTCTTCATGGATCAATGTTTTTATTCATTATTATTTTATTAAAAAAAGAAATTTACATATATTTGATAGTTCATTTATTTATAAGTTTCCTCGCATGATATTATCTGTGGTTGTAATGGGATTAGTTTTATATTTATTGTTAGGCTATTTTTCAGACAAATTTAATTACAATGAAAGTTGGAAATTTATTTACTTATTCTTTATAGTATCAACTAGCTTAATAAGTTATTTTTTAATTTCAAATTTTTCAGGGGCTTTTAAATTCAAAGATATTAAATTAAAATAGTAAATTTTATATATGCATAATAAAAGAGTATTTTCAGGAGTTCAACCAACAGGCAATTTACATCTGGGAAATTATTTAGGTGCTATAAAAAACTTTGTTGAATTACAAGATAAATTTCAATGTATTTACTGTATAGTTGATTTACATGCTATTACAAATCACCAAAACCCAAAAGAATTAAAGTCTAATATTTTAGAGACACTAGCTGGTTTTATTGCATCGGGTCTAGACTCTGAAAAAAATATTATATTTAATCAAGCCAGTGTAGCCGCCCATAGCGAATTGGCTTGGGTATTTAATTGTGTAGCAAGAATTGGTTGGATGAACCGAATGACACAATTTAAAGAAAAAGCTGGTGAAAATAAGGAAAATGCTAGTGTGGGATTACTAGTTTATCCCAATCTAATGGCAGCGGATATACTTTTATATAAAGCTACTCATGTACCTGTTGGCGAAGACCAAAAGCAACATCTAGAATTAACAAGAGATATTGCAAAAAAATTCAATAATGATTTTAAATCTAAAAATTACTTTCCAATAGTTGAGCCTATAATTCCAAAAGAAATACCAAGAGTAATGAGTTTAAGAGATGCAAAAAAAAAAATGAGTAAGTCAGAAGATTCAGATTATAGCAGAATAAATTTAAAAGATAATGAAGACTTAATTAATCAAAAAATTAAAAAAGCAAAAACAGATAATGCCCCTATACCTTCTGATATAAAAGAACTTTACAAAAGGCCAGAGGCAGCAAATCTTATATCAATTTATTCAAGCATAAATAATATTAAAGTTTCGCAAGTTCTAAATGAATTTGGAGGAAAAAATTTTTCAACCTTTAAGAGTAAATTAAGCGAATCAGTGATAAGTGTAATTTGCCCAATTGGGAAAGAAATTAAACAATTATTAAAAGACGAAAATTATCTTAATGAAATTTTAAAAAAAGGGGCAAAAAGAGCAGATTTAATAGCAAAAGCTAACCTTGAAGATGTATATAAAATAGTAGGTCTAACAAAGCACTATTGATAAGCAAACGTTAGTATAATAAAAAATAGGTATCGTATTATGATAGTAGAAACAGAACATACGCCAAACCCTGATACATTGAAATTTTTACCTGGAAAAAAAGTTTCTGAAGCAGGCCCAATGGAATTTTTAAAGAATGATAAAAATATTAAGATTTCTTTAGCTAATCAAATATTATCGTTAGATGGTACTGTAACTGTTTTTTTCGGAGAAGATTTTATAACAGTTAAAAAAGAAAAAAATTTACATTGGGATAATTTAAAACATGGAATTATTTCAGAAATTAATGAGTTTTATTCAAGTGGCAATGAAGTTGTTGTAAAAAAAGATTTTAATAAAAAATCTAGTGAAAAATCTTCCGAAAATAAAGATTTAGTAATAGATAAAATTAATGAAGTTTTAGATTCTAAGGTAAGGCCAGCTGTAGCAAGAGATGGTGGTGATATTACATTCAAATCATTTAAAAATGGAGTAGTTACTGTTGAGTTAAAAGGAAGCTGCTCTGGATGCCCAAGCTCAGTAATGACATTAAAAAACGGTGTGCAAAATCTTTTGTGCCATTACATTCCTGAAGTCAAAAGTGTAGAGGCTGTTTAAAATATGTCAAAAAAAATAGAAAAATTATTTAAGTCATATAGAGACCAATTATTGCATTTGGCAAAACTTTATGGAGTTGTTGAAGTAAAAAGTTATGCAAGAAGTTCAAAAAGGTTAACAATTTCCCAATTAGAATTATTATTAATTAAAAATCGTATAAAATTACCAATCAATAGATCAAGTGATAAAGCAATTGCAAAACATGAATTGAAAGAAGAATCAATAACAAATGTATATTTAGCATTTGCTATCATATTTTTTATTGGGTGTTTAATTACAATGAGACCATATGTTAAAAGAATCGTAAACGAAGTAAAATTTACTTACGTTGCTGAAGAATATAAAACTAAAACTGAAAAGAAAAAAAGCTTAAAAGAGGCTAAAAAAACAGACCCAAACGTTATAAAAAAAAAATCAAAAGATAATATTCAAGATAATACTATAAGTTTAAACGCAGAAACAGCATTAAACCTTTTTGATGATCTTGGGTATGACCTTAAAGGAGTAAGAGCTGGACAAAAAGTTAAGCCTATTTATTTAACGAAGCTTCCAAAAGATATAAAATCATTAGGAGATACCCAAAAGAAAAGAGAATTATTTATTAAAATAATATTGCCTTTAATACTTAATGAAAATGAAAAAATAGTCGAGGATAGAGATAAACTTTTCAAAATATTAGGAAAAAATTTTAATACTGCGGGTGAAAGAGTTTGGTTAAAAAGAAGGTTCAAAGAATATAAAATTGATGATCAAGATTTAGCAAAACTTAAAATGAGAATGGATATTATCCCAGTTTCAGTTGCGCTAGCACAGGCAGCAAATGAAAGTGGGTGGGGAACATCTAGATTTGCTTTAGAAGGCAATGCCCTGTTTGGTCAATGGACTTGGGGCGATGATGGTATTAAACCAGAGAATCAAGATGACAACACAAGTCACAAAGTATTACAGTTTCAAATTTTAAAAGCGTCAGTTCGAGCGTATAAAAATAATTTAAATACACACAATGCTTATAGAGAATTTAGAGAAAAAAGAGCTCAACTGAGACAAAAAAATGAACCAATTAACGGATTATTACTAATAGAATATTTAAAAAATTATGCAGCCAATGGAGAAAAATATGTTTCAATACTAGAAAGTATTATTAATAGAAATTCTCTAACAGATTTTGATAAAGCTAATTTATTGTCAACAAAATCAAAAAAAGGATTGGCTCTTTAAATCTAATATTCAGCAATAACATACTGAATTCCTAACCATCGCCATTTTCCATTTTTTTCTAAAAGAGAACAATTTATTCTTCCTCTTTCACTTTTAAATTTTTCCCGTAAAATAATTTTTAATTCTTGATCATTGATAATTTTTATATTTGATTTTTTCCAAGTATTACCCTCATTAGAGTAACAATTAATATTATTAATGTTAATATTGTTTTTATAAAAAATAATTTTAACTTCTGGTGGATTTTGATCAATTTTTAAATATCTATCCTCTGGAAATATATTTTTGTATGGGAATGGCAACATCTTAATTATTGATTCAAATCTTTTTAATTCACCATACTTTTCATTTATAGGGAATCTTGGAAGTTCTAGAAAATCTTTAGTATGATCTATTACTCCAGAATGTTGTCCAAAAGCAAACTCAAACTTTAAATCACGGACGATTTTTTTTAAATTACTACTATATTCACCGAATGGATAAGAAAAAACTTTTGGTGAGTAGCCCAACTCTTTTTTAAATATATTTATCGAAGTTATTAAATCAGATTTGATTTCGTGATCCTCCCAATCAATTAGGTACTCATGTGAGTGACTATGATTACCAATAGTTACTAATTTATTACTTGAAATTTCTTTAATTTGGTCCCATGTCATGTATCCGTGCTTTCCAACTTCTCTGGTACTAACAAAAAGTATGAATGGAATTTTTTTTTCATTTAATATTGGCCAGGCATTTTTGTAAAAAGATTCAAATGCATCATCAATTGACAAAAGTATATAATTTTTTTCAATATTTGTTTTAATTATTTTTTTGAAATTATTGAAATCAATGAATTCAATTTCTAATTTATTTATTGCTTCAATATGCTGTAAAAAAACATCATTTTTTATATTAGTAGATGGATATTTATTTTCATTAAATCGGTGATACATTAAAGATATCACCCCATTATTTATATTAAAATTATTATTATCAGAAGCTAAGGATTTACTTAGGGATGATAAAAGTAGTATCAATATAATAATTATGAATTTTTTATCGATTGATTGTAGCACAGATTTATTTTCATTGTTTATAAAAGTCAAAAGTAAATCATTTAACAAAACTTTGCAAAGTGATAAATTTAGCAATGATCTATTAATGAGACAAATTTTAGATTTTTTTAAAGAAAATAATCTTATCATTGATAATGTAGATCAGATATTTATCAATCAAGGACCAGGAAATTTTTCAGGTTTGCGCACATCATTAGCAATAGCAAAAGGTATAAGTTTAAGTAAAAATTTAGATTTGTATGGATATGATATTTTTAGATGGACTGGTGCAAAATTTTTTGAAAAGAAAGATGAACCAATTTTTTGTTTTATAAAATTTAGAGAAAAATATTTTGTAAAAAAATTTAATGAAAATCTTTCTAGTGACTCTAAAATAAAAGAAGTTTTAGAAAATGATATTTTAGAAAAATATAATAATAAGTTTAAGATCATACCAGAATTTATGAAGAAGCAATTTAGTAAAAAAATACTTAGTCTTGATGATATCAATATAATAAGCCTAGATCATAATGACCTAGAATTTCTAAAATTAAAGGATTTACTGGATAAAGATTTAATTAAACCATTATATTTGATTTAAAGTCTTTTTGATTAATGTTTTTAGTTATATTATAAAAATATAAATATGAGTAGTGATATAGAAAATAAATGTATTAAAAAAGGGGTAAGACTTACCGATCAAAGAAAATTAATTGCTAAAGTGATGTCAGAATCTGAGGATCATCCAGATGTAGATGAATTACATAAAAGAGTAAACAAACTTGATGCAAAAATTAGTATTGCCACAGTATATAGAACGGTAAAATTATTTGAAGAAGCTGCGATTGTTGCCAAACATGACTTTAAGGGAAATAAAGCTAGATATGAACAGGCCCCACAAGAACATCATGATCATTTAATTGATATCAATACAGGAGAAATAATTGAATTTGTTAATAAAGATATTGAAATACTCCAAAAACAAGTAGCAGAAAAACTTGGTTATAAACTTGTTGATCATAGGTTAGAATTATATGGATCAAAAACAAAAAAATAAAAAAATTGTCTAAAAAAATATTTATCAAAACTTTTGGTTGTCAAATGAACGAATACGATTCAAACCGTATTTATGATTTAGTATCAAGGATAGGATTTTATAAAACTAATATTAAAAATAAAGCAGATTGTTATCTATTAAACACATGTCATATACGTGATAAAGCAACTGAAAAAGTTTATCACGAAATAGGAAGAATAAAAAAAGATTTTAGAAACTTAAAAAAACCTTTACTTATTGTCTCGGGATGCGTTGCACAAGCTGAGTCAGAGGAAATGATAAAAAGAGAGCCGTTTATTGATATGGTGATTGGCCCACAGTCTTATCATAAGATTGCAGATTTAATTTTAAATTATCAAAGAAAAAGTAAAATTAACGAAACAGAATTTGATGTAATTAAAAAATTTGACTACTTACAAAATATTCCAAATTCACAAAATAAAGTTTCATCATTTTTAACTATTCAAGAAGGTTGTGATAAATTTTGTAATTTTTGCGTTGTTCCATACACTCGCGGACCAGAGTATTCTAGGGGTTTTAACCAGATAATAAGCGAAGCCAAACATTTAGTTAAAAATGGAGTCAAAGAAATTACTTTACTTGGACAAAACGTTAACGCTTACAACTATTTTGAAAATGGCAAAAACTACAAACTTTCATCATTAATAAAAGAATTAGATAATATCAAAGATTTAAAAAGAGTAAGATTCACAACCTCTCATCCAAAGGATATGACAGATGACCTTATTGCTTGTTTTGGATCTTGCGAAAAACTTATGCCAATTTTACATCTTCCTATTCAAAGTGGTTCAAATAAAATTTTAAAGTTGATGAACAGGAAACATGATAGAGATTATTATTTATCGATTATTGAAAAATTAAATTTTACTAATAAAAAAATTAAAATTTCTAGTGACTTTATTGTAGGATATCCTGGAGAAACTGATAAGGACTTTTTAGATACTCTCGACCTTATTAAAAAAGTGAATTTTGTTAATTCATATTCTTTTATTTTCAGTTCTAGACCTGGTACTCCGTCAGCAAATAATACTCCAAATAATTTATCTGAAAATAAGATTAAGCTCAAAAATTTACAGAAACTTTTAGAAACAATACAATTAAAAAATAATAAAAATTATGTAGGAAAATATCAGGAAGTTTTAGTAGAAAATAAAGTAAAAAATGAAGAAAAATATTTTGGAAGGACTCCATTTATGTTTCCTGTAAAATTTGAATCAGATAATTGTCAAGTAGGAACGTTAGTAGATGTAAAAACTACATCATATTCTCAAAATAGTTTGTTTGGTAATCATAAAAATAATAAAGTAGAAGCTGCATAATTTTAATGAAAGCTAATAAATATAATAAAAATTATAAGGAATTTTCAATAATTTATGGAGACGATGACTCTATAAATATAAATATATTTAATAATAATATTTTAATGGAAGTTGTTGGCTCATTTGACTCTAACTTAAAAGAGTTAGAAAAAATTAGTGGTGCAAAAATTTTCTTTAGAGGTAATTCTATAGTAGCAAAAGGCGATAAAACTACTAATGAAAAGGTAAAAAATGCTATAGAGTATTTAATTGAACGCTTCAGATCTGATAAAAAAATTGATAGAAATGATATAGTGGCATCTTTAAATAACGACATGATAAAAGACATTAATGACCGTTCAACCATACAACCTTTAGAGGAAGTGATTAAGACACCAAAGAAATCTGTTATACCGCGTTCAAAAAAACAGAAAGAATATGTAAGAGCGCTTAAAACCAGCCAAGTAGTTATGTCTTTGGGGCCAGCAGGAACTGGTAAAACTTACTTGGCGGTAGCTGTAGCTTTAACCATGTTACTAGAAAAAAAAGTTCAAAGAATAATCTTATCAAGACCAGCCGTAGAGGCTGGCGAAAGATTAGGTTTTTTACCAGGTGATATGAAAGAAAAAATAGACCCTTATCTTAGACCTTTATATGACTCGCTTCATGACTTAATTGATTATGACAAAATTCAAAAAAAAATTGAGTCAGGAGAAATAGAAATAGCTCCACTAGCATTTATGAGAGGTCGTACTTTAAAAAATTCTTTTGCTATTCTTGATGAAGCCCAAAACGCAACCCCTACACAAATCAAAATGTTTTTAACAAGAATCGGAGAAAACTCAAAACTTGTTGTGAATGGAGACCCTTCACAAATTGATTTGCCAAACAAACATCAATCAGGACTCATAAAGTCTCAAAAAATACTAAAAGATATACCTGAAATTTCTGTAGTAAATTTTGACCAAAACGATGTGATTAGACATCCATTAGTAAGTAAAATTGTAGCTGCTTATCAAAAGAATGACAATGATAAGAGTTAATGTTGAGGTTAATTGTAAATTCTGGAATAAAAGAATAAAAAGTAAAAGAAATTACTTTTTCCCAAGATTAAAAAAAATTCAAAAAAAAGATAATTTTTTTACTAAAAAAGATATTACTTTTACAATTTTATTAACAAGCTCAACTTTTATGAAAAAACTAAATAAAAAATTTAGAAATATCAACAAGACAACAGATGTTTTGTCATTTCCTTTTTTTTTAAAAAAGGATTTAAAAAAAATAAAAAATAAAAAAGTTTATATTGGTGATATAGCAGTATCATTTGAAATTATAAAAAGGAGATCAAAAAAAAGTAATTTTTTTAAAGAGTTTGATAAAGTATGGATACATGGACTTCTACATTTGATTGGATACGACCACATAAAGAATAAAGATTATTTAAAAATGATTATAGCTGAAAAAAAAATTTTAAATTCTATTAATTCATAAGGGTTAAAATTGGTAAATTTTCTAAGTAGTAAGTTTTTTGTTATATTTTTTGCTCCCTTTTTCTTAGGGAGTGTTCTGACATTAGGTTTTTCTCCATTCAATATTACATTAGTAAATTTTTTTTCATTCTCACTATTCTTATTTTTAGTTTTTATAGTAAAAAAAAAAACACAATCTACGTTTAGGAAAAAAAAAAATAAAAAATATTTTTTTTATCAAGGCTGCGCATTTGGTTTTGGTTTTTTCTTATTTGGAAATTATTGGATAGTAATATCATTAACGCATGATCCAATTTTTACAGAATTGATACCTTTTGCACTAATATTAGTGCCTTTATTTTTGTCTTTATTTCTTGGTTTTGTAACATTAATTGTTGGCCCATTTGCTGAAAAGAATATTTTCTTTATTTTATTTTTTTCTTTGATCTTTTCTTTATTTGAATTTTTAAGAGGTAATATATTAACAGGGTTTCCTTGGAATTTAATTTCTTATACTTGGTCTTGGTCAAACGAAACTATACAAATTTTATCCCTTATCGGCACTTATGGTTTAAGCTTAATATCTATTACTCTTTTTTGTATACCTTTTCTTTTTTTTCAAAAAAAAATTAAAAAGAAAAATATATTTTTTCTCACATTCTTTATTATGATTTTTATTGGCAATTATACATATGGAATATTTAAAATTAATAATAATACTTATAAATACGATGAAACATTAAACATTAAGATAATTTCTCCTAATTTTACCCTTAAAGATTATGCTAATAAAAGTGAGCTTTCACAATTAAAACGTTTAATAAAAATCAGCGATCCAGAAAAAGATAAAAAAACCTTATTTATTTGGCCCGAGGGTATATTTTATTATTCACAATTAGAAAATATTAAAAAATATAAAGATTTATTTGATAATAGTTTTTCTGAGAATCATCTAATAATATTAGGTATTAATAATTCTAAAAAAATAAATGATTCAGATGAAGTAATTTTTAATAGTTTAGTGGTTTTAAATTCAAAACTAGAAATTATATCTCTATATAATAAAACTAAACTAGTTCCTTTTGGTGAATTTTTGCCATTTGAAAATTTTTTTTCCCAGTTAGGATTAAAAAAAATAACCCATGGCTATAATTCATTTTCCCCTGGTAATAGTAGAAAAATAATAAATTTAGGTAATAATTTTAATAAAAAAAATATTCTTCCATTAATTTGTTACGAAATTATTTATCCTGGGGAAGTTAAGGAAAAAAAACAGTTGCCTGATTTAGTGGTAAATATTTCAGAAGACGCTTGGTTTGGGGAGTCTATTGGACCTTATCAACATTTTGTAAAAGCAATTTACCGTTCTGTAGAGGAAGGTTTGTTTATTGCAAGATCAGCAAATAAGGGAATTTCTGCTTTTATAGACCCAAATGGAAGAGTAATAAAATCGCTTAATACGAGAGAGTCTGGCAATATAACCTTGAATTTTCCCTATTTTAGTGGATCTACCTTATTTTCTAATTATAAAAATAAAATATTTTTATTAATTATTTTTTTGTATATATTCATAACTTTATTTTTAAGAAAAAGGAAAAACAATGGCTAAAAAATCATATTTATTTACAAGCGAATCTGTTTCAGAAGGACATCCTGATAAAGTTTGTGATCGTATATCAGATATGGTGGTTGACACCTATCTTGCAAAAGAACCTCTTTCAAGAGTTGCTTGTGAAACTTTGACTACAACGAACAAAGTTGTTTTGGCTGGAGAAACAAGAGGACCAGAAATAAAGAAAGATGATTTAATCCAAAAAGTTAGAGGTTGTATCAAAGATATTGGATATGAACAAAAAGGATTTCATTGGAAAAATTGTGATATTGATGTTCACCTACATTCTCAATCAGCAGATATTGCTATGGGAGTAGATTCAAAAGATAATAAAGATGAAGGCGCTGGTGACCAAGGAATAATGTTTGGATACGCTTGTAATGAAACTGAAGTTTTAATGCCTGCACCTATATATTATTCTCATAAAATTTTAGAATTAATGGCGGCTGATAGAAAAAGTGGAAAAGCAAATAAATTAGAACCAGACTCAAAAAGTCAAGTTACAATGCAGTATGAAAATGGTAAACCAGTAAAAGTTACTTCAGTAGTTATTTCCACACAACACTCTCCTGATGTAAATCAAGCGCAAGTTAAGGAAATTGTTAGACCGTATTTGGAAAAATCTATTCCTAAAAGTTTATTAGCAGATTTAAAAGATGAAGAATTTTATGTAAATCCAACAGGTCAATTTATTATTGGTGGACCAGATGGTGATTCAGGTTTAACTGGAAGAAAAATTATAGTTGATACTTATGGTGGAGCAGCCCCACACGGTGGTGGAGCTTTTTCTGGAAAAGATCCAAGCAAAGTTGATAGATCAGCAGCATATGCAG
>MDSV01181356.1_pt1 | contig 11774 bp, 17 predicted proteins | sample 810851 | NCBI WGS metagenome assembly MDSV01 (sample SAMN05326640, study PRJNA326480) | marine metagenome | isolation source: seawater | place: Atlantic Ocean: North East | collected 2012 | reverse complement strand
TTAAAGAGGATATGTTAGAAAGCGAGGTCATATGAGACAGCTTAAGAGATTAAATAACCCAATACCTTTTAGAGGTGGTGAACTTTCAATTCAAGCTAATGAAGGTACATATTCTATACCAAAAAGCAATTACGGACCCTATTCTCATGTAGAGGTAGCCTTCATTTACGGAGATAATTCTGACATGGTTTACATTCCAGAATTAAAAGATAGAGTTGACTATTGTGGTGAAGATGAAAAATTTGAAGACTTAACTTCATGTGTTCACGGATATGTTCCTGTTGAAAGAGTTAAAGAACTTTTAAAAGAAGACGGTTACAGTGACGAGAATATTGAAGCTATATTTGATAGAATCAATACAGTCGTAAACTTTAGATAAGGATAAGTTAATGAATAAACGACAGATGAAAAAATTCAAGAAATGGTATTTCAAAGCCTGGTTTATTTGGTTAAATATCTTTATCAATTTTGCAGGCTTCAGTATCTATCAAGCAAATAAAGGTACGATTGAGTTTGCCGGACTTTGTTTTAAATATATAATAAAACCTATCAGTAAAATAATTTAAAATGGACTCTTAACAATAATGTTAGAGTAGGTCTCTAAACAAAATAAACATGTATACAAATTCAATTATTAGTTAATTACTAACAGACTTACTTATAGAGTCCGCCAACTTAAAAGGAAAAATATGGCATCTAAAAAACAATTACAAGAAGACTTCAAGAAAGAAAGAGCAAAAGCTATGAAGTACTCTCGTCTTCGAGAAGATTGTAAAAATGTAGGTGGTGAAAGATGGTCAAGTTTTAATACGAAAGCCATTCTTGCTGAAGAGAAAGCCTACAAACTACAGAAACAAATATTGAAGAGAGAAGGAAAAGTCCTAGGTAAACATGAGTTTGGACCTCCGATTTATTAAACTCTTAAACCTTGGTTCGTAAAGAAGACTTTAAAACGGTCTTCTTTTTTTTTATAAATTACTTTAAATTTTCAGATATGTAGTATAATTAATTATAATCAAATGCGAGTGTAGTGTAATATTAGCACATCAATCATTCCAGATTGAAAGTAGAGTGAAAATCTCTTGCTCGCTCCAATTTTTATGCATGCATCACCATGACATAGGTAAAACAATCTAACACGACCAGATGGCGTGTTCCGGATTAGAATCTGTTTTACTGGAACTGGTCCTAGGTATGACTTGAAAGTGCCTAATTTATCCTAATTGTTCTTCTGTGAGTATCTTAAATTCCCAACCACGAGATTTAGCAATTCTTCTGGCAGCCTCCCACTTGCAATTATTTCTAATCCAAGTTTCAACCTCTTTTCTATATGTTTCAGGTTTCTTTCTGTTAGATTTTACAGGTGCGACTGTCTCTTTTTTTGATTTGACTTCTATTATAAATGTTTTAAAACCTGTTTTAGTCTTCATTGTCACTTTACAATCCGTATAGTAATTATGACGACTATTGCTTCTAGTTTTATCTGTATAAGGTATTACAATTCTTTCGTAAGACCATTTTGTGACTAGAGGACTTTTATCACAAAACGAAAACATTTTAAGTTCTAATTTTGATTTAAATTTAGGGTTAGATTCACCAAAATACTTTTCCTTATTTACAGGTTTAAATGTACCTTGTAGTGAACTATACTTACCCGATCTGGTTAGTTTCTTGTGGTTCATCTTGAAGCAACTCCAACATATAAACCAGAATTGTCTTTATATTAACCTTTATATCATCATCGATAAAATCTTCTTCTTCAACAACCTGATTTATATTAATGATTGAATTAATGATCTCATCTGTTGTTTCAAAATCACTATCTGATAATGATGTCAATAACTCCAAACTAAATGCTTCGTCACCTATTTTATCTTCTTGATTAAAGAAAATACCATACGAGTCAACAATAAAATCAGTAAGCACGGATATTTTATCTGATACCTCTACACTTGATTTTACATTTTGCCAGAGTTTAAGTCCTAAAATATCTCGGACATCTCCTGCTAAGTTTGTTGTGTTTTGTAAATCTTCTAATTCAGCCATAATTTTACCTAATACTATTTACTTGTTGAGAGTGTGAACTTTAGTTTTAGTGACGATAATATATTTCTCTCTAACCACTTTTTGTGTTCAAACATATTTATACCACCTGCAACTATCCACTGATTGACATCTTTTATATTCTTCATTGCTTTAGGAAAAAGAAGAAAATAAGAAGTTGGTTCTTTTTCTGCAAGACCTAATAAATGAGATACCATTGATGACTCATTATGATGATTATCTAAAAAGTAGACAATCTTATGTTTAGGAAACTTACTCTTAATTAAATCTCTTTGATGTTTTGTTATACTTTTACCACCTATAGCAACACCATTGTATACATAGATAGAATCTAAAGCACCTTCTAATACAAATATATAGGGAAATGCAGGGTCAACTCTATCGATATTGTAGACAGACTTATCTACACCAAAAGGAAATAAGTATTTTGGTTCTGATGAATCTTTGATAAGTCTTTTCTGATAGTAAACAACCTTATCATCTAGATACCAAGGTATAATCAAACGATTTGTACTCTCATCAAATAAAAACTCAGCATCTTCAGATAAAAAAGGTGCATCAAATATTTTTCTTTCGTCTAGATAACGAAATGCATATTCAGGTAATTTATTTGTAAACTGATCTAGTTTAAGTTCAAACTTTGGTTTCTTATATTCGTCTTTCTTAACTTTAAAACTTTTACCATATCTTTCCATCAGATATTCAGACTTCACTTCTTTAAAAGGTCGATTCTCAAGAGTTGATACAATCTTAACACCGTGTAGATGAGTACCACAGTTAAAACAATAATAAGAACAGGTACCTTTATAATAATAACCTCTTCTCTTTGATTGATTTTTACGAGAATCACCACAGACAAAACATCTCATGTTCAACTGACTTCCTTGATCAGAACATTTAGATACACTTTGTTTTATTCTCTGTTGAATCCAGAATGATTGTTCTACATCTACCATATTTTATTATACAATTTATTTAGAGTTCTGTGAAATGCACCATTCTGATAGATCATTTGGTGGAAGTAGTTTGAAATTAGGAACTACGCAATGACCACCAATCTCTCCTTCTGGAGGGAAAAGTACCGGTCTAATTACGTTTTCTTTACCAAGTTCTTTATACCCTTGATTATATGTTTCATTTGCCCAAGTATAAACTTCATCAAAATCAACACCTTCTTGCTTACACATCTCGTTTACCAATTTCGCAAATATTATATTATAACCATAATAGGTGGTTGATAGTACTTTAGATAATTCAGATGTTTCTGAACTTGAAAGTATCTTTGTTTTAATACCTAGTGATTCTAAATGTTTACTAGCTTTTAAAGAAAAATCTTTATCTGAAGAACCAACAGGCTTCTCAAATGTTAAAAGTCCTTCTTCTAAATTTGGATGAACACCACGAACAAAAGAGTGAACAACTGGAACTCCATAAGCCTCTATTAAAGTTGTCGTACCAACAGGAACCGTTGAATGTATAATAAACATTGGTGATTGATATTTTCTCCAATAGTCTACAACAGTATCAACAAAATCGTGTCCTTTATAGGGTATACAAACATGAACAACATCATATTCGTTTGTGATATTAAATTTACAATTACTAGGCTCTAAGTCTCGAACATAGACTTTGTTACCAGCTTTTTCTTCAATGTTTTTTACCGATGTGCCTATTTCTCCTAGGCCAATCACCATAACTTCTTTCATAACTAAACACCACTTCTTATAAGATTACAATATGTTTTTGCTCTTGAACCATCTAAATCTTTTATCATCTTAAAATTCTTAACATAAGCTTGTGCTACTGGTACAAAATGTTCTCTTTTTGTAAAAGGCACATAGTCTATTATACCCATCCTTGTTCTCTTTTCAAAACTTACCATTCTCCAATCATTGAAAACAATGTCCCAAACTAAAAGTATATTCTTTTCTTTATAAAATGTGTTTCCTCTTGGTTCACCAACATTCATTTGTATGCCTTTTAACTTAGCTAATTTCTTCGCTAAATAAAAGTTTCTTGTACACAACATGTGTCTGTGAGGTTTAAAACCTGGTCTAAAATCACCTTTTCTTGAAAATACTAATTCTACCAGATTTCTCCTTAATAATAAATCAAGAGAGGTAAAGTCCTTTTTTATACCTTTTTCTAATCTATTATCAATAATCTTAAGTTGTCTATCTGTAAGAAGGTCTCGAATATTGATAAAAGTGCTGTCTATGGTTTTGTTTACTGACATAAATGTATTTACTAAAAAAAATACTATAAAAAAATAAACGATATAATATAATAGATTATCTTTAATTAACAAGGAGAACAGATGGCAACAAAACTGAATATTAATAACTTTGATATGCTTGTCGAATCGATGAAAGCAATGTCTTCAGCAGTTGAAGGTATCAAGGTTACCGTCGGAAGTGAACAAGCAAAGGTGTTATCTAAAAACCCAGTTGCTCGTCTTAAGATGACAACAAACTCAATATCTTCAGATGAAGAAGTAAGTTTTTGCATTGGTGATTTACCAAGCTTTGTAAAAGTGCTTCAAATAGCACAGTCTAAATTAGACAAAAACGATAAGATTTCTTTAGAAGTAGATAATGGATTTGTTAACATTAAGTCTAAACCTTTTAAATCAAAGTTTGCATTAGTTAAAGAAGAAGTTATTCTTAACTATGTAGACAAAGAGTTTAATAGCACCATTGAAGAAAAGTGTAAGTTTGTAACAACTGCTGATAATATAAAAGAACTTCGTAGGTCTTCTTTTATCTTTTCTGACCAAAATGTTGCAAGAATTTATCTGTTCGCAGATGAAAATAATCCTTCTAAAATGAAGGCAGAACTAAACAATCGTTCTAACCCATATTCGAATGCAATTACTGTGGACTTTGGTAGTATTCAATCTGGTAGTCTAGAAAAAGATGTTGTTCTAAACTTCAACAGAATGGATATGTTCACCTTGTTTGAACAAATCGATGAAATCGAAATGACTCTACCTGATATACAGGCTCTTGTTAGTACTCAAAAAATCACAAGCGAAGATGGTGAGTCTTTTGTTAAAATCTGGGTTTTATCTAGTATTCTAGAAGGCTAAGATTTTAAAAAATAACAGTAACATTTACTCGAAAGCAGTTTTAGTAGATTGTTTTCGAGTTTTCTTTTTTAAATTTAAGTGTAAATACCATTTATGAAAGTTGAATCCTATAATAAAGAAATTCTTCACGCAACTGCAATGTTCATGGATGCATTTAATGACATCACTATAAAAAGAACAAGTGGTAAGAGCATCAAGGTTAAACTACTAAATGGTAGACGAAGTAGAATATTTAAGTCTCTTGAGAATCCAGGTAGAACACCTGTAAAGCCACCTTTGATTGCAGTTGTTAGAACAGGTTTAGAAAGAGATTCGGAAAGAGTTGCTGATCTAAATAGATACCTATTAAAAACAACAGGTAGTGACATCAACTATAACTACTACACACCAAATCCTATTAATTTAACTTTTCAGTTAACAGTTGTAACAAAAACTCAATCCGATATGGATAGAATACTTTCTAATTTCGTTCCTTTCTGTAATCAATCATTCTTTGTTAATACACCACATCCTAAGATTCCTGGACAAGTAATAAAACATGAAGTAATCTGGACAGGTTCAATAACAGAGGTCGACAATTCAGAAGTTGATTTTGAATCAGTAGAACTAATTACAGCAGAAACAGAATTTACATTTAAAACATGGATGTGGGCAGGAACAGAGAATAAACTTACAGAGCAGAAGCTCATTAAAAAATTCAATGTTCATCCAAACTTATGTTCAATAGGTGTTCAAGAATTATTAAGTAATACTAATGATAATCCAGTTACCAGTGGACATTCCACTGCACACTCATTATCTACGAATACAGGTTATGTTGTAGATACTAGTACATATTATGGAGACATATATAGCTTAAGTCATTTTTATTCTGTACCAAAAGGTACAAGTTTTAAATCATTTGAAAATATGATAGCATCAGGTGTCATAGACCCAGAATATTATGATAGTTTAGCTATGAGCGGACTTACTAGTGGCTCACCTGATTATGTAACATCGGGTTATTTAAGAGACTTAAATCTTGATCTAAATCTAGGAGATGAATTTGTATTTAATGGTGAAGAAGTCTATTTTGTTGATAATAAAGGAGGTTTATTATTATTCCAGACTGGTTCTGGAGATGCATCAAGAGACGATACTGAAACACAAGGTGATACCTGGATAAATACAGATACATTTATATTAAGTGGTGCAACAAGTGCCGTTTGTGTTACAAATACCTTATCAGGACAAGGAAGCACAGTATCAGCGGCCAGTTCCGGCTATACATACTGATTATGAACTACATAGGTATATTCTTTAAAAACAAAATGGGAGGACTTGTCTGCTTTTATAATCCTAATCAGATGTGTCCTAAATTTTGGTTTTTTAGATCAGGTGATTCTATTTCTTACATTTGTAAAAACATACTTTCTTATTGTGATGAAAAGAAAATGCATGTTCATATTAACAATGTAAAATTTTTAGAAAACAAACAATCTAAAATATATAATCAATTCATAGGAATGTTACATGGTATATCTCAATTCAGAAATGTATCCATAAAAATAGTTTCAAAAGAAAAAGTTCAAAACAGAGTAATGCATCTATTAGACATAAAAACAAAAAGAGAGTTTCACAATAAAATTCTTTCTAAAAAAATGCACAACAATCAGTATAATCTTGTGTACGATATAGTAAAACTAAGAAGTAAACAAACAATAAACGGTTACATGTGGTCTTATCTATTAGCTTATTATGGGTTTTTGAAAGATAAGATAAGTAGTTACAATAACAAGGAGCAATAAATGTCTAGTGATTTAAATAAGATGATGAATACGATCCGAAAAAGAACAGGTAGTTCTACATTCACGGATTCAGTGTATGGTGAAATAAGCAGTTACATTAACACAGGATGTATGGCACTTAATAGAATTATTTCAGGCGATATTAATGGTGGTATACCTCAAGGTCGAAATGTTTTATTTGGTGGTGAATCTGGTGTAGGTAAGTCGCTAATCGCCGCACAGATTATTAAAAATGCTTTAGACTCCGGTTTCAAACATATTTTCTATCTTGATTCTGAAGGTGGTGGTCTTAAAGATTTCTTTACAAACCTAGGTTGTGATTTAGATAGAATTGAACATATTCTAGTTAATACTGTAGAAGAAACTACCGCAACAGTTAACAAACTTTACGATTCAATAATTGAACACAAGAAAGAGAATCCAGAAGATCAGTTTCTTATTGTATTAGACTCTTTAGGTAATTTAGTTACTGAGAAGTTTTATACAGATGCCATTGAAAAAGATAAACAAGTTACCGACATGGGTCTTAGAGCGAGAGCATGTAACGGACTTATGCAGTCAACAACTATACCGGCACTAAAAGCCGATACGACCTTTATCGCAATCAACCATGTTTACGATGACCCAGGTTCTATGTTTACTCAAAAGATTAAATCACAATCAGGTGGTAAAAAACTGGCATATGTTGCCACAGTAACCATTCAGTGTACTAAAGCATTATTGAAAGCTGAAAAGAAAGACAAAGGTCCAGACGGTGGTCATTATAACGGTGCTGACTTAAAATTCTTTACTGTTAAGAATAGACTTGTGAAGCCTTTTGTAGAAGCTGAAATGCATATTGACTTTTCAAAAGGTATAGATAAGTGGGACGGTTTAATTGAACCGGCAGTTAACTATGGATTTATAAAACAAGCCGGTGCTTGGTATGAAGTTCCTTCTTATTCAGATAAGAAAGTTCAAAGATCAGAACTCTTAAAGAATGATGATATATGGAATACATTCTTAGATGAGTTTAACGAAGCTTCGAAAAAAGAGTTAGCATATTCTTCTGTTAATACAATCGATGAGTTGAATAATCTAGAAACAGAAGTATAATAGTCCATGTCTGATGTAAAGTATGATAATGATATTCCGTTAAGACCGGATTTGTCTGATAATGTAGTTGAATCTTTAATTCTCAAGAAAGTATTAACAGATCAAACATATACACACTTATTTTTAGAGTCATTCGACAAACGATGGTTTTCAAACGATGATATAAAACTACAATTAGGTATATGTATCAAACACTTTAAAAAGTATGATTCTGTACCTAATAGGTCTTTAATGTCCGCATATGTAGATAAGTTATCAGAAACAAATGATTCATTATCAGAAAGAAAGAAAAGTATACTAGATGCTTATGATGATGCACTAGACCTTGACATTTCAAAAAGTGATGAACAAGATAATCTTTTCGTAGAAAAACAAGTTCTATCTTTTATTCGTGAGAAAGCATTATATTATGCAATCATGGATAACATTGAAAGAATAGAATCTAAAAAAGACCCTACAAAATGTATCGAAGCATTTGAGAAAGCACTAGGTGTAACATTATATAAAGACTTAGGTGCAGACTACTTTACGGACATTGCAGGTCACTTTGATGATCTTTGTAGTCCAGAATCAAAAGTACCACTTGGTATTGGTTGTTTAGATAGAACAACAAATGGTGGTATATCTTCTGATGGTGATTGTTTACTAGTTTTCATGGCACAACCATGTTTAGGTAAATCTCTTATGTTATCTAATATCGCTAAAAAGGTTTTAGATAGTAACGGTTTCGCTTTGGTTATAACTTTAGAGTTATCAGAAAAGATGTATCAAAGAAGATTCTCAGCACATATCTCTGGTAATAATATTGACAATCTTCGTGATACTAGAAAAGATTCGCAAGATAAAATTGAAAAATACTTCTCTAAGCATCCTGGTTCTAAGTTAGTAGTAAAAAGATTTCCGGAAAATAGTGTTACTACAATGAATATAGAAAATTATATTGATAAACTTATAAAGACTATAGGTAGAACACCTGATATTATTTTTGTAGATTATCTAAATTTAATGTTACCTAAGAACAAAACATACAATTCTACAATGTATGAAAGAGTTGGTGATGTTGCTCGTGATTTAAGAGCCTTGAGTGCCAAGTTTGGTAGACCAGTAGTTACTGCTACACAAGTAAACACAGAGGGTTACAACACATCAAACATAGGTCTTGAAAATACAAGTGAATCAAAAGGCATAGCACATACGGCCGATGTAGTGATTGCTCTATCGCAAGAAGAAGATGATATTGAAGCTGGTTGTATAAATGCAAAATTTCTAAAAAACAGATATGGTAAAAATCATATTAGAAATAGATTATCTATTGATTATGAAACTCTAGTCATTGATGATTTTGACAAATTAGTTCAAACAGTTAACGATGCAGGTGATGTTGTTGATTCTGTTAAGAACACTAACGAAGATGACTTTGGAGGATTATTTTAATGCTTAATAATTTTTTTGATGATGAAGAAACTGCGACACATATAAAAATAGATATGAGTCTTTATGAAAATATTTTATCTGAATATGCCGGTAGTTTTAAAAAAGAAAAGATGGCATCAAAAATGAAAGATATATATCGTGACAGAGAATTATTATGTGATTTCTTAAACAGACTTAAAGTTGATTTAAAATATTTAGTTATATTAACATATAATTATAATCCAACTATAATAACACCACACTTAAAGAGAGAATTAAACGAAAAAATTTGTAAAGAATCTAATTACCCTTTTTAGTATATGTATGAATACACACCAGAAGAATCATGTTGGCTATATTGGAAGTATTATCAAAAAGAATCAAAAGGTATATACATAAGAAGATTCAAAAATTTTGATAAACATCGAGAAGACGCAACTAAATGGGTATGCTTTGAAAAGCTTTCCATAGTAGCAAGAGATTACAAGATAAATCTTCATGAATACATTCCAATGGTTGCAAAAAAGTTTAAAGGAAAATATTTCCATCCTAAACAGCTTTTAAATCCTTCTAATCTTGAGATGTGGTCACACAGACATAAAAAAGCAGAAGCGTTAACAAACTCAAATAAAGTTGTTGAAAAGACAATATCTAGTATGAAATTTATTGTTAAGTTCTGCAAAGAGAATGAACTTAAAAATCTACAAGAGTATTTAGAAGAGTCCATAAAGGCAGAAGTTTTAGGTTTACACATAGCTTCTAGTAGATTGTCTAAATATTTTTTATCTCTGTTACCACCTGATGTTTTAAAATCTATAAAGTATAACATAGAACCTGACATTGCTACTATATTAGAAAATACCGTGATAAATCATAGAGAAGCACTTAGAGGTAATACAGTAAAAGCATTCGTTGATGTAAAAGGTGTTGAACTACCTAGTGTTTCAGCAGTAGTGAATAACAATATAAAAAAAATATTAAAAAAATAAAATTATAGGTATAATAATTTATATAACAAGGAGAACATATGTCTATTAAACTAACAACAGGGTCATTAACTGAAGCACTTAAAAAATCAGGTGCAGGTAGAAATAATAACAATGATCAAATGTGGAAGAATTTTTTAACACCAAAAACTACACCAGAAGGCTCTTATTACAGAATGAGACTTTTATGGTTTGTAGATGAAAACAGTAATCGTAATATACCTTTTATAGAACAGTATAATCATACAGTTTATGATAGAGACGAAAACGGAAAGTTAACAGTTGATTTTGTTACTTGTCCTACATCACCATATCTTAATATTAAGAATGCGTGGCAGAACTGTCCTATTTGTCAGTATGCAAATAATCAGTTTGAACTTGCAAAGTCTACAAACTTTAGTAATAAAGTAGCTAGTGCAAATCATAGAAAGATGCGTAGACAATTTGTTGCATTTATACCAGCTTATATTATCTCAGACCCTGGTGTACCTGAAAATAATGGTCGAGTTATGCTTTTCTTAATTCGTGACCGTGATATTTATAAGAGATTATGTGAACAAGTTAAAGGTAAAGAACATGAATCACCTGTCTTTAACGGTGAAGGTGCAGTTGATTTAGCAGTTGTTGTTTCAGAAGTTGCTCAAAAGAACAAAGACGGTTCGGAAAGAATTAATCAATACACAGGTAAACCATATACTAGAAAAGAATTTAAGTTTCAGTTTGGTAGTAAACCTCATGACATTGATATACCAGTATCTCAAATTGAAGCTATAGACTTTGACTCTCTATACTCATATTCAACTGAGATTGAGTTAAAAGCCTTTTTAGCAAAACACACTGCACCTACTGATTTACCAGAAGATGATTTTGATATTTCAATAACAGAAGACACACCAACTACTACACCAGTACAGACTGAAAATACACAGACTGAAAATATAGTAGAGATGGGTTCCTCTAGTGAGTCTGATACGGATGATATTGATATTGATGACATTGATATTACAGATGTTAATCAAGAAGAAGAAGTTGATAAAAAAGAAAAGGAAAATTTAGTAACAGATGAAATCAATGTTGATGATGTCTTGAAAGATATTCCAGACCTTGATGATCTTTTCTAAAATTTTAATACAATGAGTTACAATAGAAAACAAGGCGACAAAGCCAAAAAGAAAAAATCTTATGATTCTGATAAGATTGAAAGAAAAATTAAGAAACAAAAAAAGGTTTCTCTAAAACAATCAAAAAAATTAAGCTAAAATGGTATAGTATGAAAAAAGTAAAAAAAGGCATGAGAGTCCTAGTAACATGGGAAGATATTCAAGCTGAACTTCATACTGA